>JACCDW010332949.1_pt1 | contig 15042 bp, 15 predicted proteins | sample 7449781 | NCBI WGS metagenome assembly JACCDW01 (sample SAMN15323449, study PRJNA562643) | freshwater metagenome | isolation source: river surface water | place: USA:Blue River Watershed | collected 2017-08-18
ATCAGGCGCGGCGATTGCAACTCGGCATTATCCCAGCTTGTCGCGCTGAGCCCGAAAAAATCAAACCGAGCGCTCGCTCAGCGGGCCAGAACGGCTAGAAAACTGCACCCGACTGTCCATCGCTTCGAGTTGCACCCGAGCGCTGCGCTGGCCATAGACCTCAGAGCGCAGCCAAGCGCATTCGGCGTCCAACAACTCGTCTGAGGCCAGTTGGCACCACCAAACACGGCCCTCGCCGTCCCAGCGGTAGCCCCGCGACTTGAGTTTGTCTTTGGCTTCAAACGGGGCACCCGTGGCGCGCAACTTGTAGCGCGTCTGACCGGCTCCGGCCAACAAGCGTGCCAGCCCACTTTGCCCATCCGACAGCGGCGAGGCCAGCACCTGCAAAAGCGCATGGCAGTCCACCTGTGCCCGGTGCGCGTCGTAAAACCAGCCGCGCTCAGACGCCAAAAACTCCAATTTGGCCGAGCCACTGCCCTCTTTTTTCCAGTCGATGCCCTGAAATGAGCAGCCCCAAGACTTGCCCGCAAACACAGGCCAACGCGCCTCGACAAACGGGCGATCAAAGCCGGCGTTGTGCGCCACGACCAAATCGGCCTGTTGCACCATCGCCGTCACGGCGGCATCGTCAATGCGCTGGCCCCGCACCATGCTGTCGTCAATGCCCGTGATCTCGGTGATTTGCGGCGGAATGGGCTTGCCCGGATCTTCAAACGACTCGTAAACCGTGACGGGGCCGACCGGCAAACCGGTGGCGCTGTCCACCAACACCGACAACATGGCCAGCTCGATGACTTTTTCGCTTTTGCTGTCAAGCCCGGTGGTTTCGGTGTCCAGCACGATCACGCGTTGCGTGGCTTGGCCCTGCACATTGCCGTAGTCCATTTGCGGCACCAAGCGGCGCAACACACGAAAGTCAGGGTGCTGCGCCAGCACTTGGGCCATGGCTTCGGCATCGGTGGCCTGCGCACCTAGGGACATGGAGTTGGGTTCAGTAACGGGGAATGCAGCAGGGAATGTGGTGTGGATAGCAGTAGGGTTTGCGGCGGGAATTGAAGCGGTCATTCCGGCAGGGATTGCGGCGGCGGTTGGGCTGACGGGTTGCGAGGCCTTGGCCGGCTTGGCGGGTTTGCCGCCAGCTTCAGGCTCGAAACCGAAAAAACTCATCTGGTCTGTTTTGCTCATAAGCCGAGATTAAACCGCGACTTCTGCGTTGGCAGATCGGTCAGCACATCAACAAGTGACTTGCTTGAAGCTTTTTTCCGCCTGAACCGTCTGCTCAATCGAGCTTGATACCCAAGTCCACCGCCAGCTTGATCCAGACGGGCACTTCGGCTTCCCAGTCTTTGCGGGTACCGGCCAAATTTTTCGGCTTGTTGGGAATGGCAAAGGTTTCGCGCAGTTTGGCGGCTTTGTCGGTGTTGGACCAAGCCACCGCTTCATCGGCCAACACTTTCAACACCGCTTCAGGGGTGCCGGTGGGGGCCATCAAGGGCAAGCCCCCTTCCAAAGTGACCAGCTTGGCGGTGTCGCCCTGCTCCATCAGCGTCGGCACATTGGGCAACTTGGGCGAGCGGTAACTGCCGGTCACGCCAATCGGGCGCACGCCCCGTGAGGCCACGGCATTGAAAGCCAAATAGCTGCCCACTGCCACTTGCAACTGGCCTGAAGCCACATCGAGCCACATGGGCGCCTCGCCCCGGTAATGCACCGACTGAATTTGCGTGCCTTGGGTGCGGTTGGTCTGGTCGGCCACCATGTGCGGATAAGAGCCCGGTGCGTAGGTGCCCATAGAAGTGGGGTTCTTTTTGGCCCACGCGACAAATTCGGCCATGTTGTTGGCCGGAATTTTGTCGTGAATGCCCACCACCAATGGCCCCGAAGGGAACACGGTGACCGGGGTGAGGTCTTTGTCGAGGTTGTAGGGCAGCTTGGAATACAAAATTCGGTTTTGCCAAAACGTGCCCGATGTGCTCATGACCAGGGTGTAGCCATCGGCAGGCGATTTGGCCGCGGCATCGATGCCAATGATGGCCCCTGCGCCGGGTTTGTTGTCCACCACCACCGGCACGCCCAGCTTGCCCGACAGGTGCTCACCATAGCTGCGCGCCAAGGCATCGGTCAGGCCGCCCGGCGGAAACGCCACCACAATTCGGATGGGTTTGGCGGGCCACTTGCCCGCTTGTGCCCAAGCCGGCCCCAACGCCGCGGTGGCAGCCACAGCACCTGCGGTTATTAAGAAATGGCGGCGATCGTCAAAAGAATGCAACGGCATGGGGTGGGGTCCAAAGCAGATGGAAAAATGAAAGTGCGATCAGTCTAGAACGCCATCTCCACACTTTGAATTGGGGTTTGAACCCATGACCCCAAAGTGACTGCCGCAGCAGAAATGAAGCACCCCAGGCCCTGGGCTCATGCTGATAGAAGCTTTGTGCGACAATCTGCCTCGTTGCGGCCTCCAGTTGCCACAACATCAGCACTTCTGCTGGGGCCTGATCCAGGCAACGCTCAAAACAAGCGCCTGCGGTTTCCATGCCCACCCCAAGACCTATCGGCCACCACTGGACACTGCCAACCGCAGTTGAATGAGCCGAGACCTGCGCCGGAGATGGCGCTCGATGAAATGAACTTTGAAGAATTGAATCTGGCCCCGGCCATCATGCAAGCCGTGCGCGAACTCGGCTACGACACCCCCACCCCCATTCAAGCCCAAGCCATTCCAGCCGTTCTGGCCGGACAAGATTTGTTGGCTGGCGCTCAGACCGGCACCGGCAAAACAGCCGCGTTCACCTTGCCTTTGTTGCACAAGCTCAGCCTGAGCGAAGCGGGTCAAAACCGCTTTGGCGGCAAAGCCATCCGCGCCTTGGTGCTCACCCCAACCCGCGAATTGGCGGCTCAGGTTGAAGAGTCGGTGCGCGATTACGGCAAATACCTCAAGCTCGATTCCACCGTGATCTTTGGCGGCGTGGGCATGAACCCGCAGATCAACAAAATCAAACGCGGTGTCGACATTTTGGTCGCCACCCCCGGTCGTCTGTTGGACTTGCAAGGCCAAGGTTTTCTGGACTTGTCGAGCATTGAAATCTTGGTCTTGGACGAAGCCGACCGCATGTTGGACATGGGCTTCATTCACGACGTTAAAAAAGTTTTGGCGCTGGTGCCCAAAGAAAAACAAAGCTTGCTGTTCTCGGCCACCTTCAGTGACGAGATCCGCGAATTGGCGGGCAACTTGCTGAAGAACCCCCAAAGCATTCAGGTCACGCCCAGCAACACCACCGTTCAGCGCATCACCCAAGTGATTCACCCTGTGGGCCGCAACAAGAAGAAAGATGTGCTGCTCCACATCATCCAAAAGCACGACTGGAGCCAAGTCTTGGTGTTCACCCGCACCAAGTTTGGTGCCAACAATGTGGCTGACTTTTTGACCAAAAACGGCGTCAAGGCCATGGCCTTGCACGGCAACAAGAGCCAGACCGCCCGCACGCAAGCGCTGGCAGGCTTCAAGAGCGGCGAGATCCGCGCCTTGGTGGCCACCGACATTGCGGCGCGCGGCATCGACATCGAAGACTTGCCACACGTGGTGAACTACGAGATTCCGAACGTGTCTGAAGACTACGTGCACCGCATTGGCAGGACTGGCCGCGCGGGCGCCAGCGGCGAAGCGGTGAGCCTGGTGTGTCTGGACGAAGAAGGCTTCATGATGGACATTGAGCGCTTCACCAAACAAGAAATTCCGGTTCAATTGCTCGAGGGTTTTGGCCCCGATGCTGGCGAAGTGGCCGAGCCCATTGCCATGGGCCGTCAAACCTTGTGGGGCGGCGCGGGCAAGCCACCAAGCCGCGACGTCATGGCTGCAGCCGCCAAGGCCGCGCGCCAAGACATGATGCAACGCATTCGTGACAACAAAGCCGCTGGGGGCTCAAGTGGTGGCCCGCGTCAAGGTCGTGGCGAAGGCCAAGGTCAGCCGCGCCCATCGCGCAATGGCCCTCCACCCTCTCGCCGCAACGGCCCTCAAGGCGGCCCACGCTTTGAAGGCCAAGGCGATGGTCGCCAAGAAGGTGGCCGTGATGGTGGCCGGGATGGCCAGCGTGAAGGCGGCCGTGGCCAAGAGCAACGTGGCGATCCCCGCTTTGACAACCGCGCGGATGGCCAAGGCCGTCCCGCGCCACGCGGTCCGCGCCCAGAGGGCCGTGGCCGAGGCGGCCAAGGGGGTCAGGGCGGCGGGCAAGACCGCTATCGCAACGATGGCGATGAGTTGCCACGTCACATTGACCCTTTGAAAACCACACAATTTGCGCGCTTGGACTTGCCCAACCGCAAACCTGTGCGCAGCAGCGGTCAACCTGACCCGACCCGAACCAGCATTGACAGCTTGGCCAGCGGCGGTCGCCGCCATGGCGGCGGTGGCGGTGGTGGTGGAGGTTATGGCGGTGGCAACCGAGGCGGCAATGGCGGTGGGAAAGGCGGCGGCGGTCGAGGATTCGGTCGCTGAGCCTTTGGCGCTTCTCAAAAAAAAGCTCGCGAATGCGGGCTTTTTTAATTCAGGGCTGATTTATTCAGGACATTTTTTCACGCTTTTTTTCAGCCCTTTTGGGTGCAGGCTCTTTTCATAGCGGACGTTGATCTCGCCTTAGGCGGACGCGGATCCCGTCTTATGCAGGCGCTAATGTCCAGCGCCGATGTCCAGCGCCAAGCGCCAAATCCGCTTGTCCGTCTCAGTCGCGAACGAACAAAGTCACCAAAGGATCTGACCCCACCTGACGACTCCAGTGCCCGTGAACGGTGGCATCAAACGTGGCGCCCTCAGGCAAGGTGTCAGCCGAATAGAAAAACTCGCCCGGGCCAAAAAGGCGCGAGCTGCCGTCTTGTAAAAAGATTTCCATTTGACCGCCCAAGACAAACAGCCACTGCGGATGGCCGGTGCAGTGAAAGGTGCTGCGAAACCCCACGGGGCTTTGGCGCAGCTGGCAGCCCGCAGCAGGCATCAGGGCGGACAACTGGCTTTGCGGTGTGCCCTCGGTCAAAGGCACCCATTCATCGCGAAAGCGAGCTCGGCCATCGGTGTCGGTGAAGAGAATGACTTTTTTTAACTGGGCCATGGTGTTCATCTCGTACAACAATTGAAGGGCCCATTGTCGCTGAGCTTTTGATCCGGCCGCACTCGGGACAGGGGTCGGTCTTGGCTTCTGGCATAGTGCCCCGCACCCCTAGCTCTACATGCCTTTCGGTAACGCACCATGACTATTCCCTCTTTGAAAATTGTTTTCCATGGTCAAAACGCCGCCAACTTCAGGCAAGGTTTTGAACAGCTGATTGGCCCACAGCATCAGGTGCTTGACCTGAGTGACGCACTCGACCAAGCGGGCGAACGCGCGCACTACGAATCTGCCGATGTGGTGATTGGCATCAAACTCAACTCCAGCATGCCCACCCCGCTCAAGGCGCGCTTGTTTCATGCACCCGCCGCCGGCACCGATGCGATCGACACGGCGCTGCTGCCAGCGACTTGCACCTTGGCCAATTGCTTTGGTCACGAAAACGCCATTGCTGAATACGTGATCGCGGCCTTGCTGATGCGCCATGTGCCTTTGGCCTTGGCAGACCAAGACCTGCGCCAACAGCGCTGGACCTATTGGGCGGGTCGCCCCCAAGCACTGCGCACCGAATTGGGCTCGCAAACCTTGGGCTTGCTGGGCTTTGGGCACATTGCCCAAACCGTGGCACAGCGCGCCAAAGCCATGGGCATGCGGGTTCATGTGGCCAACCGCAGTCCAGTTCGTCATGCCGCGGTGGGCCAAAGTTGGGGCTTGGACGATCTGCAGACCTTCATGGGGTCTTGCGATGCGGTGGTGGTCAGCTTGCCGCTGACGGCCAAAACGCAGGGGCTGGTGAACGCAGCGGCGCTGGGTGCCATGCGCGCCGATGCCGTGTTGATGAATGTGGGCCGCGGCGCGGTGATCGACGAGAAAGCGCTTTACGAAGCTTTGCTGAAGCGCCAAATTGGCGGTGCCGTGATCGACACTTGGTACCAATACCCCAGCCCCACACAGCCCGAATGCGCGCCTTCGCAATACGACTTCGCAGCGCTGGACAATGTGCTGATGACCCCGCACATGTCGGGCTGGACCACTGGCACCGTGCGGCGCCGGCAAGAAACCCTGGCCGACAACATCGGCCGGTTAAGTCGCGGTGAAGCACTCATCAATGTGTTGCACGGACCGGCTTGAAGCTTTAAAAACATATCCAATCACGCGCCGCCCCCCTGCAGGGCTCAGGTGCTTTGGCGCTGGATGATCTCGAACCCCAAATCCAATTGAGCTACCTCAGGCTCTTCGCCGCGCATCAGGCTGAGCAGCATGTGCGCTGAGGCCCGGCCAATTTGGGCGCGCGGTGTGCGCACGGTCGTGAGCGTGGGCAACATTTGGTCACTGCCCGTCAAGTCATTGAAGCCCGCAATCGCCACCTGCTCAGGCACCGAAATGCCCAAGCGCATGGCGGCCATCAAAGCCCCTTGAGCCAAGTCGTCGTTGCAAAAAAAGATGGCATCGACGGCGGGACGTTGTTGCATGATTTGCTCAAACAACTGTCCGCCCAACGCCAATGAAGAGGGGGCGGGGTTGAGCCACTCCAACGTGCCCTCATAGACGCCGGCTTCTTGCAATGCGCTGCGCCAACCATACAAGCGTTGCATCACCCTGGGGTCCAATTGGGCCGCGGCAAACGCAATACGGCGGTAGCCTCTGGACAACAGGTGACGCGTCATGGCGGCGCCAGCATCGGTCTGGCGGAAGCCCACGCAATACGGGGCTTCAAGTGAATCGCCCGAGGGCAAATCCATCAAATGAACACACGGCACTTGGCTGCTGTCCATCAGTTTTCGGGTCGCATGGTTGTGGTCTAAACCCGTGACCAACAAGCCTGCCGGCCGGTGCAGCAACTGCTCGCGCAACAACTGCTCTTCTTCGCGCACGTCGTAGTGGGTCACCCCCATCAGGGTTTGGTAGCCGGCCCCCCGCAGTGTGGTTTGTGCGGCATCAAGCAAATCCACAAACAAAGCGTTCGACAGCAACGGAATCAAGATCGCGACGTGGTCGCTGCGCTGCGAGGCCAAGGCCCTGGCCGCCGGGTCGGGCACATAGCCGAGCTGGCTCGACATGGCGGTGACGCGTTCAATCAGGGCCGGGTCTACCGACCTTTCGCCGCGCAAAGCCCGCGACACGGTGCTGGGGCTCACACCGGCCGCACGGGCCACATCGCTCAGGGTCACACGCCCTGTGGCGCGGTGGCTCTTGGTGGGTAATGCGGGTGAAGACAAGGGTTAATCCGTAGGAAATGGCGCAATCAGCTTCGCTAGGATAGCGCTATCCCAATGTTTGGGATGCCGGTAATCGCCCTAATCAGGAAAACCTCAAAAAGGCCTGAACTGCGCAATTTGCTGGTTTTCTCTTTTTTTACCCCTCTTGGACAGCGCTATCCAAGAATGTCTGAATCAGGAATTTTGATTTGTCCAAACCCGACATCTTGGCTGTTGCAAAACTCCATCCCTTCTATCAAAAAGCACTGGACGCGGTTTACACCGTGCATGACCGAACCCATGTGACGGACCCCGCCGCATTTGCCGCTTTGGCACCCCGCATCGTCGGCGTGGCCGGCACGGGAGAGGCCAGTGTGACGCGCAGCTTGCTCTCGCAATTGCCCAACGCCAAAGTGGTTTCGGTTTTTGGGGTGGGCTATGACGGGGTGGACGTCGCCGCCGCGCTTGAGCACGGCATTCCCGTGACGCACACACCCGACGTGCTGACCGATGACGTGGCCGACTTGGCCATGGGCTTGGTGCTGTCTGTGGGCCGCACGATTCCCCAAGCCGATCAATTTGTGCGCGCTGGCCAATGGCCATCGGGCCCCATCGCCCTCGCTCGCAAAGTCTCTGGCGCGCGTTTGGGCATTGTGGGTTTGGGGCGCATTGGCAAAGCCATTGCCCGACGCGCCAGCGGCTTTGGCATGTCCATTGCCTACACCGCGCGCACCGAAAAAACAGATTCAGGCTTTCAATTTTTCGCCACTGCTGCGGCCTTGGCTGCACAGGTGGATTTTTTGGTCGTCATCACGCCCGGAGGCGCGGGCACCAAACACCTGATCAATGCCGAAGTCTTGAAAGCCTTGGGCCCACGAGGATTCTTGATCAATGTGGCACGGGGCAGTGTGGTCGACGAAGCCGCCTTGATCGAGGCGCTGCAAAACGGCACCATCGCGGGGGCCGGGCTGGACGTTTTTGCGAACGAACCTCAGGTGCCCGAATCGCTTTGGCGCATGTCCAACGTGGTGCTGACACCGCACATGGCCAGTGCCACGCACGAAACGCGTCAGGCCATGGCCGATTTGGCTTTTGCCAATATGCAAGCCGGCACATCGGGCCAACCCTTGCTCACCCCCGTGCCCGAGTGCGCGGCTGCGCAAAAGTGACCCCGTGGTTGCAGACATGACGCCCTCTCCTTTGCGCCTGATCGTGATGGGCGTGTCGGGCTGCGGCAAGTCCACCATGGCCACTGCTTTGGCGGCGCAATTGGGGCTGGACATGGTGGACGGCGATGACCTGCACCTGACCGAGAGCGTGGCCAAGATGCGTTCGGGCATCGCGCTTGACGATGCCGACCGCTGGCCTTGGCTGGACCGCATTGGCGATTATTTGTCGACACCCCATGCGCAAGGCCGTGTGGTGGCCTGCTCAGCACTGAAGCGTGCTTACCGCGACCGCATACGCGCACAAGCTGGCGATGTGTGTTTTGTTTTTCTTGATGGTGATTTCAGCTTGATTGAAAAGCGCATGCGTCAACGGGTCGGTCACTACATGCAACCGGGCTTGCTGGACAGCCAATTTCGCACCCTCGAAAAACCCCAAGCCGATGAAACCGATGTGATTCATCTGCCCATCACCGAACCCGTGCAAGCCATGGTCGAACAGGCTTTACAGGCTTTGCAAAACTTAGGGCACCCCGCCCTCTGACCTCTCAGAAAGCACCCATGTTTATTCGCTGTGCATTTTTTCAAGGCAACGTCAAACCCGGCATGGAAGAGGCTTTCAACCGCTACATCCGTGAAAAGTTAGTGCCGTTGTGGACCCGTTTTCCTGGCGCGCAAGAAGTTCGTGTGTTGCGCCAAGTTGAAAGCGATGTGACGGATCCGCACTTTGGCATGGTCTTGTCCGTGCGCTACCCCAGCCGCGAATCGATCGAAATCGCCTTGGCCTCGGCCGTGCGGTTGGAGAGCCGTGAAGTCTCCAAAGATTTGATTGCCATGTTCGATGGCACCGTTTTTCACACCGTCTTCAGCGCGGACGAATACGCGCTGCCCACCGATTGAGTTCTTTCACAGTCCATTTTTTCAACCAGGAGACAACACCATGAAAATTTCTCGCATCCTTCTCGCCTGCCTTGTTGCTGCCGTCGGCTCTAGCGCCTACGCCAGCAAGTTCAACCTGAAAATGGGTCACGCGGTCAACACCACCGATGGCCAACACGCAGCCGCCATGAAATTGGCCGAGCTGGTGAAACAACGCACCAATGGCGATGTCGAAATCACCATCTTCCCGGCCAACCAATTGGGCAATGACGCCGCCATGATCAACGGCACCCGCGGTGGCACCATCGACATCGTCTCCAGCGGCGCCTCCAACTTCAACGGCATCGTGCCCAACACCGCGGCCATGGAATTGCCCTTCGTGTTCAGAAGTGCCCAACACGCCTACAACGTGCTGGACGGCGCTGTGGGCACCGGCGTTTTGAACGAGTTGGCCCCGCACGGCTTGAAAGGTCTGGCTTACTGGGAAAACGGCTGGCGCGCTTTCACCAACAACAAGCGCCCGGTCAATAAACCCGACGACCTGAAGGGCCTGAAGATTCGCTCGACGCCCAACCCGTACCACATTCAGGCTTTCAAACTGCTGGGCATGAACCCCTCGCCCATGCCGATTGCCGAGCTGTACACCGCTTTGGAAACCGGCACCTTTGACGCACAAGAGCACCCCATCAACGTGACCTGGTCTTCCAAGTTCTATGAAGTGCAAAAGCACTTGACCGTGAGTAACCACGTGTACTCGCCGCTGGTGGTGGCGATGAACAAAGGCAAGTTCGACTCGTTGCCCGCCAACTACCAAAAAATCGTGGTGGACGCAGCCCGTGAAGCGGCGACTTTCCAGCGCAACCTGAACGCACAAAACGCAGGCAAAGTGGTCGCCGACTTGAAGAAGTCAGGCATGCAAGTGATTGAGAACGTGGACATGGCCCCGTTCCAGAAAATCGTCTCGGCCGAAATTGCCAAGACTTTTGGTGAGAAAAACGGCCCCGCCCTGCTCAAGGCCATCGAAGACACCAAGTGATGGTTTGAGTGCGTACACGCCCCCTCCTAGGAGGGGGCTTTTTTTGATCGATGTATGAAAAAAATCAACGACCTTTTCTTTCGGCTGGCCGAATTTACGCTGGTGGTCATGCTGTCGGCCATGGTCATCATGGTCTTTGGCAACGTGGTGCTGCGCTACGGCTTCAATGACGGGATCATCAGCTCTGAAGAGTTGTCGCGGTTTTTGTTCATCTGGATCACCTTTTTGGGCGCCATCGTGACCATGCGCGAAAACGGCCATTTGGGCTTGGACTCCATCGTGCGCAAGCTCAGCTTGAGGGGTAAAAAAATCGCTTTTGCTTTGTCCAACCTGATGATGCTGGGCTGCTGCGTGCTGATGTTTTATGGCACCCTCAAACAACACAGCATCAACGCCAGCACGCGCTCCGCCGTCACCGAAATTCCCATGAGCTGGGTCTATGGCGTGGGTTACCTCACCAGCGTGGCCATGGGATTGATGATCCTGGGCAAATTGGTGCAATTGGCCAAAGGCAATTTCAACGAGTCCGATTTGATTCAGGTGCAAGACTCTGAGGAAGTGGCGATCGCGCACACCCAGGAGTCCACCAAATGACCGTTCTCGTCTTTATCGTGTCGCTGTTGGCGGCCATGGCCTTGGGCATGCCCTTGGCTTTTTCACTCATCGTCTCGGGTGTCGCTTTGATGCTGCACCTGGACAACTTTGACACCCAAATCGTTTCGCAAAATTTGATCAACGGGGCCGACAACTTTCCTTTGATGGCCGTGCCCTTTTTCATGTTGGCCGGTGAGTTGATGAATGCCGGTGGCATGAGCCGCCGCATCGTCAATTCGGCCATGGTCTGGGTCGGTCACTTCAGGGGCGGATTGGGCTATGTGGCGGTGTTCGCGGCCATCGTCATGGCCAGTTTGTCAGGCTCAGCGGTTGCCGACACCGCGGCGCTGGCGGCAGTGCTGATGCCGATGATGCGTGACGCCGGTTACCGCATGGACCGCTCGGCTGGATTGATTGCGGCGGGCGGCATCATTGCCCCGGTCATTCCGCCCTCGATTGGCTTCATTTTGTTTGGTGTGATCGGTGGCGTATCGATTTCTAAACTGTTCATGGCGGGCATCTTCCCCGGTCTGTTGATGGGCTTTGCCTTGATCGTGACCTGGTGGATCGTGGCCCGCAAAGACAAGGTGGTGGTCGCTCCCAGAGTGCCCTTCAAAGAGCGCATCAAGGTGACCATCAATGCCTTCTGGTCTTACTTGCTCGCCATCACCATCATCGGCGGCATGAAGATGGGCGTTTTCACCCCCACCGAGGCGGCGGTGGTGGCGGTGGTGTATTCCTTGTTTGTCGGCTTGTTCATTTACCGAGAAATCAAGTTCAAAGACCTTTACAAAATCATCTTGGCCGCTGCTAAAACATCCTCGGTGGTGATGTTCTTGGTGGCTGCGGCTTTGGTCTCGGCTTGGCTGATCACGGTGGCCAACATTCCGGCTCAAATTGTCGAAATTTTGCGCCCCTTCATTGACAACAAAACTCTGCTGATGGTCATGCTGATGCTGTTGGTCATGGTGGTCGGCACCGCACTGGACTTTGCCCCCACTGTGCTCATTCTCACGCCGGTGCTGATGCCCTTGGTGCGGGAAGCCGGCATTGACCCCGTCTACTTCGGCGTGCTCTTCATCATGAACAACGCCATTGGCTTGCTCACCCCGCCGGTGGGCACGGTGCTCAATGTGGTGTGCGGCGTGGGGCGAATACCGATGCACGATGTGATTCGAGGTGTGATGCCCTTCTTGATTTCCCAAGTCGTGGTCATGGGATCACTCATTGCCTTCCCAAGCTTGGTGATGGTGCCGTTGAAATGGTTGCTGATGAAATGAACGTCTTAGATTCTTTCCAACTCACCGGGCGGCGCGCCCTGATCACCGGTTCATCGGCCGGCATTGGCTTGGCCTTGGCCCAGGCCTTGGCCCAAGCCGGTGCCCATGTGGTGCTCAACGGCCGCACGGCCAGCAAAGTAGATGCGGCTGCAGACACCTTGAGAGCGCAAGGCTTTTCTGTCAGCACATCGGTCTTTGATGTGACCGATGCCGACCGGGTGCGCGAAGCTGTAGACCAGATAGAAGCCGAAGGCCCGATCGACATCTTGGTGAACAACGCGGGCATGCAGATTCGTGGTCCTTTGCACGACTACGATGATCGCGATTGGCGCACCATCATGAAGACCAACTTGGACAGTGTGTATTTTGTGGGCCAGTCGGTGGCCAAAAAAATGATCCCCCGGGGTCGCGGCAAGATCATCAACATTTGCTCGGTGCAAAGCGAGTTGGGCCGCCCCGGCATTGCGCCCTACGCGGCCACCAAAGGCGCCGTGAAAATGCTGACCAAGGGCATGGCCATCGATTGGGGCCAATTTGGCATCAACATCAATGGCATTGGCCCGGGCTACTTCAAAACCGAGCTGAACCAAAAGCTGGTTGACGACCCGACCTTCAGCACTTGGCTGGTGGGCCGCACCCCCAGTCGCCGCTGGGGCGATGTCGAAGACCTCGGCGGTGCCGCGGTTTTCTTGGCCTCGGATGCCTCTCGCTTTGTGAATGGCCATATCCTTTATGTCGACGGCGGCGTGACGGCCAGCCTCTAAGATTCACCCCTCAAACCACACCGAACACCATGAAATCAGTTGTTTGCCATTCGGCCAAAGACCTCCGCATTGAGAACACCGAATTGCCCGCTTTAGGCGAGCACCAGTTGCGCGTGAATGTGGCCTATGGCGGCATTTGCGGCTCTGACCTGCACTACTACCAACATGGCGGTTTTGGGACGGTGCGCATCAAACAACCCATTGCGCTGGGCCACGAGGTGTCGGGCGTGGTCGCCCATTGCGGCCCCGCTGTCTCGGGCATTCAGCCCGGCCAACGCATTGCCATTTCGCCCTCGCGTCCGTGCGGTCATTGCCGTTTCTGCCAGGCAGGCCAACACAACCATTGCCTGAACATGCGCTTCTACGGCAGCGCCATGCCCTTCCCTCACATTCAGGGCGCGTTCAGTGAGCAACTCATCATCGAGGGCTACCAAGCCCACCCGATTGCTGACCACCTGAGCTTGTCAGAGGCCGCTTTGGCCGAGCCATTGTCGGTGGGTTTGCACGCCATTCAGCGCGCTGGCAGCGTCTTGGGCAAGCAGGTGTTGGTGACCGGCTGCGGCCCGATTGGCTCGCTCTTGATTGGCGCGTTGCGCCGTGCCGGTGCCGCCCGCATTGTGGCCGCCGATATTGCCGATTTGCCATTGACCTGTGCGAAACAAATGGGCGCAGATGAAACCATCAACCTGAAAACCCAGGCCGACGCACTGGACCGCTACAAAGTGGACAAAGGCCAGTTTGATGCCGTGTTTGAAGCCTCGGGTAGCGAAGCCGCATTGCGTGTGGGCCTCGACACCATTGCACCCCGAGGGGTGTTGATCACGGTTGGCATGGGGGGCGAGGTCAGCCTGCCCATGACGCAACTGGTGGCCAAAGAAATCGACATGCGCGGCACCTTCCGCTTCCATGCCGAATTTGCCACTGCCGTGCGGTTTTTGAACGAAGGCCTGATCGATGGCAAGCCCGTCATCACGGGCATTCTTCCCGTCGACCGTGCATTGGAAGCCTTTGACTTGGCGGCCGACAAGAGCCAATCCTTGAAGGTTCAAATCTCTTTTTCAGAAGCGCTGGCTTGAATGTCCGTTTTTAGACCCTTGGAAAAAATCTCATGAAAAAAGTTGCTCTCGTGACCGGTGCCAGCTCAGGCATTGGCCAAGCCTGTGCGTTGGGTTTGTTGAATGAAGGCTGGCAAGTGGTGCTGGTGGGTCGACGCACCGAAGCGTTGCAAGACACGTTGGCCAAAGCCGGCGCCCATGCCGCCAATGGCATCGTCATGCCAGCCGATGTGTCCGACGAAGCCCAAGTCAAAGCCTTGTTTGACAACGTGCGCCGCCAGTGCGGCCGTCTCGATTTGTTGTTCAACAACGCCGGCATTTCACTGGCCACCACCTTGCCTGGCGATATCTCGGGCGATGACTGGCGCCGCATGGTCGATGTGAACCTGAACGGGGCTTTTTATTGCCTCTCGCATGCCTTCAAGATGATGCAAGAACAAAGCCCGCAAGGGGGACGCATCATCAACAACGGCTCGATTTCAGCGCACGTGCCGCGTTATGGTTCCATTGCCTACACCGCCACCAAACACGCCATCTCGGGTCTGACCCGCGCGGCTTCGTTGGATGGCCGCGCGTTCAGCATTGCAGTCGGACAAATCGACATTGGCAACGTGGCCTCGGACATGACCGAAAAAATGGCCAAGGGCGTGCCGCAAGCCGATGGCACCATCAAAGCCGAACCCCGCATGGACATGACGTCGGTCGTGGAGACCTTTCTGACCATGACGCGCTTGCCGCTGTCGGCCAACATTTTGTTCACCACGGTGATGGCCACCAACATGCCTTTTGTCGGTCGGGGATAAGTCGCGCCTATGCAGTTGATGGACATTGGCCTGATTGGCCTGGGCGTGATGGGAGAAAACCTGGCGCTCAATTTGGCACGCCATGGTTTTGCGGTCACTGGTTTTGATCTCGATGCAGGCAAACGGCTGAGCTTCAGCCAACGCACACAAGGCCTGCCGGCCCAAGCGGCC
>JACCDW011321342.1_pt1 | contig 15042 bp, 10 predicted proteins | sample 7449781 | NCBI WGS metagenome assembly JACCDW01 (sample SAMN15323449, study PRJNA562643) | freshwater metagenome | isolation source: river surface water | place: USA:Blue River Watershed | collected 2017-08-18
GGGCACGGGGGCACGGGGACATGGGGAGATACAGAGGGACAGGGACACGGGCTGGGGCTGGTTTAGATGCTCAGGGGAAGGGGCAGAGGCAGGGGCGGAAGTTTCTGTCACTGCCCCAGTCACTGTCCCTAGGTAACGCAACCTGTCCGTGTCCCTGTCCCTGACACTGTTGAGGGTTGAAGGGTCGTCGGCCCTACCAAGGCAGGAAATGGGGTAGCTGTGAGGCGTGATCCACTTCCTACGGCGCCGAGGCGCATCAGGTACTAGGGTTCGAGGCGAAGCCTCATCTCAGTCCTCCACCGGACTCCCCTGGGAAATGCTCACAAGGAACTGAGGCGGAGTGTGGGGGTAAGCGGAGGGTTGGCAAGGGCGTGGCGTGGATGCGCGCGGTAGGGGGCGAGTGGGCATGGGGACATGGGGAGATGGGGGCCCCTGCGAGGGCCAGAGCCAGGGCTAGGGCTGGGGCTGGGGCTGGGGAGAGTTAGTTGAACGGCTGGCCGGAGGGAGATGCAAAGGGACACGGGCGCCGCCGCAGGGCGGCGGGAGGTAGGGGCACGATTCATCGTGCACTCCTGCGAGGAGGGCGCGGCGGAGCCGGTCGACGAAGGTCGTCGACCCTACCTAAAGGCAGCTCTGCGGCGGCCAATGCTAGGTCGGTACGCAGTGCCGACCCTACCCAAGGCAAGGGGGCGGCGCGGAGCGCCAAAGGGATAGGGCGAGAACTAGGGCTAGGGCTAGGGACAGGGCTAGGGCGAGGAGTTAGAGGCCCTGGCCTTCCTTGCCCGCTGTGAAGCCGCCGCCGAGGCGGCTTCGCTCAGCGATTCATCGACAGCTGATCGCGGAGGTAGTCGACGGAACGACGGACGTTCAGGTCGACTTCCATCTGGTTCGAGACGGTCTTGCGGGCGTGGATCACGGTGCCGTGGTCACGACCGCCGAAGGACTGCCCGATGGCGACGAGGGACATGCCGGTCAGCTGCGTGGCGAGATACATCGCGATCTGACGCGGGAAGGCGATGTTCTGCATCCGGCGCTTGGACGTCATGTCGGACATCTGGATGCGGTAGTGCTCGGCCACCTTGCGCTGGATCACCTCGACCGTCAGCGTGTGGCTGGCCTCTTCGACCAGGATGTCGTGCAGCAGCTTCTCCACCTGGGCGAGGTCGAGGGGCTTGCGGGAGATGCCGGTCAGGCCCGCGATGCGGGTGATGGAGCCTTCCAGGTGCCGCACATTGCGGGCGATGCGCTGGGCGATGAATTCGGCGACCTGCGGGGGCAGGTCCAGACCGCGGGAGGCGGCCTTCTGGCGCAGGATGGCGATGCGGGTCTCGAGTCCCGGAGCGGAGATCGAGGCCACCATGCCCCATTGGAAGCGGGAGACCAGGCGTTCCTCGAGCTTGGCGATCTCGGAGACCGGGCGGTCGCTCGTGAGGACCACCTGCTTGTGGTTGTTGTGCAGCTCGTTGAAAGTGTGGAAGAACTCCTCCTGCGTGGAGTCCTTGCCGGCGAGGAACTGGATGTCGTCGATGAGGAGCAGGTCCAGCTCGCGGTAGCGGCGGCGGAACGCCGAGATCGAACCGGACTGCAGCGCGCCGATGAAGTCGTTGGTGAAGGTCTCCGAGGAAATGTAGGCGATGCGCGCCTGAGGGTTGGCGGCGTAGACCGAGTGCGCGATGGCGTGCATCAGGTGCGTCTTGCCCAGGCCGGTCGGGCCGTGGATGAAGAGCGGATTGTAGACGTGGCCGGGATCCTTGGCGACGGCGAGCGCGGCGCCGTGGGCCATCTCGTTCTCGGGTCCGACGATGAAGTTGACGAAGGTGTTGCCGGCCTTGATGGCGGGGGCGGTGGCGGCGGCGGGCACGCGCGAGGTGCGGACGGGCGCGGAAGCCGGAGCCAAAGCGCGGAGGTCACGGGCGCCGGCGGAGACCTTGAGACGGTAGTCCATGTTGCGTCCGGCGGAGAGCGTGAGCTGCTTGCGGAGCATTTCGGCGAAGTTGCCGGTGATCCAGGCCTCGTTCAGGACCGAAGGCACTTCGAGGACCAGCACATTGCCGTCGAGGATCTCGATCGGCTGGAGATTGGAGAACCAGGTCTCGAAGTCGGACTTGTTGAGCAGACTGCGCAGTTCGGACTTCGTTACTTCCCAGAGGGATGCGGGATTGACGGAAGGGGACATGAAGAAAGGGGGAGGATTGAGAAAGGTTGTTCACAGGGCCTTGTTAAGCCCGAAAATGAGGAAAATGCGGTTTGTGGGTTCAGTTGACGCCGGCCGCTCGGATTTCGCACCTTCCGTGCCATCGGGGCGAGGTGCTGGTTATGCGGCACAAGTCGTTGATTTTTAGCGATTAGGAAAGAGTTTGGGATGGGCCCGGCGGGCCGGTGATGAAAAGTGGGGATTGAACGATCCGAGGGGTGCGGACCGCACGCCCGTTGATGCGGGCCGTAACACGACCGACAAGTTGAACCCCTCCACAGGATATTCACACCGTCCGTGGTGATAAAAAAACGAGGTTGCTGTTGCACGGATGTCACCGAGCAGCCGCACCCTTGGAAACGTTGGGCGAAATCAATGCGTGAGTCCGAGCAGATGCTCCTCACGCGCGCGACGCAGGTCATCCACCGTGAGGCAATGACGGAGCCGGTCACGCACCTTGCGGCAGCCCGGCAGCCCGTGCGTGAGCGGCAGCAGCCGGTCGAGCATCCAGCGCACATCCCTGCGTCCGAGCCGCTCCGCATGGGCCTGCAGCGTCAGTTCGGCGAGGCGTATCATGCAATCCCAGCGTTCCGCCGGCCCGGCGGAGTCGGAGACCCCTTCCCTGCCCTCCAGCGCGGCCTTGATGCGGGAGAAAATCCAGGGGTCGCCGAGCGCCGCGCGGCCGATCATGAGCCCTGAGACCTTCGTTTCCTCGAACCGGCGGAGCGCCGAGGCCCCGTCGCGGACATCGCCGTTGCCGATGACCGGGATGCGGACCGCTTCCGCCACCCGGCTGATCCAGCCCCAGTGGGCTTCGCCCGAGTATCCCTGCTCCCGCGTGCGACCGTGCACCGCGACGGCCTCCACGCCGAGCTCCTCGAGCCTGCCGGCGACGTCCACCGCCACGATCGTCGAATGGTCCCAGCCCAGCCGCATCTTGGCCGTGAGGGGCGTGTCCGGGATCGCGTCCTTGACCGCCTTGACCACGTCGAAGAGCAGCGGCGTGCAGCGCAGCAGCCCGGAGCCCGCGTTCTGCTCGATGACCTTGTGGGCCGGGCAGCCGAAATTCATGTCCAGGAAGTCCGGGCGCATCCGGTCGCAGACCAGACGGGCCGCCCGGGCCATCGAGGCGGGCGTGGCGCCGAAGATCTGGACCCCCATCGGCCGCTGCGATTCCGTGAAGTCGACCATGTCCCAGGCCTTGGCGTTGTCGCGCAGCAGCGCCTCGGACTGGACGAACTCCGTGACCATGACGTCGGCCCCCTGCTCCTTGCAGAGCTGACGGAACGCCACGTCCGTGCGTTTGGCCATCGGGGCCAGGTAGAGCGGCCGCCGGCCGGGTCCGAACCAGGGCAGCCGCGAGGCGGAACGGGTCACGATCCGGCCTCCTTGCGGCGGATCTCCGTCCGCAGCGCCTTCCAACGGGCCAGACGTTCGGCCAGCTGGCCTTCGGCGCCCGCCGTGCCGGGCCGGAACAGCTCAAGCGGACGCGAGAGATACTCCTGTCCGCTGATGCCCTCGGGAAACTCGTGACTGTAGCGGTATTCCGCGCCCTGCCCCAGCTTGCGGCCGACCTGCGTGTGCGAATCCTTGAGGTGGAGCGGCACCTCCTGACGGGGGCGTGAGCGCACCTCATCCTTGGCGGCGCCCATGGCGAGCGTGACACTGTTGCTCTTCGGAGCCAGGGCCAGGAACAGCGTCGCGTGGGCGAGCGCGTATTCGCATTCCGGGAGACCGACCGTCTCGCAGGCCTGGAAGGCGGCCGTGGCGACCCCGATCGCGCGCGAGTCGGCCAGGCCCACGTCCTCCGAGGACGCGATGACCAGACGGCGGGCGATGAAGCGCGGGTCCTCCCCGCCTTCGAGCATCACGAACAGCCAGTAGAGCGCGGCGTCCGGATCGCCGCCCCGGACCGACTTGATGAAGGCCGAGGCGGTGTCGTAGTGGTCATCGCCCCCGTCATCATAGCGGATGCGGCGCTCGCGGGCGAAGGCGGCGACCGCGGCGTCGTCTATGGCGCCGAGGGCGGGCGCCGAAAGCGCAAGCGTCTCCAGGCAGTTGAGCGCGCGGCGGAGGTCGCCCGAGGACATTTCCGCGACCTGGCGCAGCACCTCGGCGGAGGCGCGCACCCCGAGACGGCCCAGCCCACGTTCCCCGTCGGCGAGCGCACGGGCGAGGAAGCCCGCGATCTCCTCCGGCGTGAGCGGGTCGAGCCGGAAGAGGTGGCTGCGGCTGAGCAGGGCCGGGACCACGTAGAGCCCGGGATTGTGCGTCGTGCAGCCGATGAGGCGGACCGCGCCCGCCTCGACGTCGGGCAGCAGCAGGTCCTGCTGCGACTTGTTGAACCGGTGGATCTCATCGACCACCAGCACCGTCTTCCGGGAGGGGTGCCGGCGGGCTTCCGCGAGCACCTCACGGAGCTCGGCGGCGCCGGAGAGCACCGCGTTGACCCGGACCACGTGGGAGCGCGTCTCGGCGGCGATGACCTCGGCGAGCGTCGTCTTGCCGCAGCCGGGCGGGCCGTAGAAGAGCAGCGAGCCGAAACTGTCCGCCTTGATCAGACGCGGCAGCAGCGCCTCCGGGCCCAGCAGCGCCGCGTGCCCGACCACTTCCGTGAGCGAGCGCGGCCGCATCCGGGCGGCGAGCGGACGGCGGGCGGGCGGGACGTCGGCCGGCTCCTCACGGCCCAGGCCGGGAAGAGACTCGTCGGCCCCTGTTCCGCGGCCCGCCACGGATCACTTTTCCTCCGGCGCGAAGGGCACCGTGTGGCAGTAGGGCTTCTTGCGGTGCACCACGTAGTAATTCTGGTGATACTCCTCGGCCTTCCAGAAGACCTTCTGCCCCTCGACCTTGGTGGCGATCGGGGCGCGGAAGACCTTGGCCTTGTCGAGCGCGGCCTTGATCTCCTCGGCGACCTTGCGCTGCTCCTCCGTGCAGGCGAAGATCACCGAGCGGTACTGCTCCCCATGGTCGGGCCCCTGCCGGTTGACCTGCGTCGGGTCGTGCATGCGGAAGAAATATTCCACCAGCGTGCGGTAGGACACCTTGGCCGGATCGAACGTCACCTGGATGACCTCGGCGTGTCCCGTGTCGCCCTCGCAGACCTCGCGGTAGCTCGGATTGAGCACATGCCCCCCGGCGTAGCCGCTGACCGCGTCGATGACGCCGGGGATCTTCTCATACTGGTATTCGACGCCCCAGAAACAGCCGGCGCCGAACATGGCCTTCTCGAGCTTGGGTTGGTCCTTCATGATTGGGGAGGGGGTGGGAGAGTCGGCGGCCGCGCAGAGCACGGCGAGCAGGAGGGGGAGCAGACGGAGGGCGGACCGCATGGGCGTGACGGGATGCTCCGACACCGTAGCCCTTTTCCCGGCGGAGGCAAGGGCGGGGGCCCTCAGCCGGCGATGGCGCGCAAGGCCTCGGCGAGCGAATCAGCGGAGGCGGGGGCGTCCGTGGCGCCCTTCTGCGGCACCAGGTAGAACGTGTCCAGCGCGATGCCCTGCTCCGTGGCCACGTTGGCGAACGTGATCGCGTAGCCCGCGTGACGGATGGCCCGGCCGAGCCGGAAGAGCAGACCCAGCCGGTCCGTGCACTGCACCTCCGCGACCGTCCGGCCCAACGCCGCGTCGAAATACACCTCGACCGAAGACTCCATCTGCACCCGGGTCCGTCGGCGCGGGGCCGTCTCGAAGGCCCGGGCCTCAGCCTGGGCCACCTGTGAGAGCAGGTCGGAGCCGCCCAGAAGCGACTCCGTGAGCGCGCGTCCGAAGGCGGACTTGGACTCCCCTTCCCGGCCGGCGGGCAGATTGACCCGGAAGAAGTCGATCGCCACGTCGTCGGCGCGGGAGAACGCGTGGCAGGACACGATGTTGATGCCCGCGACCGCGAACGCTCCGGCCAGGCGGCTGAACAGGCCCGCGCGGTCCCAGGTCACCACCGTGACCGCGGACTGTCCGGCGCCCACGTCGTCGACCCATTCCACGATGGGCATGAGCGACTCCTCGGCGTCGGCGATGAAGACCGTGGCGATGAGCCGGTGGATCATCTGCAGGTGATGGGCGGCCTCCTCCGCGGACGCGTGCAGCAAGTAGCCGTCGGGCATGCCGGAGAAGTGGGCCTCCAGCTCGTCCGAGCCGACCTTGTCGCCGAGCAGCCGGGCCGTCTCGTCCCGCAGACGCGCGCGTTCCTCGGCGACGTCCGGACCCGGGATGCCGGAGAGCTTGGCGTACGCGCGGCGGTAGAGCGTGAAGTGCTGCCCGTCCTTGAAGTCCGTCCAGAGGTCCGGCGAAGTGCCGAGCGCGTCGCAGCGCGTGTGCACGTAGAGGTAGCGGAGCACCTGCTCCTCGCCGCAGAGGGCCGCGAAACGGTCCACATTGGCCGGGTCGTCGATGTCATGACGCTGCCAGTAGAGCCCCATCGTGAGGTGGAGTCGCACCACCGTCGCGGCGAACTCCCGCTCCCGTGCGTCGAAGCCGAGACGCTCCAGCACCGCTTCGGCGACCGGGGCGCCCCGTTCCGCGTGCCCGGCGATGCCGTCGGCCTTGCCGATGTCGTGCAGGAAGAGGATCGCGTAGAGCAGCGAGGGCGCCTCGCAGCCGAGGAGCACCTCGCGATAGCCCCGGTCGACGTCCGTCGCGCCCTCGTAGATCAGGTCCAGCTCCCGCAGACAGCGCAGCGTGTGCACGTCCGCCGTCCAACGGTGGTAGAACTCGAACTGCACCAGGCAGTGCAGACCGCGGAACTCGGGCACCAGACGGTAGAGCAGCCCGTGCTCGCGGAGCGCGTCCATCGCGCCATGGACCCGTCCCGCCTCCGTGAGCATCGCGCGCAGCGCGCCCGTGGAGGATTCCGAGCCGGCGACCTCGGGCGTCAGCAGGTGGGCCCGTTCACGGACCAGCACCGAGAGCGCCCGGTCCGGCCGGGCCTCATGGACCTGGCAGAGACGGAAAAGGCGGACCAGACGGGCCGGATCCTCCTCGAACACCAGCCGGTGGAGCGCGGAGGCGACCCCGCCCGGCGTGATCCTGAAGCCGTCGGCCTCGAGCGGACGTCCCCAGCCTTCGGGCTCGGGTTCGCCGAGCACGCCGGACTCCACCAGCTGGACGCAGCGGCGCACGTGGTCGGCCGCATCGAAGTAGTCGCGCATCATCGCGCCGATGCGTTCCTTGAGCGAGCCCGGGTAGCCGAGCCCCTGCGAGACCGCGTCCTGCCTTTCCAGGGAGAGGTGCTCCGTCGGCCGCGTCGACTGGAAGTGCAGCTCGTGGCGCAGACGGAGCAGCGTGTCGCGCGCGCGCACGAACTTGTCGCAGTCGCGCTCCGGGATCAGCCCGGAAAGACGGAGCCCTTCCGGACCGGCCGCGCCGGAATGCAGACGCGCCAGCCAGAGGCAGCCCTGCACGTCACGGAGCGCCCCCACTCCGTTCTTGAGGTCCGGCTCCTGCAGGTAGGCGCTGCCGCCGGCCTTCTCCCGCCGCCGCCGCTGCGAGTCGACGAGCGTGCGCGCGAACGGGATGACCGCGGCGCCCGAGGCGAGCGGCCCGACCCCTTCGGCCAGACGGCGGAAAGGCGTGCGGTCGCCGCAGACCGGCCGGGCCTCGAGGAGGGCGACCCGCAGGTGCAGGTCCTCCACCGCGTGATCGAGGCATTCCTGCACCGTGCGGACCGACTGCGAGAGCTTCAGCCCGAGGTCCCAGAGCGGGTACAGGATCGATTCCACCGCGGCCTTCGTCTCCGGCGTGTGCGCGGGGACCAGCACCAGCAGGTCGACGTCGCTGAGCGGGCAGAGCTCCGCGCGTCCGTAGCCGCCCGTGGCGACGAGCGAGAGCCCCGCGGCGGCGGCGCCGGCGCGCGCGTGGAGCGATTCCACGACCAGGTCGACCGAATCGGAGCGCAGCCGTGCGACCGCCGAGGCCGGCACGCCCGTCCGGTGCGCCTCCAGCTGCGTCTCACGTGCCGCGGCGAGGAACTCACGGGCCCGCGGGACGAGGTCGGCGGGAGCGCCCTGCCCGTTCGCGAGAGAACGTTCCACCGCCGCCTGACGGATGCGGAGCGCGAAAGGTGCCGGGTCGGCGGACATCTCGGAGCAACGTGACCGCAAGCCTCCCGCCGTTCAAGGGAGATTGCCAACCGTCCCGGCCCGACCAACTTGGCTCCATGGAGCAAGCCCTCGCCGACTTCTGGTCGCAGTTGCACAGCGCCGACGGCCTGAGGCGGACCATCGAATCGGGGGGCCTCGCCCTGATGGTCCTGATCGTCTTCGCCGAGACCGGACTGCTGGCGGGATTCTTCCTGCCCGGCGACTCGCTCCTCGTGACCGCCGGCGTCCTTTCCATCGCCAACGGCGGGCGCCCCGAGCTCTTCGACCCCTGGGTCCTCTGCGTCACCCTCACCTTGGCGGCCGTGGCGGGGGACCAGACCGGCTACTGGCTGGGCCGCAAATACGGCGACACCATGGAGAGCCGGGCTGACACCTGGTGGTACAAACGCCGGCACCTGGCCGAGGCCCGCATGTATTTCGAGAAATACGGCGCGGCGGCGATCGTCCTCGCCCGCTTCGTGCCCGTCATGCGCACCTTCCTGCCCTTCGCGGCCGGCATGGGACGGATGGAGCGTGGCAGATTCGTCGTGTGGAACGCACTGGGCGGCGTCCTCTGGGTGTGGTCGCTCGTCTGGCTCGGCCATCTCATCGGCGGCACGCCCTTGGCGGACAAGCTGCACAAAGTCATCCTGATCGTCGTGGCCGTCTCACTGCTGCCCCTCGCGTGGGCCTTCGTGAAGCGCCTGCTGCGGCGTTAGACCGCCGGGACCCAGAATCGGAAAGTCGTGCCGGAAGGGCCCGTCGCCTCCACCGAGATGTCACCGCGGTGGTCGCGGAGGATCCGCTTCACGATGGCGAGCCCCAGGCCCGTGCCGTCCTCACGCGAGGTGAAGAACGACTCGAAGATCTTGGGCATGATTTCGGCGGGAATGCCCGTGCCCGAGTCCATCACCCGCACCACGACCGTCGGACCCTGCGGCCCGTCCTCGCGCGTGACCTTGAGCTCGAGCCGGCCCCCGTCGGGCATCGCCTGGAGCGCGTTGAGCATCAGGTTGAGGAACACCTGCTGGACCTGGCCAGAATTGCCGGCCACCCGGGCGCCGAGCCCGTCGCCCGTGACCGAGGCGCGCACCCGTCCCTGCTCCAGCTTGAGACGGAGCAGCATCGCGGCGTGCTCCGCGGCCTGGCGCAGGTCGATTTCCGTGAAGGCCCCCGACTGCGAGCGGCTGAGCCCGAGCACGCGGGCGACGACCCCCTCCATGTGCGCGACCTTCTCGCGCATCACCTCCAGGTCCTCCTGGCGCGGGTCTTCGGCCGACATCCCCTGACGGAGCGTGTCCGTGAGCAGCTTCATCACCGTGAGCGGATTGCGGATCTCGTGGGCGACCTCCGCGGAGAGCAGTCCGAGCGCCGTGAGGCGTTCGCTGCGGCGCAGTCCGGCCTCGACCGTGAACACCTTGGCGTAGAGCCGGGCGTTCTGGAGCGCCGAGGCGCCGAACGAAGCCAGCGCCGAGACCAGATGACGGTCGTCGTCGGAGAAACGGTGGGCGCCGGGCGAGACCGTGATCAGCACCCCGAGCGGCTCGTCCTCGAACCGCACCGGCACCGCCAGCATGGACGAGGATGCGACCGGTTCGACCAGTTTGGCGAAGAGCATCTCCTCCGACTTGCCCAGGACCGGGATGGAGACCGGGCGCAGCCGTCGGACCACCGTCCCGAGCGAGGAGGCGTTGAGCGCGACCCGCGGGCGCATCTCGCTCGCGCCGAGATCGCCGTCGAAGCCCGCCAGCACCAGCTCGTCCCCTTCCAGATTGTAGTAGGCGCCGGCGCGGGCCGAGAGCAGCGCGCGGGCCGAGCGGGCGAGGTCGGAGCGGATGCCGGGCTCGTCGCGCTCACGGGCCAGCCCCTGGGCCGACTGCAGCAGCGACTCCAGCTGGGCGGCCTTGGAGCGCAGCTGGCGAAGCAGCCAGATGCGGCCGACCGCCTTGGAGGCCTCGCTGGTGAGCAGCGAGAGGAAGGCCGCGTCCTGTTCCGTGAAGGCGTCGAGACGGTCGGAGTCGCAGTTCACCACCCCGATCACCGTGCCCATCAGCTCCATGGGCACCGCCAGCTCCGAGCGGATCCCCTTGCGGATCTCGACGTAGCGCGGGTCCTTGGAGACGTCAGGCACCCGCTGCGGCCGGGCGTTGAGCGCGACCCAGCCCGTGATGCCCTCCCCCTGGGCGATGACCTGCTTGGCCGACTCCGCGTCCAGCCCGTTGGAGACCTCGATGCGGAGCGCGCCCGTGGCGGGCTCGACCAGCGCGATCGAGGCGCTGGAGGCCTGGAGCGTCGTCACCACCTCGGCCAGGATGAAGTCGAGCGCCTCGCGCGGGTCTTCCGTCGCGTTGACCACCGCGCCCACGCGGTAGAGGCAGTCCAGCACGCGGGCGTCCCCCGGACGTTCCTGCGGTGGGCGCGAGTGCGGCATCGCTCAGAGCGAGTGGTCCATGTCGAGCGCCGGGGCGTCGACCGAGGCGCGTCCGACCACCGTGGCGGGGACTCCGGCCACGCTCGTGTGCGGATCGACGTTGCGGAGCACGACCGAACCGGCGCCGACCTTGGCGCCCTCCCCGACCGTGATGTTGCCGAGGATCTTGGCGCCGGCGCCGATCAGGACCCCGGAGCGGATCTTCGGGTGACGGTCGCCGCGCTCCTTGCCCGTGCCGCCGAGCGTGACCTCATGGAGGAACGAGACATTGTCGGCGACGATGACCGTCTCGCCGGCCACGAAGCCCGTGGCGTGGTCGAGCAGGATGCCGACCCCGAACTTGGCGGCCGGGTGGATGTCGACCGCCAGACGCTCCGAGGAGAGCGACTGCAGGTGGAAGGCGAGCTCACGGCGTCCCGCGCGCCAGAGCGCGTGGGCCAGACGGTGGATCGAGATGGCGTGGAACCCCTTGTACCAGAGGAACGGGGCGAGCGCGTGTTCCGTGGCCGGGTCGCGTTCGAGCGTGGCGCGGATGTCGGCGCGCATCTGCGCGAGCACCTCCGGGTCGGCCGCGACCGCGTCGGCGAGCGCCTGGCGCAGCAGTCCGCGGTCCTCACCGGAAGGGGAGAGACGGTCGGCCAGACGTTCCACGGCCGCGTCACCGAACGATGCCCGATCGAGGACGAACCTCCGGAGCGCGGGGGCCAGGGCGGGTTCGGCGGCGGCCACCTTCTCGGCGCGCGAGCGCAGTTCCGCCCAGAGGGAGGCCTCATTGGCGCAAACCAGGGCTATCGAACGTGCATCGGCCATCTTTTGTGACCCCCGACAAATCGCCATCCGGTGCCATTTTTGCAACCCGCGAGTCAAAATAGCCGTTTTTGAGCCGCAAACCCGCCCCCAGTGGAACCTGCGGCCCTCGTCGGGGTTGAAATCTGCGTATCCCACCCTAGAACCACGCACCTCACCCCCAACACACATGCGCATCCTCACCACCCTCCTCGCCGCCCTCGTGGCCGTCGCGTCCTACGCCGCGCCTGAAGTCGGCCAGCCCGCCCCCGCCTTCACCGGCAAGACCCTCGACGGCAAGACCGTCAGCCTCGCCGACTTCAAGGGCAAGACCGTCGTCCTTGAATGGTACAACCCCGGCTGCCCCTACGTGAAGAAGTACTACCAGCCCGGCAAGATGCAGGCCTGGCAGAAGGAGCACGTCGAGAACGGCGGCGTGTGGCTCGTCATCAACACCGGCGGACACAAGCTTGAGAACGCCACCTACTACCCCGGCACCGTCATCCAGGATGACGACCAGTCCATCGGCCGCGCCTACGACGCCAAGACCACCCCTCACTGCTTCGTGATCTCCCCTGACGGCAAGCTCGCCTACAAGGGCGCCATCGACAGCGGCAAGACCACCAAGTCCGACGAGATCGAGAAGGCGACCAACTACGTCCAGGCCGCCGTCAAGGCCGTCAAGGAAGGCAAGGCTCCCGAGGTCACCTCGACCAAGCCCTACGGCTGCGGCGTGAAGTACAACAAGAACTGAGCTTCGGCCCAGTCCTGATGCAAGAAGGGCGCCCGCCAGGGCGCCCTTCCTTTTTGACGGGGAACTCCGCGCTCAGGCGACGCCGGCGGCGCGCAGCACCTTGACGTGCACCTCGTCATTGCGCTGGAACGGCAGGAACGAGCCGGCGCCCGGACCGTAGGCGGCGAACTCCACCGGGTCGGCCGTGTGGTTCTTGCTCGTCCAGGAGATTCCGACGTACTTCGGCAGCGCCTCATTCAGCGTCTTCAGCGAAGAGATCTTCGGAGCGTCGGCGGCGGAGAATTCCAGCCCCGTGGCGTCCTGGGCGGCGGCGAGGAACTTCTTCGGATCGAGCCCCTTCGTCAGGCGGCCGAGGACCTCCTGCGAGCGGTTGAACTTCATCAGACGGCGGAAGGCCTCGGTCGTGCCCTGGTAGGCCGGCGCCTTGCCGGCGAAGTCCTCGCTGCCCACGCCGTTGAGCTGCAATCCCCCCGTACCGTGGTCGGCCGTGATGATGAGCAACGTGTCCGGGTGGGATTCGATGAACTTCAGGACCGTGGCGATCGCGGCGTCGAAGGCGACCTGGTCGAGGATGGCGCCGACCGGATCGTTGCCGTGGCAGGCGTGGTCGATGCGCGCCCCCTCGACCATCAGGAAGAACCCGTCGGGGCCGCCGGAGAGCCGACGCAGCGCCGCCTCCGTCATTTCGGAGAGCGAAGGCGTCTGGGCGCCGACGGAGGCGTCATGGAGACGGTCGACCTCGAAGGGCACGTGGCTCTTGGAAAAGAGCCCGAGCGCAGGCGAGTCCCCCTTCCAGCCCAGCAGGTCCTTGCGGGAGGCGAGATGGGCGTAGCCGGCCTTGCGGTAGTCGGCGACCAGTTCCGGCGGGAAATAATCCGTGCCGCCGCCCAGGATGACGTCGACCCCGCGCTCCAGATACTGGGGCGCGATGCCCTTCTGGTCCGAGCGCTTTTCGATCGTCGCGACGAAGCCGGCCGGCGTCGCGTGGGTGACCGTGGCGGTCGTCACCAGTCCCGTGCGACGTCCCGCCGCCTTCATCTTCTGCAGCAGCGTGGTCGGCCGGCGTCCGTCCGGGGTGATGTTGATGACCCCGTTCGTGATCCGTTCCCCGATGCCCCAGCAGGAGGCCGCGGCGGCGGAGTCCGTGACCATGCTGTTGGCGGAGGCCGTCTCGGAGAGACCGCGCACCACCGGCAGCTCACGGTACATCTGCAGCCAGCGGGAGGATTCGCCCTTGGCGAAACGCGTCCAGGCGTCGGCGAGTCCGAGCGTCGAGACACTCATGCCGTCCGAGACCATGAAGATGACGTTCTTGGCGCGGCCCTGGCCGGCGTTGGCCGCGGCGGCGCGCGTGTCGGCGCCGAGGGCGCGGGAGGCGCCGGCGCCGAGGATGGCGGAACCGAGGCCGGCCAGACGGAGGAAATCGCGGCGGGAGGTGCGAGGGGTGGGCATGCCCTTCCCTACCGCCGGCCGGCCCCGGCGGGCAAACCGGATTTCGGCGGAAACGGTTACGGACCCGTCAAATCAGCCCTTGGCGGCGGTCGGGGCGGCGGGCACGTGGGCCTTCAGCCGGCGTTCCCGGATTTCGGCGGAGACCAGCCCGATGAACTCATCCAGCGTGCGGTTGCCCTCGAAGGACTTGTCGGCGCGCGAGCGCACGTTGACCTGGCCGGCCTCCTTCTCCTTGGCCCCGAGGACGAGCATGTGGGGCACCTTGGAGATCTCGGCGCGCCGGATCTTGGCGCCCAGCTTGTCGGATGAGCCGTCGGAAGTCGCGCGGACGCCCGCGGCGATGAGCCGGGCGACCGCCGCGTCGGCATCGGCGTTCAGGTCGTCATTGAGCGGGATCACCCGGACCTGTTCCGGCGAGAGCCAGGTCGGGAAGTCGCCGGCGAAGTGCTCGATCAGGATGCCCACGAAGCGCTCCATCGAGCCGAACGGGGCGCGGTGAATCATCACCGGGCGGTGCGGACGGTTGTCCGGCCCGATGTAGGAGAGGTCGAACCGTTCGGGCAGATTGAAGTCGACCTGCACCGTGCCGAGCTGCCATTCGCGCCCGATGACGTCGCGCACCACGAAGTCGATCTTCGGGCCGTAGAAGGCGGCCTCACCGGCCTCCTCCGTGAACTTGACTCCGAGCGTGGCGGCCGCGGCGCGGCAGGCGGCCTCGGCCTTGTCCCAGTTCTCCTGGGAGCCCGTGTACTTCTGCGAGTCGGGATCACGCAGGCCCACCCGCACCCGGTAGTCGTCGAGACCGAGCGTGCGCAGCACCACCTTGACCAGCTCGAGGCAGCCCAGCACCTCGCCGAGCACCTGGTCTTCCGTGCAGAAAAGGTGGGCGTCGTCCTGGGTGAAGCCGCGGACCCGCGTCATGCCGTTGAGTTCGCCGGACTGCTCCCAGCGGTAGACCGTGCCGAACTCGGCCAGCCGCACCGGCAGGTCGCGGTAGGAGTGCGGCTGCGAGGCGAAGATGCGGATGTGGTGCGGGCAGTTCATCGGCTTGAGCAGGAAGCCCTGCACCGTGCCGTCCGAGAGCCGGTTCGTGAGTTCGCCGCAACCGCAGCCTTCCTTGGCGAGCAGCTCCATCGCCTCCCGTTCCACCAGCGGCGGGAACTGCGCGTCCTTGTAATAGGGGAAGTGTCCCGAAGTGCGGTAGAGGTCGAGATTGCCGATGTGCGGCGTGAACACCTGCTTGTAGCCCGTGCGGAAGAGGTGCTCCGAGATGAAGTCCTGGAGCTGCTGCCGGACCACCGCGCCGTTGGGCGTCCAGAGGATGAGCCCCTGCCCCACCTTCTCGTCGA
>JACCDW010425521.1_pt1 | contig 15041 bp, 12 predicted proteins | sample 7449781 | NCBI WGS metagenome assembly JACCDW01 (sample SAMN15323449, study PRJNA562643) | freshwater metagenome | isolation source: river surface water | place: USA:Blue River Watershed | collected 2017-08-18
GACCTCTGTAGTTACTGGGCGGTCACTACATGTCCTACTTTACTTAAAAGTAGGAGACAACTAGATGAGTAAACGAGTGAAGAAACGCTTTACATCAGACGTCAAAATAATCGATTTTCAGCCTTACCTGCCGCAAAAAAAGCATCGTGTGTCTTTGTACCCTCGAAATTCTAATCAGCGAAAGTACCTAGAAAAATTACAAGATGAACAAAAAAGTATAGTTTTTGCTATCGGACCAGCCGGTACGGGCAAAACTATGTTGGCAGTTCAGTACGGAATTAAGTTATTCCAAGAAGGAGTAATCGATAAGATTGTTGTCACAAGACCCGCCGTCAGTGTTGATGAAGATTTAGGCTTTTTACCAGGCACATTAAATGAAAAAATGGCACCATGGACTCGTCCTATATTTGATGTATTTGAAGAATATTATTCTCAGAAAGAAGTGGCTACTATGTTAGATGAGGGGGTGATTGAAATCTCGCCACTAGCTTATATGAGAGGACGAACATTTAAAAATGCTTATATCGTTGCAGACGAAATGCAAAACGCCACACAGAATCAGATGAAAATGTTGCTAACACGCTTAGGTGAAAGCAGCAAAATGGTAGTCACTGGAGATTTAGCACAAGCAGATAGAGTGGAGGATAATGGCCTTATAACTTTTTGTAATCTAATCACTAATAAAGTTGAACTAAAACATATAGATCTAGTTAGGTTTGATGCATGTGATATAGAAAGACATGAAGCAGTCAAAGAAATCTTAAAAATCTACGGTGATTAAAAAAGGACGCTTAGGCGTCCTTTTCTATTTGTTCAATTTCTACACCAGACTGTTTAAGAAATTGTAGACCAATGTTATCTCGATATTCTTCACCGAAGAATACTCGACGGATACCAGATTGGTATATAAGTTTTGCACACTCTAAACATGGAGAATGTGTAATAAAAATATCTGCACCTTCACCACTTTCATTTGAACGAGCTAGTTTCGCGATAGCATTTGATTCTGCATGTAACACTTCTAGTTTAGTTTTTAATGTAACTGTATCATCGCTATGTTGAACGGCATCTTCACAGTTGTTATCCCATCCGGCAGGCATACCGTTATATCCAATAGAAATAATTCTATCATCTTTAACAATAATTGCACCAACGTGAAGTCTACGTGCATGGCTAAGTTCTGCAAATATTTCTGCAGTTTTCATATACGCCTGTTTTAATTTAGGTTTCATATATTTGCTAGTCTGATCAGTGTAGCTGAAAGATTAATTTCTGGATCAGCAACTAATGTATGATCAACCATGCCCTGTTTAATAACAAGAGTAGCTTTGAATTGTTTATCTTCGTCGCCAAAGATTTCAATATTGTCGTACATCCAACGATATAAGCCTTCAATTTCTTCAGGAACAGCCTTTGAACACAATAATTTCCTTGCGTCGTGTATCTTTCCTTTTTTGAATAGCTCAACCATCTCAACTTTATAGTCTGCAATTCCACTGTCTTCTGTCGAAGGAGTTACTAACTTGCCAGCTGTTGAATGCTGCTGTAATAAATTAATACATTTCCTTAAATCCGGGTATGTGACACTAACATATACATCTAAAGTTTCTATATTAAAGTCTATACCTTCTTCTACTAAGATTGTTGCTGCTCTTGCAGTAAATTCTGTTTGATCAATCTTAGAAAAATGTATTTGCTGACAACGACTGTGTAAGGGAGGTGTTATCTTATTAGGTCTATTTGTTGTAAGTATAAATCTTGCAAAATCAGAATATTCTTCTATAATTCCTTTAAGCGAATCTTGTGCTTGAACACTCAGTCTGTCCGCTTCGTCTAGTAAAACAACTTTAAATGGACCAAACGGAATTCTTGAAATAAATGGTTCAATTTTATCACGTATGAAATCAATACCTGTTTCTCGACTTGCATTTACTTCTAAAATATCCAATTCTGGTATTTCTAGTTCGTTAAACAGCACTTTTGACAGTGTAGTTTTACCTATACCTGGACTACCGCTTAATAGTAAGTGTGGAATAGTTCCTTCTTTTATCCAACTTTCAATTTGAGCTTTTTGATGCTCATCTCTAAATACATATTCTTTTAAAGTTTTAGGTCTGTATTTTTCAGTCCATAATTTAAATGCCATAAAATTTCCTTAAGATATTAATATTATACAAATAAAAACAGGGCTAGTCAATAGCCCTGTTTACCTTTAATTAACAGAATTACATCATTTTATGCACATCTGAAAAATCATAAGTTTGTCCTGAAGTCGGTGTAGTTAAGCTGCCTAACTGAATACCAGTAGGAGCTTCGTTAGAAATTCCTATAACACCATTAGCATCTATACGTCTAAACTCAATCTCCTCACCAGATTCGGTTAATACTTTAACTCCCCGAGTCCAGCGACCGTGTTCTACAAGTATCCAGTCACCTACTTTTATTTCAGTTTGTTCCGGACCAATTGACCAAACTTTGCACCATCTTGGTTTTATTCCTTCTGATTTGCCATCGTCGCTACGTAAAATAATTCCGGCCTCTGTTTTCATTTCGCCGAAATTCATGTCTGTAGCAAGTATATGATCTTTAATTGGTCTTATGTTTCCTTTAATTGGTATCATTTTTTGTCCTACTAGATTTTTGAATTGTTTCTTTTTTAGAATTAGTTTTTGCAGAAGAATCTTGTACTTCTACAGTAGTTCTGCTAACTCTTTGTGGAGCAAGGGTTTTTTGAGTCTGCTCCCTAGTTTTTAGTATTCTTCCGCCAGCACCTAGTTCGTCACCTCGTGCGTTTACGCCCATGTTTCCTACGGCCGGCGTCATTTCGTTTTCTTTTACTAACTTATGCATGTCTACAGTTTTACCACGCATAGTTTTGTAACCTTGTCTGGCTTGTTCTCTTAATGGCATACCTACCTCCTAATATACATACTTATCTCAGAAATTCTTGCCAGTCTAAATTATATTTGATAGGATCTATGCTATGAACTCCGATAAGATACAATACATAACTGGCTACACTAGATCCTCTTCCAACACCCCAAACTACGTTGTTTTCATTACAAGTATCGACAAAATATTTTAACCATCTTAAAAGATCTAACATTTTTCTTGAACGAAATTCTGCTAGTTCTTCTGTTAATCTTCGATAGTGGTCTTCAGGACATACATCAACTAAGAATTTTTCTATATCCATAGTTTTGTATTCTTCCGGCATATTCCAATGTTCTTGGTAAGATATATCTAATTTCTCTGGACTTAGAGTCGGGCTTTTAATTGTTTCGAATATTAACAGATGTTCGCCAAACTGATCTTCGAGATTTGCAATGTCTTGTGTTCTTTCTTCCACAAATATAACATCGTTTGGATTTAATTTATATCCGCTGTATAAGGCATTGAAAAGATCTTTTTCTGTAAAGATAGGATTTGAATATTCGTCTAGGCGCATGCCTAATTTTAATCTATATTGATTAAATTGTCAAGATCTTTATTTCGAGAGTTCATCATTTCTTGATATGACTGTTCTCTTTTTTTCTGCAAAGCATACTTATAATCATCTAACATCATTGAAATTTGATGTTTTACTTCGGTATTATGAGTTAGAAAATACTTACGAGTTAGATCATTTATTCTATTTTCTAACTCGTTTTCTTTTAAACTATCAAGATTATCAATTAACGGATGCATTAGTAATTTCCAACAATAGCCATGTACACAGTTGTGCCCCCATTATATGTCCATGCTTCGATAACACGAGGACCAGTATATTTAAAGGTTACAGGAACGCCGTCGCTTATTCCGTTAAAAGTTACAGTACCAGCAACAGTTTGTGCACCAGTACCGAGACCTTTATAAGAAACTGTTGTTGTTGATGCGTCTGTTACAGTATAATTTCCATTGTAAGATGTAGGAGTCATACCTGATACAATTATATTTTGTCCTATGTTGAACGGCACAATATCTGTATTATTTTGGAATGTAAGTGTTACTTCTCCAGTAGTATAAGTTAATGTAGATGGAGTTCCAATAAGAGTTTTAACAGGATTCCCGTCAATTGTTTCAGATAGAGTAAATGTCGATGTGCCGTTGGTTTCGATGATATAGTAATCTTTATATGTTGCCGGTAGCGCGGCCGGATAACCTGCAATAAAGTTTTTGGTAAATGATAAACCAGTGGTTGCACCAGTGACTGTGGTAATTCCTGATCCAGAAGGAGTAGACGATAATTGGAATATTGTGGTTCCGTTTGTATCTATAATATAGTATGTTGTTGGATTTGTATAACCGGTAATAGATCCTATTCCTGGACTTACGGTTCCGCTGATAGTTATAGACTGCCCGACTCTAAGATCGGTAGGAGTAGAGCATGTAAATTCTCCTGAGGTACTAGTAATATTGATAGTTCCTGTAATTGTAGGATTGTTAGTAATGGTTCCTGAAATTCTAATTTTTTCACCAGCGACTAACGTAGTTTTTTCACAAATAAACTGTCCAGAAGTACCAACAATACTAACACCGTCTAAGGTTACATTCGTACCAATTGCCGATACAGTTCCAACTTGAGTAGTTGCAAGGTTATCATTAAGAGTTACGCTTCCTGAATTCGGGTCTACTGATTCTACAGTTCGATTAGATGGAATAGAATATCCGGCTGTTACAGTATTTCCAGGTTGAATATTTACAGTATTTGATAGAAATAAAATGTCTTGACCACTAGCACTTGATACAGCATAAGAATCTATACTGTAAGGAACTGTAAAAGTTGTTGGAAAACCGTTAGCACTTGCTCCGGTGTTACCTTTAACAATTGTTCCTCCTGTAGTTGAAAAACTTACATTATGAGTATTTCCATTTGAGCTTGATAAAATTAATGTAACTTTTGCATATTGTCCGCTTTCAGGCCAATTAGTAAAATTTAACGTAAGTCCGGCACTTATTGGAAATATCTGAAAGTGTCCATTGTTAAGGTTAACATTTGTAGAAGTACCTATAGCAGGACTAATATATGCCTGCCCGTAAAATCTATTATAAATTGCATTATCTAGAGTACTACCCCCTAGGTCGTTAATAACAGGTTCAGAAGGTGTAGTCAATGTTCCTTTTAACACTGCGTAATCTTGTAAATCCGAAATTTCTTTTTGAGCACTTTGAAATGCGCTTTTGATATTGGAAAAATTGCTACGGAATCCTGCAGTATCATTATCTTGCCCTGCAACAGGAAATCCAGTATCAATTGATCCTGAATTGTTAATTATTTGACTAGTCATACGGTTATCCTATCATTTCTAAATACTAGATATTTATCGCTGCTATATCCGTCGACGGCATCGATGATATATCGATCTACGGTGTAGTTTAAATTTTTAAAATTAAAGTTTAAATTTTTAATATTTGCTACTATGTCGGCAGAAGTTCCAATTTTGCAATAGCATAACGGAACAGCTAATTTAAATCCAGATGGTGATTTTGTTCCAGGTTGAATACTTCTCATCCAAAGAGGCATGTAATTCTGTTCTTCTAATCCTACAGATTTAATTCTTTTACGCCAATTTGATACACTATTTGGGTAATATGTAGTAGTTTGCGGATTACTAGATTCGTAACCTGTACTATCGACAGTTACAAATTGATCAAAAATTGCCTGATTTTGATTTATGGTACTGTTGTCTGCTGTGATTATTTGACTTCCTAAACCTTGATTTTTTATGTATAATGGAAGTTCTCCGCTAGAATGAGTTAACGGATCAAGCATTTCTATGTAAACAATTTCATACACTGCTGTTTTAGTTTCAGGAATATAAGCTACTGCATTTTTTACATCACCAAAATAAAATTGCTTTCTTTTATGATTTAACCCTAACGCTCCTACATAAGCGGCCGCATCAGTTGTTTCGATTCCTGCATAAATTATCATTTCTAAAGATTTTTGTACACCAAAGTTTGGATCATTCGGTCTATAAATGCTAGATGGTGTAAAAATTTTTGAATTAGTTATGAAATTATTAAACAAAGATCGTTCATCTAGTTTTAAGTATGGTTTGACTTTTATATTACTATAAAGAATATTATTTGGAGTTATTACATTTAAACTAAAAGTACGTTCAGTGGCATTGAATCCGTATTGATCAGATGCTCTTATGGTAAATGTATAATTTCTGTCAAATGTAGTTGAATTTGAAAGTTTCGGAATATGATTTACATCAAATGTTGCTGCTCCTCCGTCAAATTCAGTTAGTCCTAACTCACCTGAAGTAGGATTTGGAAATTGATTAGCCTTTCCGAATATTTCTCCCGAAGGGTCTAGTTCTAATCCTGTCGGTAACGATCCTTCTACTAATGTATACACAATCACAGAGTTTGATATTGTCGAAGAAGCAGTTACAGACAAATTAGAAATATAATTTGCTTCGATTGTTCCTAGAGCCGATGGAGTAACCCAATTTATTACACTGTCTATTGTTCCTAGAATTCTTATAGTAAATGTTCGTGTCCTGGTGGAAAATTCATTATTTAAACCCAGTCTCCTAGCTGCAATTGTGAATCGATAAATTTTTGTTACTGATGGCTGGTAAGGAACAATACCTGCTATTTCGCTGTAATTCTGATCGAAGACCATACCAGGCGGAATTTCGCTGTCATCGCCGATAGTAAAAACAATACCGTCATCTAAGTCGTCTTCTAATGGAGATGTGGTTGTTAGTCGATAAGAATTTGTCCCTAATGATTCAACTGTGTTGATTGTATAAACTTTACTTGAAGCCCCAGTAAATCTTCCACTAAACGTTAATTTTTTTCCTGGTGTAGGAATAGCTGTAGTATCTCTAACTGTAACATAATTAAAGAATTTTCTATTATCTACATTTTTAATATATAGAGTTCCGTATGCATTTCCTACGTCTATCTCCGGTCCTCCTGGAGTTTCACTGATTGTTATATGGCTGTTGTCTATAATTTCTTTAATATAATAAACTTCGTTTACTAGTAACCCCCCAAAAGACCCATTAATAACTGCTTGCATATTACCGGTTGCAGTTACTAGATCCTTGTGAGGTCCTCCGTATGTTTCTGAAATTTTAATTTGACTGTTTATTGTGTTTACTGCACTTACGTAGTATAATATTGTTTGCACAATATTTCCAAAACCAGGTCCTGAAAAGGTAATAGGCATTCCTATAGATATACCGTCTACATTAGATAATGTTATAAAGTCGTCAGTTGTAGTTTCTGTAGCTGTTGCTGTTAAGTTTAATGCTGAAAAGAATATAGGCATGTTTTCTTCAAAACCTGCTGTTATAACTTCAAAAACAACAAGTCTGTTATTAGAACTTATAGTTTGTGTCACAACTGTTTCTGGAAGAAAATTCAGAGTGCTAGTTACAGAAACTATTTCTGAATTAACTTGTTCAAGTGTAAAGGTAACATTCTCACGGTCATAAGTCTCTAAAGGAACTGTGATATAATTATTAGATCTGTAACTTCCTAGATTAGTAGGAGTTTTCCAAACAGGAGCTATAACAGCAGTTACGTCAGCAGTCCAATCTGTATCATTGTTTAGTAATGTATTATCTGCTGTAAAGAAATTATCTCCTACAACAAAAATACTGTATGTGCGTCTTGCACTGTTGTTACCATCGGTTACTGTAACAGTAAATTGATATCTTGTGTTAAGTTGTGTTGTTAGTTTAGACGCAACGTTAAAATCAAAGAAAACATCGTCATAGAGGTAGCTATCATATCCGTTAGATGACACTATGGCGAAATCAAATGCTACTGCATCGTAGTAACTATTGTCGTATGTTCCGTCGCCTGCTTCAACGGTAATACTTAAAGCAGGTTGTACAAATCCTACTATCCTGCCATCCTCTGTTAATGATAATCCAGGAGGGAGCCTTCCGCTATTACTTTCAATAAAGAATTTTAATACTGCCCCTGCAGCTATGTTTTCGTCTATTACTTCTAATTGAAAATCTACGTAAGAATTTCCTAAAACATAATATTGTTGATTGGGTCCTGCGGGAAGATCACCTGCCGGAGTTACAAATTCTGGACCGTTGGTATTTGTAACGGTAATAGTAAATGTCCTATCAGCAATTTCTCCATTTTTGCTAGCTCTTATGCAAAATGTTGAAATGTGATCCTGTATTGTTTCGAAAGGTATGCCTTTAATATTGTTCCCATCGATGAAGAGTCCACCAGGTAATCTTCCGGAAATTACATCGTAAGAAACACCTGTATCTCCCGTTACAGGTAATTCTATGTCTAATTCAGTTCCTTCTTGAAAGGTTCCTAAAGATCTGCCGCTAGGTAAAGTCCATACTGTAAGTGCCATAATTTCGCTCGTTTTTAATATTTATCGAAAAAATACTTACAGTTATACCCAGCCGCCTCCTATATAGGATGCATACACGGTTCCTGCACCATTTCTTGATCTAAACACAACTAAAGAAGTTGAATTTGGAGTAGATTGAAGATTTAAGGCGCCGCCTAATGTCAAATAAGTTGGAGATGTAACTGTCCATGACCCTGTACTGTCTTGTGTAAATTCTACAGTGATTTCCATTATACCTGGAGCTGCTGGAGCATTTGCAAAGTTTACTTGCGTTACATCTTGATCCAACACCACAGTGTGCCATTCATAGTTACAGTCTAATGTTAGTATATTATCAGCAACAACAGAAGTTATTGATTGCGGAGGAGTGTATGGTAACTCTGTACCGCTTCCTGATCCACCAGTTCCTGAAGGTACAGATATAGTTCCAAAGTCGATACCATTGGCAAAACTGTCAAGGGTAATTTCTCCAAAATCTAAATCAATACCACCATTACCTCCGCCAGTTGGATCTAAGAAAGATCCAAAGTCGATAGTATAGGTGTTTCCTGCTAAAATTAGTTCTAACAGACCGCTAGTTAACGGAACACTATAACCGTACACAGTTGTTTGTGCATCACCGTTATAAATTATATTACCATTAAGATTAAGATCTCCACCTAGTACTGGAGTTAAATCAGTTGATAATTCTGTAGTCACTGACAAATCAACTGTGTTATCTGTACTTACTACACTTACGCTACCGTTAGGACTTCTTAGTGTTCTAAATTGTAAAGTGTCGCTGACTTTTGCTTTAAATAACTGGGAACCAGATCCTACATTAGTTGCGTTAGTTACACCTAATGTAAGATTTAAGGTAGTGAAATTGCTGTTGACTTTTTCAAAAGCAGTTCGAAGGTCGTCTCCGGTACCGTCGTTTGCATATTGTCCTAGGTTAATTAATTCGATGGTCATATTACGCTCTCTTTTACATATTTACCTAAAATTGAACGCAGCACTGATCCTAAAATCCGTGCTCTGGTTCTTCAAAACCCTATGTGCTAAAGTCCCAGGAAATAGTAAAAAATCACCCACTTGAGGCTGTACGATTTCGTGTGCTTCTTTATGTCTAAACTCTATAGCACCACAGTCTGGCGGTGTTTGTATGTACAATACACCGCTCCACAGATATGGAGTATGACTGTGCCAGCGATATTCATCACCAGATTCACCACAGTTAAACCACCATTCGTCTATATGCAGATCACCTATGCTAGTCGCTACTCTATTAAATGTATCCGCAAACCAAGTGTAAGGGTTAGTCTTTATTCTACGACTGTGCCAAGTGCCATACTGCCCACCGCGAGCATTATCTAAATCTCTGTAAAGTTTTACGACTTCTTCTGCGACAATACTATCAACTTCTATACGACTCTGTGTGTACATTAGAACGGACCATATGATGACCAACCGACATTAATTACATTAGGAGTTTTCCCAGCTGGACTAGAATCAAAAAATGCTCCAACTTGACTAGAAACATTTAACAGTAATTTGGATTCGGCCAATGCTGTGATAGGACCTGTAGGAGGCGTGATTAATGTACTAGTCACATCATACTTGGCAACGCCTTTGACCCAGTGAAAGTTTGTGATATAGCCTTTGAATTCACCATTCTGATTTATATCTTCGTGTCCAATAGTTAATGGTAGCCCACTACCACCGTAGTTCAGAGAGTCTATCTGTGTAATCACACGCTCACCATTAATCCACATAGCTATTAGACCCAGAGTATAATTTCTAGAGATAGCATAATGGTTCCATTGATTTAATAAAGTTGCTCCACCGTAGGAATTAATGTAGCTGATATAACTAGCATTACGCCATAGCAGTCCGCCACCGATGCTAAGTTCTAAAGCGAAAGGACTGGAGCTCCATCGGCCCACGCTGAAAGATCTTTGAGGGCCACTGTTGTCAGTCTGCCATTGAAACCATTCTACTGTGAAGTCGCTGGTTCCTAGAACCCAGTCTGCATCAGCAGCATAGCCTACTCTATCAATGGAAGTGTTAAAGAGCAGACTGGTTGCCAGTATACCTGGTTGCGGAGTCCCACCACCGCCACCTCCGCCTGCAGAGTTTTGTGTTAGTAATATCTGTGTTATAGGCATCGTTAGTCCTTAATCTGCTGTAACGTTGCCACTGATGTACCAGTAGTTCTCACCGACTTTAATTAGTGTGGCCATACCGTAACTAGCTAAGTTCCAATAATTGTTAGTGTTGCCGTCACTACTGTTTCTGACACTGATACCACCACCGTCGGCGTCAACGTTGACTGTACTACCGGTATCATTAATGATGACAACTGTGAATCCTATAGGCAGTGGACTGTCTTGATCGTAAGGTATGATAATATCAGTATCACTGTTAGTGATAAAGATATGCTTGCCTGAATCTTCTGGTTGTAGTCTATGATCTGCACCGTTGAATATTCTACGCTGTGGTATCTGTTGTGCCGATGATGTTTGACGTGTGCCGTCGGCGAATTCAATAGCACCACCATCACGATCCAGTATTTCTGCCAAGGTGTGATACTCATCGTTACCGCTTGGGTCATACCAGTTGGTAGCAAAATCCGGAGTCCAATCTTCAAACTCGCCTGTTTTAACAGAAGGAGTGAATGTTGTTGCTTCTGTTGAGGTAATCTTGTTTACGTTGTAGATATCATTCTGTAGCACCCAACCACTGTATGAGCCCTCGCAATTGGCATCTTTAGGTAGTTTGACTAGGAAACCGTTCTCATAATTATTGATAAATGCTGAAGTATAACCTGACACATAAAGATTGTTTGCATCTAAAGCCAAGTTGCGGCCGTTCTTAAATTCTTCGTTAGTACCACCTAAATCTCGAACCAGCGTACCAAAGAACTTGCGATACGCAATCTCGCCTGCGGCATTAAACTTAATTAATTTGATACAGTTTTCGTATCTGTCATTGAAAGTTGCTTCCATAACAGTGTAAACATCACCATTAGTGTCTACGGCTACTGAACTGTCATCCAACGAACTAGTTTCACGCTGCCATTTGATATTACCGGCCGCATCTAGTTTAGTAATCACAGTTGTATTATTGCCTATATTTTCATGGCTGACTACGATGTTGTTGGTGCCCTGTACGCTTACGCACTTGGCATACGAATTATCTAATGTGGTGTTCAGCGCCTTGGTCCAGGCGTGTGTACCGTCGGCAGTTAACTTTGAAACCACAGCACACCAGTAACTATTAAGGTCTGCTCCTGCTACATTATTACGGGCAATCATTTCGCCCGCAGCATAGATAGCATTGTCACTGCCTACAGCTACTGACAAGTAACGATCTGTGTCATCTACTCCACCAGCACTGAGTACTTTGTTCCATAGATAGACAAACTCGTCGTCTGCTTTGAAGACAAATGCTTCTCCACCTAAAGTGTACTCTAAGTTCCAAGAACCTGCACCGCCAAAATTTACAGCATCTGCTATCACTATCTTGTGATAAACCGTTTGAGCTGTACCTGTAAATTCATGTACATATTGTACTTGACCGCCGCTGACGCTGACTCTAACTGTAAGGTCGTTAGCTGGAGTTGTTCCGCCAAGACTAGTACCTAAAACTACTATGATGTCGTTTTCAACATAGTTAGATCCGCTAGTAACTACAGCATAATTGCCGTAATCTGCGTAATTTGACGATGAGCTAGCTTCATACATCAATTCAAATCCGCTACCTACTTGATAGTTAGTTCCTGTTATATCATTATAGGTAAATGGTGCGGCCTGTGCGTTTCCATAAGTACCTGAAATTGTAGCACCAGTAATGCCGCCCGATTCGTTTACACTGGTAACAGTTATGATAGCATCGTTAGTTCCTGTAAGACCTTCTAATGCTGTTCCGTCAATTAAAATCTTGTGTCCTGGAAGATAGTTGGTACCAAGTGTAGTTGCTGTAACACTATCATAAGTATATGGACCGGCTCCGCCGATAACAATGTCAAAAACAGCACCACTACCTTGTCTGGTTGTGCCAGTTAGTGGTGTGTATCTGTTTACATTTGATATATTAGCACGACCAGTAATACCTGTACCACTTACATACCAGTCATTAGCATTAACATTACCTACTGATTTTAGAACTAATAGTGTGCTAGTAGTACTACCAGTTTCTGGAGTTACGGCAACTTGAGCGTATTCATCCCACTTGCGACCAACTACAATGATATTGCCGCTGTTGTCAAAAGCGAAGTCATAAGGTATAGCACCGTTATTATCTCCACTATCCTTAAATCCAGCACTGACTACTACACGAGCAGTTTCTGGATCAATTTGTAAAAGTAGTATGCCTGTATTATTTCCATAGTATTCGCAGAGTACTACTATGTTTCCGTTAGTTGGATGAATCTTGACAGCATTACAACGAGTCCCGTTTGCGTTTGTGTTGTCATAAATTGTGGTGCTCCACACAATCTGTCCTTGGCTGTTGTAGCGTACAATGATGCCTTGACCGCTGTCATTATTTTGACCTACAGCATAAACATCTCCTGTTTCACTGTCCACACAGTTAGCACGGAACCAAATGTTGGCATTGTTATTATTAGCATTGCCAAATATAGAGAACCAGCCGATCTGTGTTTGCACAAGTTTAATGTCGCCATCGTTAGGTATAGTTAATGTGCCATCGTTGCCAAACACATATTCATATGGCTGTGATGTTGAACGAACCTGTGCTAATTCAGCATCCGCAAAGGTCAGTGTTGGTGTGACTACTAACAGATCTTCTGTGAGATCTGTCAGTCCACCTACTGCTATAACTTCAATGGCGGATAGTGTAACGAACTTGCCTGGAATACGGCTGGCAACCACAGTGAACTTGTCACTGCCGGATCCTATAGTCATTTCACGCCCATCTTGATCTATCTGCAGCACCACACCTTGTTTGTTCCTATCGCCGCCGAAAGAGCCATCGCTGTCTTCCTCAAGTACAGAGCCCTGTATGGCCAACTTACCATTAGATCCTAGGCTTAGATTACGAGCACGATTGTAGTTGAAGTCGTAATCGTAGTCACTGTTGTTAATATCATCATAGCCAATGAATTCATAATGATCTGACTCAATGTATCTCTGCCATAAGACTTCACCGTCTGTGCTGTACTTGGCTAGAGCCATAGTGGTCTTGCCAGTAGTTGCGAATTCACTTATATCTCTATTGGGATTATCCTGTGTGACTGTTAGAACACTTAGATAAACATTACCAGTATCGTCACAGTCAATGCCTGAGGATACTGAAGCACAAGGTCCTGGACCTGCTCTTCGGCTCCATACTATACTGCCTGTACTATCGACCTTGACTATATAGGCTATGGTTTTAGTAGCGTTTCCGCCATCAGTGGTAATATCTTCACGGGTGTTTACTGTAACAAACACATTGTTTTGACTGTCTACTACAACATCACCACCGGCGACCGAACCTTCAGTTGCAAGGTCTCCAATTATTGTGCCCCAGATATAAGCACCTGTTGAGCCGTTGAACTTGTTGATCCAAGCTCCTGTTGGACCAGGAATGTCAGGAGTAACATAACCTACAGTTACAATGTGACCGTCTGGTCCTACATCCGCACCGTATATTTCGGTAACATTTTCTGGAGCATCTAAAACCTTGGCCCATAACAGCTCACCATCTGTACCTGCCAGTTTCAGTATGGCTGCTGTGGTTAGATTAGGTCCACTAGCACCGTCTTGGTATTCAGCAAGTACAAATACATCATCGCCGTCTGTGGTGATAGCACTGGTTTCGTGCCAACTATTGACTTGGTCATAACTGAATCTGTAAGATTTAGTTGGCGAATCTAGATCACCAGGGAATGTTAAATCTGGGAACAGTAGGCTAGTTTCGTTGCCAATACTGTCATAGGTAGCAGTTACTAAATTACCTAGTATGGTCCAGTTAACCCCATCTGTGCTTTCAGAGAAAGCCGCACCTGCTGGTATCCAAGTAAAGTCACCAGAAACAAAGACTACTTGATAGTCTGTGCCTTCAACGGTTATCCCACCAATACCGTTTAAAAGAGGAGTGATAGGTTCATTAATTTCGACTGGAAGATTGCCTGCTAATACTTTGCTCCATACTAGACCACCTTCATCATCAAGTTTCATCACAGCGATACTGTCTCTACTGTTGTCTATAGAAAAATCATAGCTGTCAATGGTGAATGTTATTACCATACTGTTGTCATCAAATACAACTAGGTCAGCACTTACACTGGTGTCAACATCGTGATTGTTCAGTTGCTGTTGCCACAATAATGATCCTGTATCACTAAACTTTGAAATGACTAATTTATCGTTACCTATATCGTAAAGACTGATGTGTAGGGTGATCATATTACCGTCACCGTCATAGGCCACGGCCTGCGGCGATACACCGTTTAAATCTGCCTGTTGGGTACGACTGACTAGGGCAAAGTATTCTGTGTTGCCCACTGTGACTTTGACTTCTTTATCATTGGTTAGACCTATTAACGAATTACCGTTTTCGTCTATAATATCGCCGCCTGTTGGTAATGTTAAATTACCCGCTCCGTCAAATACCCACCATTTTTCATTATCACCTTGATTGGTACGAATGTTTACTGTTGCTGAACCACCATTTTCGCTGCCGCCTGTTGGTCCGCCACCGTCGCCTTCTGTCCAAGCCTTTACAC
>JACCDW011362313.1_pt1 | contig 15041 bp, 12 predicted proteins | sample 7449781 | NCBI WGS metagenome assembly JACCDW01 (sample SAMN15323449, study PRJNA562643) | freshwater metagenome | isolation source: river surface water | place: USA:Blue River Watershed | collected 2017-08-18
ATATCCAAAACCTACGAGGTGAAGCCGCAAGAAATTCCCGAGCTCATGCGCTTGGTGCGTGGCCAGCAACTCGAAATCCTGGCCACCGTCATGCCTCGGGCCCAGGGTCAATCTCTGGACAAGTTCCTGGAGGGCCAGCAGCAGGTCGGGTTGTCAACGGCCAATGCTCAAAAACTGTCGGTGGGGTTGGCTCTGGGTATGGAAGAGTTACGCAAAAACAAACTTGTGCACCACGACATCAAACCCGCCAATGTGATGTTCGATCCACAAGGTGGAGTGAAGCTGGTGGATCTGGGAGGAATCGTGCGCCTCAGCCAGAAAGAGCAAAAATCAGAACACCATCAAGCAAGGAGTCGAATAGGTTCCCCCCCGCTGCAATCACCCTGGGTCGCACAAGGCCAGCCACACAGCCATGAAGCCGATCGTTACTCTTTCGCAATGACTTTACTGGGCGCACTGGAGCCCAAACTTCTCCACTCGCGTGCAGGGACCACAGAAGCGGTGAAGGAAGAGGAAGTTGCCGACGAGGCCAAAGAGGCCGCCTCGCTGAAATTGAACGCACTGAAACGTTCCATCAGAACAGACGCAATGAATTTGGAGAGCGAAAAAGAAGACCTGGAGACGCTCCAAACGGCATTGAATGCCTTTGCAGAAGACGGGAACGATCCGAATGCTACGCGTGAAGCTGGGGAAAAGAAAGAAAAAATCCAACTCCAAATAGACCAAAAGCGAGAGCGTATCCGGCGGCTGCAAGCAGACCTGGCCCGCAATGCCGAATTGGAAAATGAAGCCCAATGGGCTTTGCTCGAAGCCACACGACGGCATGACGAAGCCAAAGCGGCGTTGACCCCTGTGGTTTATCACAAAAAAAGTCCCTTGCGCTTTTTGCTGAACGGTACCGGCAAATCCATCAAGCCAAACTTGATACTCCAGACCTTCATGCACGAGCTCAAACAGATTGACCCTGTAGCCGCTCAGACCCTGGAGACCAAGCTGAGCGCCAATAATCATCAACTGAGAAAAATCATCGAAGGTGCCTTCATCGCTGCTGAACCTGGTGAGAATACCCACCAACAGTGGGCCCAGGTTCTGGAGCTCTGCGCCACAGCCACTCCAGATCCTCAGGAGCAAGCCGCCTTGCGGCAAGCCATTGAGGACCTCAACAGCGAAGCCAACCGTTTGAAAGGCGAACGTGTAGACGCACTACATCGCTTATTGTCGGCTCCAAATGAACAAAGTACCAACGCTGCTTTAGAAAAAATGATGGCCCGCGTCGGACCGGCTTACGCCATTGGGGTGGCCGAGATCGTGGACACCCTGCCGGCCAACGATCTGGTGGCCCAGCATGACCGAATCTTTGCGTCGGATTCGAAAGCGCTCACTTCCCAAAATGACGGGCAAGACAGCCAAGTGGGCGACTCAGAAACGAAATTGCTACCTATTCACCTTCTGTTCATCCCAGGGCGAGAACGCCTCAACAAAAACGCCATGGCTTTTGAAAACAATTTTCAAAAGTTCGCTGCAATGCCCATGGGCAAGACCGCAGTTGATGCGGATTTCAATGTCGCCAAAGATGACCCCAGAGTCCAGCAATTTGCAAAGGACTATTTGGGCACCCGAGCTCAGCCGCTGATTCTGAGTAATGGTGACGATTTGTCCAAAATGCCGATTCCTGAACGTTGGCGAGCCTTCGTCAATGACATTGACCGCTTGTATCCAGATCCTCTGGAAGCCGCGAAAGCACGAACCGAACTCCCTCAATTCTTGAACCAAGTTATTGGGGCCGAGCTCTTGATCCCCGTAGATTCGCCCGTGGCCATGGACATGGACAACATGAACATCGAAATCACCGGGCGCGATGCACAGGGTTGGCTCAACATCAAAGTCACGGGCGAACGCCATGGTCTGGACACCACAGGCAGCCAGCAGCAGATCAAACTGAGGCAAGACGCTCCGGCAGGTACGTACGCTGTGAGGGAACCTCACTTCGCAGAGACCTACACCACCCGACAAGAATATGCGATCCACATGCGGTACAAACCATCTGACCCAGCACCGGCGAAATCACTGGCCGAACATCAGGATGGCGTTGCCGCCGAACGCGCCACAGGAAGCATCAGGGTGGACAAAATGATGAAGGGCTTCAAAGTGATCCAACGCTAGGCTTAACCCCGCTCTTTGGACTGGCTGGATCATGAGATGAGGAAACTCAAGTCCATCGCATTGCCGCCACAGTCAAGTCATCAGACTGAGGCGCTGAACCCGCATGTGCGCTGACCAAACTGAAAATCCTCTCTACCAATTCAGAGGGATCGAGTTGGGCATGCTGGGCCAGCAGAGCCTGAAGTTGTTGCTCCCCTAATACATTGCCGTGGACGTCAAACGCCTCCGTCACACCGTCCGTGAAGGCGACCAGCATGTCTGCAGCTGACAGCTCGATCTTGTGGCTTTCATAATCCAACGCATCGATGATGCCCAATGCGGTACCATGGGTTGTCGGCAGGCTTTCTGGGGCGCGATGCGCAGATACCAAATACGGCGGGTTATGCCCGCCATTGGCGTAGGTTAGCTCACCCGTTGTCGTGTCGAGCACCCCCAGAAAAACTGTCACAAACAAATTCAAGGGATTTTGATCACACAGCTCCTGGTTGGCATACTGCAGGCACACGGCAGGATCAGGGTACTGACGGATCAGACTGTTCAAGCTGGTTCGTGCAACAGCCATGAAAAACGCAGCAGCGACCCCTTTACCGGAAACATCGGCCATCACCAAGGCAATGCGGCCCTGCCCCAAATCGATGAAATCATAAAAATCTCCCCCCATGCTGGTGGCAGGCAGCATCCTCGCATCCCCAACACAGCGTGCAGAAACGGGAAAACTCGACGGAAGGATCGACATTTGCAGCCGCCTAGCCAACTCCAGCTCTTCGTCGATGCGCTGCTGCGCCAACTGCAACGCATGATTTTTCGCTGCGAGCTCATGCGTGCGCTCCGTCACTAATTTGTCCAACTCACGCTCGCGGTTGGCCACAACATGCGCCATGCCCTCAAAAACGCGAGAAAGTTGACCGATCTCATCGGTACGCCGACTGGACTGCTGAAGCTCCGTCAGCTGACTGAATTCACCCGCCTGGACTCTCCCTGCCGCCCGCATGATCAAGCCAAGCGGTTGGGTAATCCGATCGGCAAAAACTAGACTCACCAGGCCGGCCAACACAAACACAAACACCCCTACCGTGAAAGCGTAAGTCAACTGCTTTTCAAGCAAATCATCAAAACCATCCCGCGGCAGCTGAACGGTAAACGCACCCAAAGAATTTCCCGCTTCATCACGGATGGGCCGGGTGACCTCCACATGATGGCCATGGATGCCCGTCAAGACTTCACCGGTTTGGATGACATGCGCCAAGCGCGCGCGTTCACCAGAATCGTCCGGCATCTGCCCTTGCTCGGAGTCATTGAAAGCCACCGTCCCCAAATCCTGGTTCACCACATACATGGCTTTGAGGGCCCCAGAGCCTACCAACAAACTCGCCAGTCGTCGCACCCCAGCAAAATCTCGCATGGTCTGTATTGGCGCCCCCTCCGTTCCTACCTGCACGATGCGGGAGCGATCGACACCACCGACACCAACATATTTAAATAACTTTTGGTCCAACTCACGAGGGCTCATGGGCTGGATGACCATGGGCATCTCGCCACTGAGCAAGCTCCAAAACGCAGAAGCCTGAGGTTGTAAGACAGGATCTGGGCTGAAAGTGAAATCGGCATCCAGGGGCGCGTTGAGATAAGCACGCCCCCTGGAGTCGGTGATCCAGATCTCTCCCACCATCGTTTGATCGATGATGCGCTTGAGAACTTTTTTAATGGCCGAAGGGGACTCGCCGGCCTTTTCAGCTGCAGCGACATAGTGCGACAACGCTGTAGCGGTCGCCTGCATGCCTTGTCCCATCAACTCCTCCATCTGGTCTGGAAGCTGCTGAGAAATGGAAATGGAACGCGCCAGCACCCTGGCCAAGACGTTGACATCTCTTTCGACTTGCTGCAGCAGAGTGTCACGCGCATTGACCGCCATTGCAGCCACCGTGGACCCAATGGCGATGGCCAGTGTGACTGAGATAAACAATAAGGTGCGTAAACGCAAAGGGAGTTTCATGGTTCAAAGTCCCAAAGGGGAGCTGAATAGGGACATGCCGGCCCGTCGAGACGAAACGCTCGTTGTTCTGGGTATTTTGTGTTGTGCACACTGGCCAGTTGCCGATCAATGCCGACAAATTCCGACAAAGACGACGATTAGCCCACGCCCTGCCAGAAGAATCAGCAGGGCATGGGAAGATCAATCCAAAGTGATTTTGGTGGGCATGGGTTCTACCCGACTCTCAACGCATCAACTGAAGGGTAATCTTTACCCTTAGCACTGCAGTCGAGCGCAGAGAGCGCTGTCAAAACACTGAATTTAAAATTCATTTCTTTGGAAAAAGCATCCCTATGGAGCCGATTGCCATTTACCGCCCCATCCAGCGCATTGATGCCAGCAACGCCAGTGCTGCAGAACAAGATGTTCAAAATTTCTTCGAGCAGGGTACTCAATCCATGTTGATCGATTTGAGTGACGTCACCTATCTCAGCAGCGCTGGCCTGCGAGTCTTGCTCATTGCAGCCAAGACAGCCAAGGCACGCGGAGGCCAAATCGCACTGGCCTCTGTCAAGCCGACGGTCAAGGACATCATCACCATGAGTGGCTTTGACAAATTGATGGCCATCTGTGTGGATCGCGAAGCAGGTCTTGCTCACTTGCAAAGTTCAAACTGATCCACTGTATTTGGCGAATCCAGCAGATGCTTACTGCTCGTAAATTCTTTAGTCTTCTTTGGGGATTGCTTCTTTATGCAAGTTGCTTGTCTGCTCTAGCGCAGGTGACATCAGCAGGCCAGGCAGACGAGCGGCTGAATTTGCTCTACACCCTCTCCTATCTGGAGGATCCGAGCAACTACCTCAGTTACGAAGAGATCCTGCAGCCAACCCACCAAAAACGCTTTAAACCTTGGTCGGGCAATGGCACCGCACTGAATTTCGGACTCAGTCAGTCTGATTTTTGGATACGCTTTAGCCTCCGAAAAGACCTTGGCGCATCTTCAGATTGGTATTTGGAAATTCCCAATCCATTGCTGGCAGAAATCAGCTTGCATGACCCTCAAGGCGTCATTGTTCGGTCGGGGATCGACTTTCCACTTCGCGAGCGACCCAGTTTTAATCGGCATTTCGTTTTTCCGATTCAACTGCATCAGGAGCCCAGAGACTTCTACCTCAAAGTCTCTTCTGTGAATCCACTGCATGTACCCATTTTCCTTTGGAAACCCTACGCATATCAGCGGCACCTTCACTGGCAAATGCTCGGGCAATTTGTCTATTTCGGGTGCCTGCTGACACTGCTTTTGTGCAATGCCATTCTCAGCGTCGTACTGCGAGACAAACGATTTCTTTTTTATTCTCTGTACTCTCTGTCCATGGGTTTTGCCATGTTCGCGGGAAATGGCTTTGCAGGGATTTACTTCTGGCCTGACTGGAACCGATTTGATCAGGTTGCACAAACAACCTTGCTGAGCCTGACGGTGATATTTGCCACACGGCTGGCGCAACACCTGCTTGAAATTCACAGGCTGATGCCAAAGCTCAATTTTTTACTGCAAGTGGGGATCATCGCATCGGCTGTGCTGATTGTGGGTCTGATGATGCACGTCTGGGTCACAGACATGCCGCTTGCATTGATCATTTGGATTTTCATGTTTGTGTCGCTGACTCAAGGCATTTTGATTCTGTTCATCAGCGTGAGGATCGGAAGGCATCAAGGCGGAAGCCCCAGGTATTTTGCAATTGGCTGGGCCATCTTGTGGACGGGCGCAGTGACAGGCGCACTCCATGCCCTGGGGGTCGTGCCGTCCAACAGCGTCACAGCCTACGCTCTGCAAATCTCCACGGTGGGGGAAATGCTCTTTTTGGCCATCAGTCTCGGCAGTCGCGTTTATGAGGAGCGCAAGCAATTGCTTGCAGCACAACTACAAGTGCAAGCCAGTCAAGCCAAATTGGTCGAGGTGTTGCGCTCATCTGAGGCCCAACTCGAAAAAACCGTTCAAGACAGGACCGATCAACTGTTGCAGTCTTTGGAACGTGAGCGCTCTGTGCTCCAAGAATATGTGCGATTTGGCTCCATGATCGCTCACGAGGTGCGTAACCCTGTCTACATCATTCAGAGTCAAATTAGTCTCTGGCACAAAGAGAAGTCCTTGAGTATCGATCACACGCAACAGCGGTTCGGGATCATCCAGTCGGCGCTGAGTCGGCTGATGAATCTGTTTGAAAAGTGGTTGCAAAGTGATCGGCTGAAATCCTCAGAGATCCAGCTCTCTTTGCAAACCATCGAACTTCAAGGCTGGCTTGAGACTTGGCTACCCGGCTACAAGATGCAGCTGCCCGACCATCACTTGATTTGGTCCTGGATAGAAAAGCCCTGTCACTTGACTGTAGACACCACCCTGATAGAAATAGCCATCACCAATCTGATTGAGAACGCTGCCAAGTATTCCGAAAAAGGCAGCGCCATCCATGTTCGGATTCATTCGAAAGACACCGACCATGTCGGTATTTGCGTTGATGATCAAGGTGAAGGCATTGCCGAAGAACACCGTGAAAAGATCTTCGATGAGTTTTTCAGACCGAGAATGGAAACCAACAAACCCGGCATTGGACTCGGCCTGGCCATCGTGCGCAAGATCGCCGAGTTACACCAAGGTCGTGTCGAGCTTGCGCAAAATCCAGAAGGTCCAGGCAGCTCATTTTGCATTTGGCTACCCACAGCTAGCCGATAAAACAAGCGGTCTCAACGTTGGCGGAATTTAGAAAGTTCTCGCTCCAAAGCCTGCACATCCGCTTCGACGCGAAGGATTTCTTTTTCCCTTTTTTGGGCTATATCCGGTTCGGAAGGCATGGTTCGGACCAGTTGATCGAGCAGGTTCCTTGAGCGCTGTAACTCCTCGCGTACGATCTGCTGCGCACGACGGTCGCGCATTTGTTGTGCGGCAGGGTCTATGGCCACAGCGTCGGAAGGTGCTGTTCCACGCTGGGGAGTTGACGGGGCATTGAGTCCTGCAGCACGGATCGAGGCAACCACCGGCGACGAGCGGAACGTGGGATCGACTGGCGCAAATGACGTGCCGGTCGCACTGTTTTGTACGCCAGCCTGGCTGGCGTCCACAGGCGGCACAGATCCTTGCACGGTAATTTGTGCAGGTCGGCCCACCACATTGGAGCGAATCAAGAAAAGACGTTCGCGCCGTTGCACCTTATCAGACGTGGTGGTGAACAAAGCGCCAAGTCCTGGAATATCGCCAAGCAGTGGAACTTTATCTCGCCCTTTGACCGACTGGACCGAGTTGTACCCTCCCAAAAGCAAACTCTCATTGGGACCGACACTGGCTTCCGTGCTCACCACTCCGCGAACGACCGTGGGGATGCTGCCGATGGTGTTTTGTGTCTGAATCTGACCATCTTCAATGTCAACCGTCAGGCGAATGCTGTATTGCTGTGACTCCTGCTGAACAATACGAGGGGTCACTCGCAAAGTCAGCCCAGCGGTCACTGGCGTCACCAGGGTGGATCGCTCGGATGTGGTCTGAATGTAGAAGGTTTCCGACAGGTCAATGACTGCGCCCAAATTTTCAGTGGTCAAAATCGAGGGCCGGGATTGAATGCTGGCATCACCTTGCTGTTCCAGCAAACGTAAACGAGACACAAAATAATCGGCCCCTGTTGCCGTCAAGGTTCCTGGCGTCACCCCGCCGGCACGGGACCCTGCTATGGACAAGGTTCGGCTATCTACCGGGCCGGACACGTCACCAAAACCCAGTGCGATTCGCTGACGATCGCCCACCACATTCCAGCTCAAGCCCAGCTCAGTCAAGCGGTTGGTATTGACATCAATGATCAAGGCCTCAATTTCCACCAATGGCGCAGGAACATCCAGCTGCTGAATCAACTCCTTGTACAGAGGCAAGCGCTCAGGCGTGTCCTGAACGATCACCGCATTGATCCGCGGATCCGACTGGATTGATGGACGAACCCCTCCCACTGCAGCGTTGATATTGCCAGGACTGGAGAGTGAACCTGCTGAAGTAGTGGCTGCAGCGACTGGCAGCGCAGAAGTTTCTGCTTGGCTACCGCCAGTAGGCGCTGCAACCGCGCCACTCGAGGTATCACCCGCTCGCAAGGAGGGAGATGGTGAAGTGCGTGAGGACAATGTGCTGGTTGCTCCGGCCCCTGCCGTAGAGGTCCGAACCAGTCCACGCAAAATCGAGGTGACACCGGGCACCACAATGTTCTGATCACGGTAATTGATGGTGCGATCTTCCACTGAGGCGTGCTTGAGACGATACACAGCAATCTGCTGCCCCCCTGGCGCATTGGGCAAAGATTGCAAAGTCCGCTCAATAAGCTGAACGTAAGCGGCAGGTCCGGACACCATCACCACCCCGAGTTCAGGCATCTCTCCCCAACCAAAACGGGGCTCGTAAACACCCAGATTGATCATCAACTGGCGAAGATTGCCGCCCGACCGAACTGCGGGCGTAGGAATGGACTTTGTCACCGCATCCTGGTTGTCAGCGATATGTAAAACACCAGAATGCGTGAACCATGTAAATCCAAAAGTGCCGGACAGCCGATTCAAAAATTCTGTGGGGTTATCGAAGTTAAAGCGACCACTGACACTGTCCCGCATGGCAACTTGCGAATGCAGTCGCAAGTTGTAAGCCGAAGCAAATTCTTTCAACACCGTGCCCAATGGTTTTTTCTCAGCGTAATAGGTGAATGGTGCGTTGGGCCATGGCGGTGGTCCGGCATACACCGCAGTCGTCAGCGTCACCATGGTCAGTGCTGCCAGCAAGCTGGCCTTGACCAGAGGCCTAAACGATGGGGATTTCCGAGTCACATCAGCGGATCGATTATTCAAAGCACTGCTCTCCACAATTCAATATCGTTGGTCATCATTTCCAAAGCGGCTTCAAAGCCTGGCACATCCAGATCTGCTGCAACACCCAATTGCAACAGGAGCACGGATCGGTGCGCATCTACGGTCAGTGCTGTCGCACTGTGTGCCATCCGCGCTGTAGCGAGCAAAGCCGCCCTGTCGATCATTCTTTCGCGCTGGCCGCTGTCATCTGGAAGGTCAGCCAGACGAGCTTGCAAAAGCCAGCCATGGGATCCGTGCGTCGTCAGCACGAATCGAAACCTGTCCACTGAAAATGCCAGACGACCAGCCTGATGGGCTTTATCCCAATTCAGACCGTGCTGGACAGCCCAGGCTTCCATCCATGAGGGAAATATGTTTTTCATACGTCAGAAATTCATTCTTGCGATGACCGGAGTTGGGTGATCAGGCGCAATACCTCTGCCACTGGCTCTACAAGGTCCGAGGGGATGTACTGGTCAATCTCAGCGGTGTCAAAAAGTGCATGAGCCAGAGGAATATTTCTCATGATGGGTACGCCAGCTGCTCGGGCGGCGTCAATCATTTGCTGTGCCAGCGCACCTTCGCCTTTGGCCAGTACCAGCGGTAGCGGAGTTTCTTCCTGCAAATACTTCAAAGCAATGGCGTAATGGGTAGGATTGGTCACCAGCACCGTCGCTTGTCTCGCCTTGTCCGTAGCATCACTGTGCATCAGCTCCATGTGCAACTGCTTGCGCTGACTCTTGATGTGAGGATCCCCCTCCATGCCTTTGTATTCCTGCTTGACCTCATCTTTACTCATCATCAGACCTTTGATGTAGTGATGGCGCTGCCAAAGCAAATCTGCCAATGCCAGCACCAGATAGGCCACTCCTGTGTGAATCAAAAGACTTTTGAGGATCTCACCCAAAACCATCCCCAGCACCGGAATATCTTTATAGGGAAGAAGCATCAAGGTGGGCAATTCGCTCACGACCACACGGTACAAAACCCATGAAACGATGCCAATTTTCAAAATAGACTTGAGAAAATCAATCAGGTTCTTTTTCGAAAATATCTTCTGGGCATTAGCGGCAACATTGAGTCGTTTGGCAGACGGCATGAGCGATTTGAAAGAAATCAGCAACCCCGTCTGCATCGCTTCGGTAAACACACCCAGTACCAAGACAATCAACAAAATTCGAATGATCAAGCCAGCAGATTCTTTAAAGAACTCATCCAACAGGATGTTTAAGGCTGATCGAAAGTCCTGGTGGATGTAAAAAATGGGCAATTCAACCAAGCGCGCAAGGGTGGTAAAAAGCTCTGCCCCAGAGGACAAAAGGTAGGAGAACAAAGCCAGCACCAGCACAGTCTGTGTGAAGTCCGCGCTTTTCGCGACTTCGCCCCGCTCGCGTGCTTCACGTAATTTTTTAGCGGTTGGCTGTTCAGTTTTTTCACTCATTCTCGAGATCCTGCTTTGTCAACAGGCCACAGCCATTGGATCCAATCACGGGAATCATGGATCCCTTCCTTTGCAATTTCAAACAGCATCGGGCTGGAAATCGCCAGGATGAAAATCCCCAAAGCACTCTTGATGGGCATGGCCAAAAAGAACACTTGCAACTGCGGCGCAAATCGACTCACCAGCGCCAGCCCCAGTTCGGCAAGCAGCATCACAAGGACAGCTGGCGCCGCCATCAAGAGACAATGCTGCAGCATGCGGTTGAGCTGTGGAAATACAAGATCAGCGAAGTCTTTATCTATCCGCGGCCAAAACTCCATCGGAGACCACATGCGGTAGCTGTCGTACACAAGACCCAAAAGCACATGCATTCCGCCAACGGAGATGTAGAAAGTGATAAAGGCCATGCTCATCAACAAACCCAGCGGTGAGCTCTCACTGCCCGTGAGTGGGTTGAGCATGGCGGCCATGTTGGCGCCCCGCTGGTTGTCCACAATAAAGCCAATCGCTTCAAACAGCCAGAATGGCAAGGCCATCAAAAATCCCAAGACGAGCCCTACCATCGCTTCTTTGGCAAGCAGGAGTATCAAGCGCGGTGCATCCTGACCCAGCTCGGCAGGCACCGATACCACGGGCAACAGCAAGAATCCAAATCCAGCGGTCATGCCCAGCAACAGGGTGCGCGGAACAAGCGCTCTGTTCATCATGGGCAACAGCAAAAACATCGGAAGCAGTCGAGCCTGAACCATCACCAAGCTCATGGCCAGTGATTTCAGTTGCTGTGGGTTGAACCTGAACAGGTCGACAGTGTCCATTTCAACGAGTCATCCGGGGAAAGCCATCGAAGATGGCCAATGCATAGTTGAAAAGCTGTCCGCCCATCCATCCCGCCGTCAAGTAAAGGGTCAGCCCCACGGCAATCAGCTTGATGGCAAACGAGAGCGTCTGCTCCTGGATTTGTGTCAGCGCTTGCAGCAGCGAGAACAGGGTTCCAACGATCGCCGCCACGGCGATGGCAGGCATCGAGAGCAGCAGTGTCAGGTTCAATGCGTTCGCCAGAATGCTGGCAATGTCAGAGGAGTTCATGGTCTGGAATCACTGGTAAGTCAAGATCAGGCCGCGGATCAAACGCGTCCATCCATCCAGCATGACAAACAGGAACAACTTGAGCGGCATGGAAATCATCACCGGCGAGACCATCATCATGCCCATGGCCAATAGGATGTTTGAAACAATCAGATCGATCACCACAAAAGGCAGAAACAACAAAAAACCGATCTTGAAAGCAGCCGTCATCTCTGTGAGCATGAAGGAGGGCAGCAGCACCATGAAGTCTGTATCTCGGACTTTCGAAGCGAGTTTCACGCTCCAGAGCTCACGCGCCGTCTGAACAAAGAACTCACGATGCTCTCGATCACTGTGCTTGATTAAAAAATCACGCAATGGTTCAGCGCCCAGGCTCGCTGCCTGCAGGGTGCTGTCGATGGATCGGCTGGCCTGCGGCACTGCAACAACTTGTTCATAAATGTTTTGCCCCACTGGGGCCATGATGTAGGCAGACACCAGCAAGGCGATGCCATACAGGGCCAAATTGGGAGGGATTTGCTGCACGCCCAAAGCGTTTCGCAACAGCGAAAGCACAATCGCAATTTTCAAGAAACTGGTACAGACCACCGCTAAAGTGGGCAGGAGGGCCAGCAGGGCCAGTGTGACCGCGAGGGAAACCGGATCGAATCCATTGGCCATCAAGACTCTCCGTTGGTGCTCGGTTTGATCGATGCCATTCGACCGACACAAACCCCCAGGCGGCCATCGATCTCGACCAGTTGCCCCGTACCAATGGGCATTCCATTGGCGCGGATCGTCACATACTCTTGCACCGGCTTACTCAGCTCCATGGTCTGGCCTGGCTGCAAGGCTTTGACCTGATCTAAGGTCATCTCCAACTCGCCCAAATCAAAACTCAAACGGACGGGGATCTGCGCCAAGGAGATCACTTCCTCATCTTGTCCATCAGACAACACGGAGGGGGTTTCTGCAGTCATGGTCTGAGCCTTCGAAAGAATATTTAAACAATGGTTTTCTAAGCGCCCCAGGCAGCACAGGCCACCGCCGCGGGCAGATTCTGTGCGGAGCTGAAAAGATTGCGCCCCTTGCGCAAATCGGCGCTGCAGCAGTACCACTTGGCCGGGGGCCAAGGCTTCGGCGTCCTGTAACGGCAGCCAGGTTTCACCAAGGCAGATGGCCATGCGAATGGGCAAGTTCGCTGCTGCACTGGTTGATGTCGCCTGGCCAGGGTGTTGCGCCACCAAACCCGCAACCAACAGCAACCCAAGCCCATCGGTATGCAATGTGGCGTAAACCGTCTCAGGCCAACCTTCCTCGCGCACCGGAAACTGCAAGCTCAGCAGCAGGCAATGGCGGGCACCTGCAGGGGCAGACTCTGGCTGGTCTTGCCAACCCAAGCACTGTGCGCTGCCGCGCCCTGCTTGGCTGAGACGATGCACAAGCCAATCACTGGCGGTTTGTTGCAACAGCTTGACCCAGGGGGGAGCCAAATTGACCAAATGCACCGTTTCCGTGCCCAGAACCTGGCCAAGCCATGCGGCGCCCACCTGCCTGGGCAAGTCCAGCCACAGCTTGGATCCCGCCCATGTGAAAGACAGTCGGATCAGATCCCCAACCAAAGGACTGGCCTCTCCAGTTGGCACCACAGTAACGTTCAAAATGCATGGCTTTGGATCAGCCTGATTCCATCCTGGCACAGCAATACCGGCACCCTGATGGGCCAAGGTGGTCAAGGCCTGGGCTTCTGTAGCGTTTAGCCGTGGAATCTTCAAAAAGGACTCGGACACAAGTGTTCCATTGAAAAATCAAGGGTAAGAGGCGAATGCTTCCATCTGGCCTACACCCTGATCAGAGCGTTCTTCCAGAGAAACACGCCAGAGGGCATCTTGTTTCAAGGCCTGGGCGAGTTGGCGAGCCATATCGGACGCTGGCTTGGACAACAATGCGTAAGACAGCGAGTCGCTGCAGAATATGTCGGCAACCCATGCACCGGCATCCTCGTACATCGACACACTGACACCTGGCAAAAATTCGTGGTCCAGGGTGATCTGAACTTGACGTCGACCACCTGCTCCCTCACCGACCAGGAGTTGGCTCACCGACTGACTTATGGCCGCGAGCAACTGTTTGGCGGTTTGCTCGTTGTGGCTGCCCATGGTCTTTTCCCCCGGAAGGTTCGGCCGGTGCAAGAGCGTGAGTGGGCTTGGCAATGCCTGCGCCGTAGCGGACTCTGACGATGCAAGGGGAGCGCCCGACAAGATTTGATCGAACCGCTCAACGGCTGCGGTATCCGCATCTTGTGGTGTCGCAGAGCTGGTACCTTGACCACCAGGCTGAAGATTGGCCTGAGCGCCTGTCCGCACACCTATTTGCACACTGGCGTTACTCATCGCCGGGCTCCTGCGCATGGATGCGTTTGCGTATCTGGCTGGCGACTTCCTCAAGCTCCATTTCGTCTCGACGTTCGCGCTCCCTTTGCTCTGCCGCGTGCATGCTTTGTGCCAGCTCAAGGAATTTGTTTTTAGTAACTGTCGCTTCGCGATGCTGGTCCGTCGCCAACGCGTAGACCTCCTGGGCCATTTGGTGCGCCGCATGGGCCTGCTCCAGCTGGACGGCAAGATCCGCCTCGGTGGCACGTAACTGGGCGACATCGGCATGGACAGCCAGGATTTCCTTGGGCTTGACCAGCCGGGTACACAAATCACTGAACCACTGCTGTTCCTGTTGCTGTGCCTGGCTCTGAAAATCTACGAGCGTGTCCTGGGCCTGGCTGTGACGACCGTACGCCTGCTGCAGATCGAGTCGTGTGCGCAGCAATTCTCTTTCCGCCTTGCGTTCGCGAAAATCTTTGATGAAAAGCAATTCGTCAATCATGCCCATGACAGCCTCGCGCTCAACGCGAACCCGCTTGACGTGAAGAAGCCAGACGCTCAAGCGCCTCGAGAGCCAGCGAAAATTCTGCTTGCTCGTTGGTACGCTGGCGCAAATAGGCGCGGATGTCATCGATCTTGTCAATCGCTTCATCGGTGACCGCATCGCTGCCACGCTTGTATTCACCAATTTTGACCAGCAGCTCCACCTCGTTGTACTTGGCCATCAATTCACGCACGCGCCCTGCTGCAGCTTTGTGCGGAGCGCTGATGACGTTGTTCTGTACCCGGCTAGCCGAAGATAGAACATCAATGGCCGGGTAGTGGTTGGAGGCCGCAAGCGCTCGCGATAAAACAATGTGGCCGTCCAGAATCGAACGCGTCTCATCGGCCACTGGCTCGGTCATGTCATCCCCCTCCACCAGCACGGTATACAGCGCAGTGATGGATCCCTTGTCGTTCATACCCACACGTTCCATCAACTTGGGCAAAGTCGCGAAAACAGAGGGGGGATAGCCGCGTCGTGTCGGTGGCTCGCCAGCTGCCAAACCAATTTCTCGTTGGGCTCGCGCAAAGCGCGTGACGGAGTCCATCAAAAACAAGACCTTTTGACCTTGGTCACGGAAATACTCAGCGATGGCCGTGGCAACATAGGCCG
>JACCDW010098946.1_pt1 | contig 15036 bp, 17 predicted proteins | sample 7449781 | NCBI WGS metagenome assembly JACCDW01 (sample SAMN15323449, study PRJNA562643) | freshwater metagenome | isolation source: river surface water | place: USA:Blue River Watershed | collected 2017-08-18
CCCACCAACAAAAAAGCCTCCCGAACGAATTCGGAAGGCTTTTTGTTTTGGTGCCGTCGGCGAGACTCGAACTCGCACAGCTTTCGCCACTACCCCCTCAAGATAGCGTGTCTACCAATTTCACCACGACGGCTTTGTCAGATAGGAAGACCTTCCGCAGAAGGTCTTGAGTCTGTCATTTTAACCCAAAATTCGCTGCGCTTCGGTGAGGACGCTTGGCGCAGGCGGATTATTTGGTGGGGATTTGTGCGGTGCCGCTGGCTGTGGGGGCGGGTGCGGGGATTTCGCCGGAGGCCGGGGTGGCTGCAGGTGCGGCCGCAGGGGTGGCGGTCTCGAGCACGCTGCCGCCGCCGCTGGCCGGGCGGGCGTTGCCGAAGTAGGCCAGGCCCAGGGTACAGATGAAGAAGACGGTGGCCAAGACGGCGGTGGTGCGGGAGAGGAAGTTAGCACCGCCGCTCGCGCCAAAGAGGCTGCCCGAGCTGCCGCTACCGAAGGCCGCGCCCATGTCGGCGCCTTTGCCGTGTTGAACCAGGATGAGGCCAATCATGCCAAGCGCCGAGATGATTTGCAGCACTTGCAGGAGATTGAGGATAAAACCCATGGGGGAACTCCGTGTGGAAAAACGATCAACGCGCGCCAGCGCGAATGATGCTCAGAAAATCGGTTGGTTTGAGGGCTGCACCACCAATGAGGCCGCCGTCAATGTCGGGCTGCGCGAGCAGTTCGGCCGCGTTGGCGGCGTTCATGCTACCGCCGTAGAGGATGTGCACGCGATCGGCGTGTTCCGTGGCAGCTTTGAGCTGCGCGCGCAAGACAGCGTGCACGGCTTGGGCCTGCTCGGGTGTGGCGGTTTTGCCGGTGCCAATGGCCCAGACGGGCTCGTAGGCCACGACGATCTCACTGATGCAGTGGCCATTGAGATGAATCACCGCCGCGAGTTGACGCTTGACGACTTCTTCGGTGCGGCCGGCGTCTCGCTCGGCGAGGGTTTCGCCCACGCACACGATGGGGGTGATGCCTGCGGCGAGCGCGCGCTGGGCCTTGGTGGCGACGGTGTCATCCGTCTCCCCGTGGTACTGGCGGCGTTCGGAGTGGCCCACGATGGCGTAGCGCGTGGCGAAGTCGCGCAGCATGGCGGCGGAGACTTCTCCCGTGTACGCCCCTTGTTCGTGGGCCGAGACATCTTGCGCGCCCAGGGCCACGCCGCTGTCGCCGAGCAAGCCGGCGACTTGGGCGAGGTAAGGCGCGGGCACGCAGACGGCAACGTCGCAGGCCTTGCCCTCGAGGGCTTGGGCCAATCCCGCGCGCACCCCTTGCACGAGCTGGGTGTTGGCAGCGAGGCTGCCATTCATTTTCCAGTTGCCGGCAATGAGTTTGCGCTTCATGGGATTACTGCTGCTGTTGTTGTTGCTGCTGCTGAGCGTCGTCGCTGTGGGCCGGGCGCTCGCTCAAGGCTTTCATGGAGAGCTTGACGCGACCTTTGTCGTCGGTCTCCAAAACCTTGACGCGCACGACTTGGCCTTCGGCCAACACATCGGTGACTTTGGCGATGCGCTCGTGGCTGATTTGGCTGATGTGCAGCAGGCCGTCTTTGCCGGGCAGGAGGTTGACCAGGGCACCGAAATCCAGAATCTTGGTGATCGGGCCTTCGTAGATCTTGCCGATTTCGACTTCGGCGGTGATCTCCTCGATGCGACGCTTGGCCTCGTCGGCTTTGGCGCCGTCGGTGGCGGCGATGGTGATGGTGCCGTCTTCGCCGATGTCGATCTGGGTGCCGGTCTCTTCGGTGAGGGCGCGGATGGTGGCGCCGCCTTTGCCGATGACGTCACGGATCTTCTCGGGGTTGATCTTCATGGTGTAGAGCTTGGGTGCGAAGCTGGAGACTTCTGTCTTGGCTTCGCCCATGGCTTCTTGCATCTTGCCGAGGATGTGCATGCGCGCTTCTTTGGCTTGGGCCAGCGCGACTTGCATGATTTCTTTGGTGATGCCCTGGATCTTGATGTCCATTTGCAAGGCGGTGATGCCTTGGGTGGTTCCGGCCACTTTGAAGTCCATGTCACCGAGGTGATCTTCGTCGCCGAGGATGTCGGTGAGCACGGCAAAGCGGTTGCCGTCCTTGATCAGGCCCATGGCGATGCCAGCCACATGGGCTTTCATGGGCACGCCTGCATCCATGAGGGAGAGGCAGCCGCCGCAGACCGAAGCCATGGAGGAGGAGCCGTTGGACTCGGTGATCTCGGAGACCACGCGCAGGGTGTAGGGGAACTCTTCTTTGCTGGGCAGGCAAGCGACGAGGGCGCGCTTGGCCAGACGGCCGTGGCCGACTTCGCGACGCTTGGTGCTGCCCATGCGGCCGACTTCACCGGTGGCAAAGGGAGGCATGTTGTAGTGGAAGAGGAAGCGGTCTTCGAACTCACCGGCGAGGGCGTCGATGCGCTGGGCATCGCGCTCAGTCCCGAGGGTGGTGACGACCAGGGCCTGGGTTTCACCGCGGGTGAAGAGGGCCGAGCCGTGGGTGCGCGGCAGGACGCCTGTGCGGATTTCGATGGGGCGCACGGTGCGGGTGTCGCGACCATCGATGCGCGGCTCACCGGCGAGGATCTGGCTGCGCACGATGCGGGCTTCGATTTCAAAGAGCAGGTTCTCGACCTTGACGCTGTCGAACTCGACGCCTTCGGCCTTGAGGCCTTCCATGACGGCGGCGTAGGCTTCGCGGCAGGCTTGGGTGCGGGACTGCTTGTTGCGGATTTGGTAGGCCGCGCGCAGTTTCTCTTCGCCCAGGGCAGAGACCTTGGCGATGAGGGGCTCGTCTTGCGCGGGGGGCTGCCAATCCCAAACGGGTTTGCCGGCGTCACGCACGAGTTCGTGAATGGCGTTGATGGCCACCTTGCCTTGGTCGTGGCCAAAGACCACGGCGCCGAGCATGATGTCTTCGGGCAATTGCAGGGCCTCGGATTCGACCATCAGCACGGCCGATTCGGTGCCGGCGACGACGAGGTCCATCTGGCTGTCTTTGCGCTGGGTCTGGCCCGGGTTCAAGACGTACTCACCGTTGATGTAACCCACGCGGGCTGCACCAATGGGGCCGTTGAAGGGGATACCGGAGATGGCCAATGCGGCGCTGGTGCCGATCATGGCGGCGATGTCGGCGTCGACTTCCGGGTTGAGCGAGACGGTGTGGATGACCACGTGCACTTCGTTGTAGAAGCCCTCGGGGAAGAGCGGACGGATCGGGCGATCGATCAGGCGGCTGGTGAGGGTTTCGAGTTCGCTTGGCTTGGCTTCACGCTTGAAGAAGCTGCCAGGGATTTTGCCGGCGGCGTAGGTTTTCTCGATGTAGTCGACGGTCAGGGGGAAGAAGTCCTGGCCGGGCTTGGCGTTCTTGGAGGCGACCACGGTGGCGAGCACCACGGTGCCTTCGATGTTCACGAGAACAGCGCCGGTGGCTTGGCGAGCGATTCGCCGGTCTCCAGGGCGACCGAATGCTGGCCCCACTGGAAGGTTTTGGTGACTTTATTGAACATCGTCATGATGTGCTCCTACGGAAATGTCGTCAGGTTCAGGCCACCTGACCAAGGCCCCGGAGCAGAAGGGGGGCAGTAGACGATGCCATTCCAGAAAGCTTCTTGGGCGGGAACGCTTTGTGGAATGACACAGCTTCGATCTGCCACTCCTTGCACCGATTCAAACGGGGTGGTGCAACATGTGCAAAACGCCTGAGCTACGCGAATAACCCAGGCGTTTGTCGTGAATCATGCGGGTCGCAAATTTACTTGCGCAGGCCCAGCTTGCTGATGAGCGCGGTGTAGCGATCGGCGTCCTTGGCCTTGAGGTAGTCCAAGAGCTTGCGGCGACGGCTGACCATGCGCAAGAGACCGCGACGGCCGTGGTGATCCTTGGCGTGGGTCTTGAAGTGGGGGGTGAGTTCGTTGATGCGTGCGGTGAGCAACGCGACTTGAACTTCGGGGCTGCCTGTATCGTTGGCAGAACGCGCGTTGGCCTTGACGACCTCGGCCTTGTTGAGTTGGGTCATGATGTTTCCTGTAATGTTTGACTTGCGGTGCGCCTTGGAAGTGGGCGTACCGTGGAGCTTGGCCAACATTGGCTAAGCCCGACAAGTGTAGCACATTTGGATGCTTCTGTCCGGCCGCCCTGCCCTACCGGCTGGCAGACTCACGTGAGCTCGGCTAGGGGCCAGCGGGGGCGCACTTCGAAGTTGTAGTCGGCTTGGGCGGCGGCCTGGCCGTCACGCTGCCAGCGCAGGGCGGCGGCGAGGGCGATCATGGCGCCGTTGTCGGTGCACAGGTGCAGCTCGGGGTAATGGATGCGCGCGCCTCGGCTGGCGGTGGCGGCGTTGAGGGTTTGGCGCAGGTGTCGGTTGGCGCCAACCCCACCGGCCACGACCAGGCGATCGAGCCCGCTTTGGTCGAGTGCGCGCAAGGCCTTGCGGGCGAGCACTTCCACGATGGCCGCTTCGGTGGAGGCGGCGAGGTCGGCGCGGTGCTCGGGTAAGGAATCACCGAGTTTGCGCACTTGGGTGAGGACGGCGGTTTTGAGGCCGGCGAAGGAGAAGTCGAGGTCGCCGCTGTGGAGCAGCGGGCGCGGCAGGGCAAACGCTTTGGGGTTACCCGTCTCGGCCAGGCGCGCGAGTGCCGGGCCACCGGGGTAGCCCAAGCCAAGCAGCTTGGCGGATTTGTCGAAGGCTTCGCCCGCGGCGTCGTCTATCGTCTCGCCCAGGAGGGTGTATTGGCCCACGCCGTCCACGCGCATGAGTTGGGTGTGGCCGCCCGAGACGAGCAAGGCGATGAAGGGAAAGCGCGGCGGGTCCGCGCTCAAAAACGGTGAGAGCAAATGCCCTTCAAGGTGGTGCACGCCAATGACGGGTTTGCCCAGCGCAAGCGCGAGCGCACAGGCCACGCCCGCGCCCACGAGCAGGGCGCCCGCGAGACCGGGGCCGCGGGTGTAGGCCACGGCGTCCACGCCGCTCAAGTTCTGGCCGGCTTGGCTGAGGACTTGCTGGGCCAGGGGGATGACGCGGCGGATGTGATCGCGGCTGGCGAGTTCGGGCACCACGCCGCCGTAATCGGCATGCATGGCGACTTGGGTGTGCAGGGCATGGGCGAGCAGGCGCGGGGGGGCCCCGCCCTCCCATTCGACCAAGGCGACGCCGGTTTCGTCACAAGAAGATTCAATGCCCAAGACCCTCATGGCGGGGGATTGTGGCACGCGGGGCTTTGCGGGGCGCGGGGAGGCCTTGCCGGACGCGTGAGGCGGCGGACGGCTTGGCCCTGCGGATGGGGGTGGGATGGGTATATGCATATAACTAAATCATCTAACGACTACCGTAACATGAGCGCATGACGCATATCAGCACAGGCAAAGTGAGTTTGGTGGGAGCGGGTCCGGGGGACCCGGAATTGCTCACGCTCAAAGCGGTGCGTGCGATTGCCGAGGCCACGGTGCTGCTGGTGGACGATTTGGTCAATGACGCTGTGCTCGCGCACGCCGCGCCCACGGCCCGTGTGGTGCGGGTGGGCAAGCGCGGGGGCTGTCGCTCGACGCCGCAGGAATTCATTGAACGCCTGATGGTGGCGGAGGCCCGCGCAGGCGAGCGCGTGGTGCGGCTCAAGGGGGGCGACCCGTTCATTTTTGGCCGAGGTGGTGAAGAGGTGGAGACGCTGCGCGCGCAAGGCATTGCGGTGGAGATCGTCAATGGCATCACTTCGGGCTTGGCGGGGCTCACGAGCTTAGAGGCCCCGCTCACCCATCGCGACCATGCGCAAGGCGTGGTGTTTCTCACCGGTCACGCCCAAGCGGGCGCGGGCGGGCCGGATTGGGCCGCGGTGGCGCGCATGGCGCGCGAGGCGCGGCTCACGCTCGTGATTTACATGGGCATGCAGGGTTTGGAGGGCATCGTGGCGGGCTTGCGCTCGGGGCTGGCCGACGACACCCCGGTGGCGGTGGTGCAAAACGCCACCCTGCCCGCCCAGCGCGAGGCACTCACCACGCTCGGCGCACTGTGCGCCACGGTGGCCGCCGAGGGCTTGCAAAGCCCCAGCGTGGTGGTGGTGGGTGAGGTCGTGCGTGTGGCGCGCGAATGGCTCACACCGCCGGCACACCTCGCCACTTACGCCACAGCCACGTCAGCACCGGCCAGAACAAAATCAGGATCGTGAAGCCGGCCAGCCACATGGCGATGGGTCGGGTGAAGAACACACCGGGGTCGCCATCGCTCTTGATGAGCGAGGTGACGAAGTTCTCCTCCATCATCGTGCCCAAGACCACGCCCAGGATGGCGGGCGCCACCGGAAAACCGTTCTCCTCCAAGAAGAAGGCAAGCACGCCAAAGAAGAGGATGAGCACCACGCCCCAAACCGAGTTGTTGATGGCAAACGAGCCCACGATGCAAAAGAGCAGGATGGAGGGCATGAGCAAATTGCGCTGCACCCGCAGGATTTTGGTGGCGATGCGCACGGTGAGCCAGCCCAGGGGCACCATCAAGAGGTTGGCCAAGATGAAGACCAGGAAGATGGCGTAGATGTTCTCCGGGTTGTTCACGAAGATCATGGGCCCCGGGTTCATGTTCTTGAGGTAGAGCACGCCAATGGCAATGGCGGTGATGGAATCGCCCGGTATGCCAAAGACGATGGCCGGAATCCAGGCCCCCGCAAGCGAGGAATTGTTGGCTGCGCCCGACTCGACAATGCCCTCGACGTGGCCGGTGCCGAATTTTTCGGGTTCTTTGGAGAATTTCTTGCTCATGGCGTAGCTCATCCAAGACGCCATGTCGGCCCCCGACCCCGGTTGAATGCCAATGACCGTGCCGAGCGCACTGCCGCGCACGAGCGGCCAGCGGTACTTCATCAGCAAATGGCCCATGCCTTTGAAAATATTGCCCACGCGCTCGGTGGCGATGATGGGGGCGGGATCGGTGTTGGTGATGTAGCGCAGCAGCTCGGAGACCGCAAACATGCCCACCATCATGGGTATGAGTTCCACGCCGCTCATGAGCTGGTTGAGGCCAAAGGTAAAGCGCGGGTGTCCTGCGGGGTTCTCCAGGCCAATGCAGGCGATGAGCAAGCCCAGAAGAAGGGCGACGGAGGCCTTGAGCACACTCGCGTTGCCAATGAAGACCGCACCCGCCAAGCCCAGCACGACGAGCCAGAAGTACTCGAAGGAGGAGAACTTGAGGGCCACTTCGGCCAAGGCGGGCGAGAACAGAATCATCACCACGGTGCCAAAGAGCCCGCCGATGGCGGAGAAGATCAGGCCCGCGCCCAAGGCGATCTCGGCCTGACCTTTGAGGGTCATGCGATAGGCTTCATCGGTGTACGCCGCCGAGGCCGGGGTGCCGGGTATGCGCAACAAGGCACCCGGTATGTCGCCCGAGAAGATGGCCATGGCCGTGGCGGTGACGATGGCAGCCACTGCGGGCACCGGGGGCATGAAGAAGGTGATGGGCACGAGCAAGGCCGTGGCCATGGTGGCGGTGAGGCCAGGAATGCACCCCACAAAGAGGCCAAAAATGGCCGAGCAGAAAATGACGAGCAGCACGTAGGGGTCGAGCACCAACCCCAGGGCTTGCATGAAGATGGCCCAGGTCATGGCGGTGTCCTCACCATTGCCAGGGCAACAAGATGCCCCAGGGCAAGGGCACGCGCAGGCCCTTGTAGAAGATCATATGCACGAGCAGGGTCATGCCCACCGCCACGGGCAGGATGAGCACGGGCCGCACATCGAGCGCCCAGAACATGGCGGCGAGCACGATGATGGCGCAGGGAATGAAACCCAGGTCGTTGGAGGCGAAGATGTAGAACAGCAGGCAACCGAGCGTGACGAAGAAGTTACGACGGTGCCAGGGTGAGGTCATCCAGCTGCCCAACACCACCCAGGGTTGAACGCCGCGCTCGCGCAGGCCGCGCACGATGAGGATGAGGGAGCACACCAGGAGCAACGCGGCGAGCAGGCCGGGGAAGGCGGCCGGCCCGACATTTTGTCCGGGTATGGTGGGATAGCTCGACACATTCCAGAGGACGGCGAGCGACAAGATCAGCAGCAGCACGCCGCTGATGGCGTCATTGACTTTCATGCCAAAAGGGGCGTGCGGACGCGCTTACTTGGCCAAGCCAAGGGACTTCATGACGCGTCCCATGTCGGCGTCGCCCTTCTCCATGAACTGCTCAAAGCCCTTGGCGTCGGCATAGATGGTGCCAAAGCCGCGCTGGGCCATGAAGCCTTGGAATTCTTGGCTGTCATAGATTTTCTTGAAGGCGGCGGTGAGTTTGGCCGCGACATCGGGCGGCAGGCCTTTGGGGGCAGCCAATCCGCGCCATGCGCCAATGGCCCAATCGCTACCGGTGGCGGCTTTGAGGGTGGGCACGTTGGGGTAGAGCCCGGAGGGGCGGGGCGACATGATGGCCAACGGACGGGCCTTGCCCGCATCGATGAGGGCTCGCGCTTCGGGCAGCGAGCAGGTGACAAGCTCGATGCCGCCAGCAGCCAGATCGTTCATGGCGGGCGCTGCACCGTTCGAGGGCACCCAAGGCACGGCCGCGCCATCAATTTTGAGATCGCTCAGCATGCCCGCGAGCGCAAGGTGCCAAATGCCGCCTTGGCCCGTGCCAGACGCCTTGAACTTGCCGGGGTTGGCGCGAACGCCTTTGATCAGGCCGTCGAGGTTTTTGTAGGGTGCATCGGCGCGCACGGTGACACCGGCGGGGTCGATGTTCATGAGCGAGAGGGGCGTGAAATCACGGTAGGTCATGGGCGTGAGGCCAGCCCAGTGCATCATGGTGATTTCCACGGTGATCATGCCCAGGGTGTAGCCATCGGGCGCGGCGGTGGAGATGGCCGAGTGACCCACCACGCCGTTACCGCCGGTGCGGTTGACCACGTTGACGGGCTGGCCGAGCTCTTTCTCAAGCAGGGTGCCCACGATGCGCGCTGTGGCGTCGGTGCCGCCGCCTGCGCCCCAAGGTACCACCAGCGTGATGGGACGGTTGGGGTAGTTCGATTGCGCCCAGGCCCCTGCGGTGAGGGTGCATCCGACTGCGAGTGCAGTGAGGGCCTTGAGCAATTGACGGCGTGCCATAGGGTGTCTCCTTACGTGATTGAATTCTGAACACGGCAAAACATAGCATTCACCCCCCACTTTGTGGGCAGGAAAAACCCTGTAACTTGCGGCTTACACTGCGTGCCATGACCGATTGGGACGTGGTAATCGTGGGGGCGGGAGCGGCTGGGCTGTTCTGCGCGGGGGTGGCTGGGCAGCGCGGCTTGCGTGTGCTCGTGCTCGACCACAGCCCCAAGGTGGCGGAAAAAATTCGCATCTCCGGTGGCGGGCGTTGTAATTTCACCAACCGCTTGCTCGACCCGGCCGCGCCGCAAACCCATTTCCTGGGTCAAAACCCGCACTTTTGTCGCTCGGCGCTCTCGCGCTACACGCCGCAAGACTTTGTGGCGCTGGTGCAAGCGCACGGCGTGGCGTTCCATGAAAAGCACAAAGGGCAGTTGTTTTGCGACACCTCGAGCGAGGCCATCATTCAAATGTTGCTGGCCGAGTGCGGTGCGGGCGGGGTGACGCGCTGGCAGCCCTGCGCGGTGGACACGGTGGTGCAGGAGGCTGGTGTGTACGTGCTGCAAACCACTCAGGGGAGCGTGCGCACCCCACAGCTGGTGGTGGCCACAGGGGGCTTGCCCATTGCGCAAATTGGCGCAAGCGACTGGGGCTTGCGCCTGGCCGAGCAGTTTGGCCTGCGGGTGGTCACGCCCCGCCCCGGGCTGGTGCCGCTCACCTTCTCGGGGAGCGACTGGGCGCCCTACGCCGAATTGGCGGGCCTCGCGCTGCCCGTGCGCGTGACCACGGGTGAGAAAAAGCAGCGCATGGCGTTTGACGAGGATCTACTCTTCACCCACCGCGGTCTCTCGGGCCCGGCGGTGTTGCAGATTTCAAGCTACTGGCAGCCCGGCACGAGCATTGGCATTGACTTGCTGCCCCAAGTGGATTTGCGCGCCGCCTTGGCGGACGCCAAACGCCATTCGCGCAAGCGCCTCGACAACGCCTTGGCCGCCTGGGTGCCCACCCGCTTGGCCGAGGCCTGGACGCGCCAAGACCCGTTGTGGCAGCGCGCCTTGCCGGAAGTGCCTGACAAGGCGCTCGATCGCTTGGCCGAGGCGCTGGCGAACTGGCGCCTCACGCCCTCGGGCAGCGAGGGCTACCGCAAGGCCGAGGTGATGGTGGGCGGGGTGGATACGCGGGATTTGTCGCAGCAAACGCTTGAATCTAAGCAAAAGGGGTTATTTTTCATTGGGGAAGTGGTGGATGTGACGGGCTGGCTCGGGGGGTACAACTTCCAATGGGCCTGGGCCAGTGGCCACGCGTGTGCGCAGGCCCTTGTCGCGCAGGGGTGAAAATCCGTTACAATCCAAGGCTTTGCTAGCAAACCCCTGGACATACCGAATGACGACCATCCGAGTGAAAGAAAACGAGCCGTTTGACGTGGCCCTGCGCCGCTTCAAGCGCACCATTGAAAAGCTCGGCCTGCTCACCGAACTGCGCGCACGCGAGTTCTATGAGAAGCCGACCACTGAGCGCAAGCGCAAGAAAGCCGCTGCCGTCAAGCGCCACTACAAGCGCGTGCGCAGCATGCAGTTGCCCAAAAAGCTCTACTGAGTCTGGCAGGCGAGCCTTTGGCTCGCGGCCCCCGCGCTCGCGAAGGGACGCCTTTGCGAGCTTTTTTTTGCCCCACTCCCCCCTAAACCTGTGAGGAACACCCCATGAGCGCCCTCAAAGAACGCATCAGCGAAGACATGAAAGCCGCCATGCGCGCCAAAGACAGCGCACGCTTGGGCACGATTCGCCTCTTGCAAGCCGCGATGAAGCAAAAAGAGGTGGACGAGCGCGTGGTGCTGGACGATGCGGCCATCGTCTCGATCATCGACAAGCTCATCAAGCAACGCAAAGACTCGATTGCCGCCTACGAGAGCGCGAACCGTCAAGACTTGGCGGATATCGAGAAGGCCGAGATGGCGGTGCTCACGGTGTACTTGCCCGAGCGTTTGTCGCCCGAGGCGATCACGGCCGAAGTCAAGGCCATCGTGGCCGAAGTGGGCGCGAGCGGGCCGGGCGACATGGGCAAGGTGATGGGCGTGGTCAAAACCCGTCTGGCGGGCAAAGCCGATATGGGACTGGTCTCTGCAGCCGTGAAGGCGGCGCTGGCAGGCTAAACGCGGCCCCCTCCTCCCCCCAGCCCTGGCCTTGGCCGGGGCTTTTTTTTGGGGCGGGCGCCCGCAGGCTTGGCCGAGGGGGCCGGCGCCCCCTCCTGTCGGATGCGGCTTAACTGCCGGCGACCTTCATGCGTCCGATGAGCACCGAGCCCACGGTTTTGCCGCCCAGAGTGTAGGCGTCGGCACCGATGGCTTGGAGGTCTTGGAACATGTCCTTGAGGTTGCCCGCGATGGTGATTTCGTGCACGGGGAAGGCGATTTGCCCGTTCTCCACCCAAAAGCCGCTCGCGCCGCGGGAGTAGTCGCCTGTGACGTAGTTCACGCCTTGGCCCATGAGCTCGATCACAAAGAGGCCGGTGCCGAGTTTGCGCAGCATGGCGTCGAGATCGTCGCCGCTGGCGGTCAGGCGCGAGGTGAGGCTCAAGTTGTGCGAACCGCCCGCGTTGCCGGTGGTTTGCATGCCGAGCTTGCGCGCGGTGTAGGTGGAGAGGAAGTAGCCTTGCACGCGCCCGGCCTCGACCACGCGCCGCGCTTGCGTGCGCACGCCTTCGTCGTCAAAGGGCGAGCTGCCCTTGCCGCGACGCACATGGGGGTCTTCCAAAATATCGATGTGGGTGGGAAAGACGGTCTTGCCTAGCGAGTCGAGCAAGAAGCTGCTCTTGCGATAGAGCGCGCCGCCGCTCACGGCCTGCACAAAGGAGCCTAGGAGACCTGCGGCTACCGGCGCTTCAAAGAGCACCGGGCATTCGGTGGTGGGAATTTTGCGCGAGCCCAAGCGGCTGAGGGCGCGCTCGGCGGCGTAGCGCCCGACCGCTTCCGGGGCGGCGAGTTCGTCGGCCGCGCGCATGGAGGTGTACCAGGCGTCGCGCTGCATGTCGTCGCCACGCCCGGCAATGGGCGAGACCGAGAGGCTGTGGCGCGAGCTGGCGTAGCCGCCCCGAAAGCCGTGGGTGTGCGCGCTAAAGAAATGGCTGTGCTGGGCGGAGACGGCCGCGCCCTCGCTGTTGGTGATGCGGCGGTCGGTTTGCAGGGCTGCGGCCTCGCAGCGCAGGGCGAGCTCGGTGGCGACTTCGCTCGTGAGGTTCCAGGGGTGGAAGAGATCGAGGTCGGGGTAGGTGGTGGCGATGTGCTCGGGCTCGGGCAGGCCCGCCACGGGATCTTCGGCGGTGAAGCGCGCAATGTCGTAAGCGGCTTGCACGGTGCGCTCGATGGCCGCGGGCGAGAAATCGGAGGTGCTGGCGTTGCCCCGGCGGTGGCCGAGGTAGACCGTCACCCCAAGGGACTTGTCGCGGTTGCGCTCGACGTTTTCGAGCTCGCCTTTGCGCACCGAGACGCTCAGGCCGTAGCCTTCAGAGGCCTCGGCGCCCGCATCGGTGGCACCGAGCTTACGGGCGTGGGCGAGGGCGTGGTCCACCGCGGCCTCAAATTGGGCGCGGCTATGGCTAAAGCCATGTTGGGGTGTTTGGGATTCAAAGAGGGGCATAGCGACGACTATGATACCCACCTAGCAATACCCCCCATACGATGTCACGCAAACCCAAAAAAGGCTACTTCGTGCGCGGTCAATTTGTTGCCGAAGGCAGCGAAATGGACCAGGCGCTCAAACGCGAGCTCAAAGGCACCGAAGGCGCGAGCAAAACCGACCTCAAGCGCGAGAGCGACGCCTTGCAGCAACTCGGACAAGACCTGTTGGGCTTGCGCGCCGATTTGGTGGCGCGCCTGCAAACCCAGGGGCATTGGCCGGACCGCTTGGCCGAAGCCCTGGCAGAGGCCAAACGCATCACCAACTTCGAAGGCAAGCGTCGCCAGATGCAGTACGTGGGCAAGCTCATGCGCAAGCTCGAAGAAGCGAGCCTTGAAGCCATGCGCGAAGCCCTGCAAGAACAACAATCGGGCCATAGCCGCCACACCGCCGCGCTGCACCTGGCCGAGGCCTGGCGCGATCGCCTGATTGCCGAGGACCCGGCGTTTGACGAATGGCTGGCCGCGCACCCGGAGACCGACCGCCAACAGCTGCGCGCCCTCATTCGCCAAGCGCGCAAAGATGGCACCGCGCCCGATGCACGCGCGGTCTCGCAAGGCCAGTTCCCTCGCCAAGGACGGTCGTATCGCGAGATTTTTCAACTGGTGAAAGCGGCGCTGCAAGCCGATGCCGCGCCCGCCCCTGCCCCGCTGGAGCCCGAAGATGACTGAACCCCACGACCTGCCTGAACCGGATGCGCGCTGCGATGCGGTGCGCATTGGCATTGTGTCGGTGAGCGACCGCGCGAGCGCGGGGACTTATGAAGACAAAGGCCTGCCCGCGCTGCGCGATTGGTTGGGTCGCGCGCTCTACAACCCCTTGCACTTTGAGGCCCGCTTGATTCCGGATGAGCAGGCGCAAATCAGCCAGGCCTTGATTGAGTTGGTGGACGCGGGCTGCGCGCTCGTGCTCACCACCGGTGGCACCGGGCCCGCCCTGCGTGATGTCACGCCCGAAGCCACGCTGGCCGTGGCCGATCGAGAGATGCCGGGCTTTGGCGAACAGATGCGCCAGGTGAGCCTGAAATTCGTGCCCACGGCCATTCTCTCGCGCCAGGTGGCGGTGATTCGGGGGCAGTGCCTGATCATCAATCTGCCGGGTCAGCCCAAATCGATTCAGGAAACCTTGGGCGGTTTGCGCCGCGCAGATGGATCGGTGGAGGTGCCCGGTATTTTTGCGGCCGTGCCCTATTGCATTGATTTGCTCGGGGGCCCCTACCTCGAGACGCGCGACGAATTTTGCGCGGGCTGGCGGCCCAAAACGGCCCTGCACTCCCGCCGCACCTAGGGGCGGGTCAGTCGAGCAGTTGGTTGATGCGCTCGGCGGAGAAATTCTCGTTTTTGGCGGCGTCGGCGGGCAAGTTGTTGCCCTGACCATTGACCTGCGCAGCGGCGAGCTTTTCCAGGGTCTGCCAGAGCAAGGCGATTTGGTGCTCTTGCGCGGCGGCGTTGTCGATCAAGCCACGCATGGCTTGGCTCAGGGGATCGTCGTTTTGCGTCACCCCGTAGGCGGAAAAGCCCATTTTGGAGGCGACTTCCTCGCGCTTGGCGTCTTGTTCGGCCTGGATGACGCGGGCTGGGTTGCCCACCGCCGTGGCGCCTGCGGGCACGGGTTTGGTGACCACGGCGTTACTGCCGATTTTGGCCCCATCGCCCACGGTAAAGCCCCCCAGCACCTTGGCGCCCGCGCCCACGACCACATCACGCCCGAGGGTGGGATGGCGCTTGGTGCCTTTGTAGAGCGAGGTGCCGCCCAAGGTGACGCCTTGGTAGATGGTGCAGCCGTCGCCAATCTCGGCGGTCTCGCCCACCACCACGCCCATGGCGTGGTCAAAAAACACCCGCTCGCCAATGCGCGCGCCGGGGTGAATTTCAATGCCGGTGAGGAAGCGGGAGAGGTGGGAGATGAAGCGGCCCAGCCATTTGAACCCGGCCCCCCAGCAGGCGTGCGCGATGCGGTGGAGAAACAGGGCGTGCAATCCGGGATAGCAAGTGAGCACTTCCCAACGGCTACGCGCTGCGGGGTCGCGCTCAAGAATGCAATCGATGTCGGAGCGGAGTCGGGCAAACATGGGCCCAATTATCCTCTGCCGCTGGAAAGCGCGCGCATTTGCTTGGCAATCCCGCGCAGGATGTGGATTTCCTCTTCGGTGAGTTGGGCTCGGTTGAAGAGTTGTTGTAGGCGGGGCATGAGTTTTTTGGGGCTGGCGGGGTCGAGAAAACCGATCTCGACCAAGGCCGTCTCCCAATGCGCGAGCATGCCCGCCACGTGCTCGGCGCTGGCCAAGG
>JACCDW011877426.1_pt1 | contig 15029 bp, 13 predicted proteins | sample 7449781 | NCBI WGS metagenome assembly JACCDW01 (sample SAMN15323449, study PRJNA562643) | freshwater metagenome | isolation source: river surface water | place: USA:Blue River Watershed | collected 2017-08-18
CATACATACATGCCGCGCAGGCTGTGTACGATGGTTCCCATGGGGCTTCCACTGTGCCAAATGCCTTCCAGTCGATGTCCGCGGGTTCGAACAATTACCGGAGCTTTCTGGCCACCTTTGGTGCGGTATTGCACGGTGGCCAAATCGTCGGACATAATTTGCAGGGCATACAAAAGATAGTCCAGGTACTGAATTTCCGCTATGGGACGAAGTCCGCGCATGGCCATCCCAATGCCCTGGCCCAATATGGTCGCTTCCCGGATGCCGGCGTCGGCTACACGGGTTTCTCCAAATTCAGCCTGCAATCCCTCCAGTCCTTGATTCACGTCTCCAATGGTGCCCGAGTCTTCTCCGAAAATCAAGGCTTCGGGATGCTGCTCAAAAATGGCCCGGAAATTATCGCGCAAAATAACCCGGCCGTCGGTCCAATTGGGGGAGCTATCAAACGTTGCAGGTACTTCCTTGACCGCCAAAGCACTTCCGCTGTACAAATGCGACGAATACGCTTCCCAACCGGCTTTGCGCTGCTCTTCGACCCAATGAAGGGCGTTCCGTTTTGCTTCGGAATCCGGCACAGTGACCAATAACTTCCGTACGGGAGCCAAGCACTCACGACGCAGAGGTTCGCGATTGGACTTCAAGGCCTGAGCTTCATCCGGCGCTCCTAGGGCCAACAAGTGATCCACGGCTTCATCGCGCACGGACAAAATAGGGGATAGGTAGGCCTCGAACGCGGCTTTCTTTTCCTCTTTCACCCAATCAGCCGCCTCTTTTTCCAATTGCGTCAATTGTTCATCGGTAGCAAATCCGCTCTTTAAAATCAAGCGACGAAATTGGTTCAGGCAGTCGAATTCTTTTTCCCAAGCCAAACGCTCTTTGGACTTGTACCGTTCGTGGGATCCGGATGTTGAATGCCCTTGAGGCTGGGTGCACTCTTGAACATGGACCAAAACGGGACAATGTTCTTCCCGGGCCCATCGCTCGGCTTCTTCGTAGGTGGCAACCAATTGGGCGTAATCCCAACCTTTGACGGTTAAAATTTTATACCCCGACTGGGTATCACTGGAAGCGAAGCCCATTAATACTTCCGAAATGCTCTCTTTGGTGGTCTGATGGCGCGCGTGCACGGAAATGCCGTATTCATCGTCCCACACACTGATCACCATTGGAACTTGAAGTACACCGGCTGCGTTGATGGTTTCCCAAAACAATCCTTCGCTGGTGGAAGCGTTTCCAATCGTTCCCCAAGCAACTTCGCTGCCGTTTCGGGTAAAAGCATTGTCGACGCCGAGCGTTCGGTACACTTTGGAGGCTTGAGCCAGACCCAGTAAGCGAGGCATTTGTCCTGCTGTTGGGCTAATATCCGCCGAGCTGTTTTTTTGTTCGACCAAGGACTTCCACGCGCCATTTTCTTCCAAAGAGCGCGTTGCAAAGTGGCCGTTCATCTGACGTCCACCACTGGCAGGTTCGCGTTCCAAATGGGTGTCGGCATAGAGCGAGGAAAAGAACGAACGGACAGTCAGTTGTCCAATGGCCAACATAAAGGTTTGATCCCGGTAGTATCCGCTCCGGAAGTCCCCGTTTCTAAAAACCTTGGCCCAAGCAATTTGGGCCAGCTCTTTTCCATCTCCAAAAATGCCAAACTTAGCTTTTCCGGTCAATACTTCTTTTCGTCCAATTAGACTGGCTTCCCGGCTGACGACCGCCAATCGGTAGTCGGCCAGTACGGTATCCAAAAATCCGGGTTCCTGGGTCATAGCGCAAAGGTAAGGCGGAGTAACTTTGTCTGATTCCATGAAAAATCTATTCCACCTCAATCCCTATTTTCTTCGTTACCCCAAGCATTTGTTCGGGGGCGTGGCATTTGTCATTCTTTCGGTCCTCTTTCAGACTTATCCAGCTGTTTTTATCCGAGAAGCTTTCGCTTCGGTAGAGTTAGCCATTGCAAACGGAGTGACGAATGCGCTCCATCAAGACTTGTTGCGTTACAGTTTGCTGATTCTCTTTTTTAGCGCGCTCCGCGGGTTGTTTACATTTTTAATGCGGCAAACGCTTATTGTTATGAGTCGCCACATTGAATACGATTTGAAAAACGACCTGTACGCCCAATACCAGAATTTGGATGCCGCGTTCTATAGAAAAAACAACACCGGCGACTTGATGAACCGCATATCCGAAGACGTCAGCCGCGTTCGGATGTACTTGGGGCCGGCTGTCATGTACAGCATCAACACGTTTTTTGCCACGCTTTTGGCTTTGATTTTTATGTTCCGGGTCGATGTCGAATTGAGTCTGTGGGTCTTGGCTCCCATGCCCTTTTTGGTCTGGGCCATCTATAAGGTGAGCGACCGCATCAACAAGGCTAGTCAGGATGTGCAAGAACAGCAATCGCGGATGAGCACTTTTGCACAGGAAACGTTTTCCGGGATTCGGGTCTTGAAAGCTTTCGCGGCGGAAGATTCGCAAAAAACGCGGTACCAACAGGCGGCAGAAGAGTCTTATCAAAAAAATGCGCGGTTGTTTGAAATCAATGCCCTTTTTCAACCTTTGATGCTCCTATTGGTGGGACTGTCCACCGTATTGGCTGTTTGGATCGGAGGGCTCGGGGTTATTGAAGGCAAGTGGTCATCGGGCGTTATTGCAGAATTCATTTACTACGTCAACTTACTCACATGGCCCATAGCAAGTATCGGTTGGGTGATGAGTCTTATTCAACGAGCCGAGGCCTCCATGGCGCGCATTCATGAATTCATGCAAGAGAGGCCCATCGTAATCGGACCCGTAGGCGGATACTGTCCAGAACATGTGCGCGGAGCATGGACATTTGAAAACGTTGGTTTTACGTACCCCGATACCGGCATAGAAGCACTCAAAGGGCTTGATTTCAGGATTGAACCGGGGGAATTGGTGGTTATTACCGGAAAAACGGGCAGTGGAAAATCCACATTGGCACAGCTACTGGTTCGGTCTATGGATCCGACGAGTGGCCGTATATTGTTGGACGGAGTGGATTTGAGAGATTGGGATCTTCCCACCTTGCGAAAGCACATCGCTTTTGTCCCCCAAGATGCCTTTTTGTTTTCCGACACAGTGGGGAATAATCTTCGTTTTGGAAGTCCATTTGAGCGCACTGAAGATCAAGTGATTACTGCTTCAAAATGGGCATCGGTTCACGAAGATATAGAGGGATTTTCATCCGGTTATAACACCGAGATTGGAGAACGAGGGGTGTCATTGAGTGGGGGGCAAAAACAACGTATTTCCATTGCGCGCGCCCTCTTGAAGGAGGCTCCTATATTGGTAATGGATGACGCATTGAGCGCCGTAGATACAAAAACCGAATCCACGATTGTCCAGGTTTTGCCCCAAGCTGTATCCGGGAGAACCGTTCTGTTAATTGCCCAAAGATTAACGGTAGGTCCACAAGCAGATAAAATTGTGGTACTGGAACAGGGTAAAGTAGCAGAATTTGGGACCCATAAGGAGCTTTTGGAAAAATCGGGAATCTATGCTAGTTTCGTTCAACTTCAGTCCCAGAAAAAAAAGAAGGGAATTGAAGCTACAAATGAACCTGGATAGCGTAAAACAAAAAATACAAAAGGAACTGCATAATTCTTTGATTGGCAATAGCGAAAAGAATGTCGCGGCATCCGTCGAATTGGCCGGTTCCTTTCAGCCGATGCCGCAATTGGGCCGAGGTGATTTTTTGTGGAGGGCTGAAAGCCGCAGTCCTTTTTTGTTTTTTTTAGAGTACGGTGCGTTGGTTGAGACCTATGGCAAAGGAGTGAATACCTCCATGATTCGATTGGTCTCCCCAGGAACCCTGTTTTGGTGCGAAGATGTCGTCTTTTATAATCAAGGTGCGCGTACGGAAACCAAAAGTTTGACCAATTCATCGGTTTGGTACTTGAGCCAAGAGGAATTCTACCGCATTCACAGCGAGTATGGTTCTGGATTTGATTTTTTGAATGCCTTTTCGTTAATAACATTGGGCAATTATCGGAGCCGAACGGCTCAATTGATCCAAATGAATCCAGAAAAGAGATTGGCACATGCTTTGGGTCAGTATCCGGCATTGCTATCCTTGCTAACGCGGGATGAGTTGGCCAATTTTTTAGCATTGAGTCGCTCCACGTTGCACCGTGTTTTAAAGCAGGGTTATGGTCGATAGCATCAGAGGAGATTCAATGTCCCAGTCCGCAAGAAAAATTCTTTTGGAATGTTTCGAGCAATCTTTTGGGGTTGATTTTGAGGCAAATCGAATGTGGATCAATAAGCTGTCAGAAGCTTACGAGGGCCCCTTTCTACTTAATCCCGGTGACTTACTCTGGGACATGGGCGATACCCGAAACGATTATTACTTTATCCTGGAGGGGTTGGTTTCGGAATACTGGATCAATGATTTCGGGGAGTCCTTTATCTATGCCTTCATCGGTCCGAAAGAATTTTGCGTGAATGAGTTTCAAATGCTTTTTGGAGCCCCCTCCAAAAGTAAATTGGAGGTTATTCAACCCACATGGGTAATGGTGCTCCGCCAAGAGAAAGAATGCGAATTTCGAAATGGAAGTACCCCTTGGGAGCAATTGAGTTATGAGGTGGGCAAAAGAATTCTTGAAAAAAGGAGAGAAAGAATTCGGTGCCTCAGTGGTCCTAAAGGGGAGCACCTGCTGCAGGTGATTACCAAATATCCGGGCCTGTTGAGTCATGCAACGAAAGAGCAAATTGCCCGTTACTTGGGTGTCTCGCGCGCAACCGCCTATCGACTCTTGACCAAGATAGCTAGAAAATAAGGCTCAAATGAGACGTTTCGCAAGAAGTCCATTCACTATGTTTGTCGGGTGCAGTGATTTTTACTGTCATGTACCAAACCAACAAGAGGCCGGCCTATTTGCCGGCTTTTTTTTATTCTGATGGAGCTGGCCTACCCAAATACGGAATGCGCCCAAAGGGCAATTTTACGCATGAAGTTTTCGGTAGAGTCGTCATTCGTGATTTCAAAATCATCTGACCCAAGAAGCTTTCTTTTGCGATCATCGTCCCATTGAAAGGACATTCGGCTGGAAAGTGCCTCCAAACTTAGTTCGGGGTTGCGCTGGGCAATTCGCCTTTTCCGGAGGGCTTCTCGGGCTGTGATAAGCAGGACCCGATTGCAAGTGGGCTGGTTTCCAATCTCAAAAAGGAGGGCTGACTCCTTCACGACCCAGGGGTGGTCTTGCGCATCTAGAGCACCAAGCCAACCGATAAAGTCCTCATTTACGGCTGGATGAATAATTTCATTTAGACGTTGCCAATTTGAATAGGAAGAGAATGCATGGATACCCAAATAAGGGGCGTTCGGGCTTCCGTCGGGGCATATGGAATCCGGGCCAAAAGCGCTTACCAAGTCGGATTGTATGCGGGAAGATGTGGTTACCAGGAACTTGGCCCTTTCGTCGGCCGGATAAACGGGCCAACCCAAATCACGAAAAAAGTGAACAGCTAATGACTTACCAGCACCCATTCCACCGGTAATACACAAAACGCGGGGTACCATAAATCAAAGGTACTGCAGAATTAGGGTGGCCGTTAGTTTAGCAAATGCCTTAAGCTGTGGGAATAGGCATGCCGTACATCCTGGCGTTTCGCTTCGACCAATTCAAAAAAAGCAAAAACACATATCCAAGAGGTCCAAGCATCCAAGTGATCGTCAAAGCAATCCATGCTTGCGGCATGTTCAAAGCGGAAGTGGATTTTCCGAATCAGTCTGTATCCACGTTTCCAATCGGATTCGTTCCAATGAGGGAGTTGGCTTAAAACAATCAGCCTTGAGGCCACGATTCGATCGGATGGCTGTTGGAACGACTTGCTTAATACCCACAAGTCCGATGCCAAAAGATGCATTTTAGCCAAAGCACGACGCACCATACGTTCTTCTTCGAAGAAAGTGGGATCTCGCCATTCAATGCGATCGGTATCCAAGGTGCGATAGGGCATAGTTTTGTAACGCGAAATGGTGTCGAAATGTTTTTGCTGCGCGAAAACTTTGGAGCGCGTCTTGAACGACTCAGTCCCTTTTGCGATGAAGTGTTTGCAAAACACTTAATGGTATTTATTTTTTTTCTCATATTTGATAAACAATTACTTACAGTAGTTGTTATTCGTACACATTAACCCCTTAAAACCATCACAAAATGATGTTACTCAACGCCGCTGCCAACTTTGATCCACAGGATTACGTTGGGTTTACCTTCTTCACCGGATACATGGCTATGATGGCCGCTACGGTGTTCTTCTTGCTGGAGCGTGGACGTGTTTCTGACGCTTGGAAATCCTCTTTATTGGTTTCCGGTCTGATCACAGGAATTGCTGCAGTGCATTATTTCTACATGCGCGACTACTGGATGGCCACCGGCCAGTCTCCCGTGGTTTTGCGTTACATTGACTGGACGCTGACCGTTCCGTTGATGTGCGTAGAGTTTTACCTGATCACCAAGAAAGCAGGGGGTACGATGTCCTTGCTGTGGAAACTTATCGCTGCTTCCGTGGCCATGTTGGTTCTCGGATACATCGGTGAGGCGGTTTACGTTGGCGAAGGCTACGCAACTCAGCAGTGGGTATACGGTGCCTTGTCTGGTGCGGCTTACTTCTACATCTTGTGGTTGGTATGGAAAGGTGAAGTTGCTCAGCTTGCAGCAAATGCCGGTCCCAATGTTGCAACGGCTGTCCGTCACTTGCGCAATTTCGTATTGGTGGGTTGGGCAATCTATCCAATCGGTTACATCTTGGGAACCCACGGTGGATTGTTTGGAATCGACATGGGCCACGATGCCAGCTCATTGAACTTGTTCTACAACCTTGCCGACGCCGTTAACAAAATCGGTTTTGGTTTGGTGATCTACGCTTTGGCGATCAAAGACAACAAGTAATCTAAAGTCTTTTTCCTTTTAAGAGGCCGTCTCGAAAGAGGCGGCCTTTTTTTATGAAAACATTTGACCTACGGGTTGAATGAACCGTAAATCGACCCCATTCAACCTAGTGCATTGTCTGTTCATCGAATAATTTACAGGGGAGGATTTGGGATTGGCAATTTTGTATCCGGATTTCGGCCGAATCCCAATTAATCTTTAACCAGTAAAAAAAATGAAAAAAATTCGATTGGGCAGTTTAGCTGTCCTTCTCCCGCTGTGTTCTTTTGGACAAAATTCAACCAATGTAGCAGCGAACATTGCCATCGATGAAGTAGCCATGTTGCGTATTGTAGACCAAAGTGGTAATCCGATTACGGCTTTGTCTTTTCCAATCGTTGCGCCTGCCGTAGCAGGCGAAGTCCCAAAACTGACAGGATTTCATGAGACCTTCCTGCAGTTCACAAGTATAGCGTCATTGGCCCCGGATAACTACCGTTCCATTTCGGTTGAAGTAATACCAACTTTACCCGCTGGCCTGAATCTCAACTTTTTCACTACCCCGCCTAGTAACCTCGGTGTAGGAAGCTACTACAGCACATCGGTTAGTAATTCCCAACCGATTGGATTGCTAGCAGACAACATTGAGAGCGGATTTACGGGCGATTGGGCAAATGCAGGTGTTAAGGTTTTCACGACGATGGACTTTAATCCAACGTTGGTTCGAACCCAACAGTCGGGCACGTACATGATGCGGTACACCTTGTCCAATTATTGAGATGTCGCGTTGCTTTTTTTACTCCCGAGCCGTCTATTGGCGGCTCGGGTTTTTCTTTGTGGGTCATCTTTTCTGTAATCCAACCTGTAAGGCTCAACTGGAGGTTTTAAATGGTTTGTCTCACAGATACTTGCGTCATCAGAAAGTGGATGGATGGATCGAGGTTATGAACCGCAGTGCCTTTTCGGAGACAGCCATTTTCTCGGTAGCCCCTATTCGCCCAAAAAACGCCCCTCCTTTGGATACTATGTTGGTGGGGCACCTAGAAATTGCCCAGTCGTGTTCGATTGGACCGGGTGAAAAGAAGAGAATTCCATTCCAAGCGGTATTGCCAGAACGCCATAGAGCAACAGGATGCATGGTTTACGTGGAGCCAGCGGTTTCCTTGGAGTATCAATGGAGACATTTGAAGGATTCTATAGGATTGGTAACATTGGTTCGTTATGGTGTAGCTGTTTTAGCCGCCGGAGAAAGTCCATCCGACACTTTGGTGCATGCAATTGCATTTCGCGATAGTTCAGGAATTTCGCTTCAGTTGTCCAACCAGTCAGAAGCAATGTGGATGCCTCGTGCCTCGTGGTCTGAGCGGGGAGGATCCGTCAAAAAAAATGAATGGGTAATCCTCCCTGGTGAAGTCAAAGAAATCAAGTGGAGAACACAAACGATACATCTAGGCAAATTGGTATTGTTGGACAATGACAGAAGGAGATGGCAATGGAACCTATAAGCCCTTTGATTTGGTCATTGGCATTTTCTGCCCAGTTTAGCAGAGGAGTAGGACCATGGCCAATGCTCCCTGGTTGGAAAATGGGCGTACAAAATAAAGGATGGACCGTACAATGGAATCAAGTAGGCCGCAGTTCAAACTTAATTTTCCAGAAAGGAAGTCAAAGATTAAGCATTGGGAAGTGGTCAAATGAATCATGGCTTAATGGAGGATGGAAAGTAAAGAAACTCGAAGGTGAATTTTGGTTTGATTTATCCAAGCAAAAATTATCGACCCAATGGGTCTACACATTACCGAATAGAAGAATCCACTTAAATACCCATCCCGCCTTAGGTGTTCGAGTAGGCTATGTCGCACCTCGATTGCAAGTTGAATTAGGAAATCGATGGAGGGTACAGTGGCTCCTGCAGGCACCCAACGTCCGAGCTACCATATCAGGGGGGTGGAATGAGAATAGTGTGTATGGGGCTGAATTGCAATGGAGGAAGGTGCATGTTAACTACCGAACCACTTTGGGAGAATTTGGGCAATGGAGCGTCCATACCCAACCTTTCAAAGGTTCCAATTTGTCGATGAATGCCTCCAAAGACAGATGGAGGATACAAAGCAATCAAAGATTTTCAATGAACCCAGGAAGACCCAAATCAGGGACGTATCTAGAATCCTCGGTATTCGTTCATTCCCGTGGCTCGGGATTTCTTTTGGGCGCAGGAAACAATAAACACAGGCTTTATGGCTCGACCGGTGTAGAATTAGGGCGCGGTTATCCTTTTGAATTGGGCTGGCAAACGCTGGGGAAATGGGGTCAAATGGGTGTATGCCAAATTCAGTTAACTGCCCAAAAACAAGAAAGTTGGTCGTGGCATTTGCGCCTTAACCAAAGTATACGATTGGGCAACAGCCAATCGAACACGTTATCAAGATCCAAACCCGCAGCCCTTCAGATCATTTCCCAAATAGAAGAACAGGATAGGCCGCACCAGTTCTTGATGGTTTTAAAACACCTATCAACTGGAAATACCATTCGTTTTTTACTCGAAGGAAACTCGGTAAGGCGCGAGTGGGTTCCAGAGGGCGACTACATCATTCAGTTTATGGGCCCGGAGGACTGGGAATACCAGTGTTCCGTTGATCGAATAACCGCATCTAAAGGAGATGTAGGGAAGAAAGTAGTTGTCTTAGCCAAATCTATCAAATACAAAGAAATGAACTAATCAATGCAATAAATACTCCAGGTAATGACCAGCGAAGTAGGCCAATGATGCAGCGGCAGCGCCCAAAAAGAGGGTTTCAAAAATGCTACGAAACAAAGGGGTTTGGTTTATTCGACTTTTCAAGTATCCAATTCCTGTAAAGGCCAAACCGGTGAGCACGCATGCTGCGGCAAAAGGATTCCAAAGAGAAGGGAGGAGGCCGGGAAAAACGTACACCAACAGCGGAATTGCTCCAATCGAATTGAATGAAACAAAGGTGACGGTTCCAACTGTCCATGGGGAGGTAGTAACCGGTTCCAACTCCAGTTCGTACTTCATCATTTCATCCACCCACCGGTCCTTGTCGGAACAGATAATGTCAACAGCTGAATTCAATGCATTTCCTTCAAAACCTTTCTTTGCATAAATTTCCCGAATCTCTTCTCGTTCAATTTCCGGGAGGTGTTCGACCTCCCAATATTCTTTTTGCCGCAACTTTTGATAGGTTTCACGGTCTGTTTTTTGAGCCAAGTAGGCACCAACCGCCATGGAAAAGCCATCTGCAATCAAGTTTGCAATTCCCAAAATGATGACAGTTCTTGTGCTGAGTCCCGCTCCTACGCTACCTGCAACTACAGCAAATGTGGTTACTGCACCATCCATTCCGCCATAAACAAATTCGCGCAGATGGCGCGAAATCCAACCGAGCCAACCGGTTTCTGGGGCATGCGGTTCGAAAGGATGGGGGTGATTCATGGTTTATAATTCTTTTTGCCTGCCGTACCAGCTTGTGCAGCGTAGCTCAAAGTTGGACTGAATGTTTAACCAATACAAATTATAATCCCCGATGTGGTAGTTTTTCCAACGATAGAACACGGACCAAGGCATTGCCAATTCCCGAACTTGAAGAGTTCCGCGGCTTATTTCTACCGATAGTGATTTTGGATTTTTAATGGTGCCGGTTCCAAACAAGATCCCCTGGTGGAGTTCAAGAGGGTTTCTCCGTACCGCGCTGGACCACGTAATGGGATTCGTGCATGCAATCGAATCGTCAGCAACGTCGGGATAATAATTCTTGCCAAACGTTCTCCAACTCAAAAAACAGCCCAAGTCGGTGGCTTCTTTGCATGGGAGGCAATAAGGCGAAAGTGCGTTTTTTTGAATGGGCATTCCGATAAGGTAGGCTACCATGAGACGCTTTTGCTGGGAAGGGTCAGGTAAAATAACTTCTTTCAGCAACCGTTCCGCATGGTTGGTTCCTTGACTGTGGGAGGAAATAACGATTGGAGCATCCACAGGGATGGATTTCAAAAAAAAGCGGTACGCTTTTTTTACATCTTCATAAGCCGTATCAAATGCACATTTCGCAGCGTATTCCTGCTCAGGCGTTCGCGCATAGTATCCATCAATCCGCATTTGCCTGTAATAAGGGACATAGACATCTGCGGACTGGGAAAATACCCCGGCTTGATTGGGCAATGCTTTTTCAATTACTTCTTTCTGGTGCATGGCGTCACGGGGGTCAACTCCCCATGACTTACCCTTGTCATAAAATGTGGGATATATGTAAAAAACAGCAGGTTTGTCGGCATTTTGAAATTTAGATGCGTACCGATCTGTTTGCATGTCTGGATTTCGAAGAGGTATTTCCGGATGCATTGCCCAACTCTCCAACTTGGTATAGTCCAGGCCAGAAGGTTCATGATTTTGAGCATGGACCAACATCCCAAAGGAACCGTATACCAAAGCCAGTGCCGTTAATGCCTTTTTGAATGGGAAATCGGTGCGGTAGGTGGGGGGCACCATTTTTTTTAAGAAAGGACGAATCATGGCGTTTAGGAGGGGGTTTTTAGCGCGGGTTAAGCCCGCCGAGCGTATAGGTGTCGCACCAATTCCACTCTTCATTTCTGCCGCCGTTCTACCCAAATGTAAGCTTTTTGCACCCAATCGAATGCCGTCCTCTACATAATCGTATAGCATTCTCGGGTAGATGGATAACTCCCGATGATTGCGGTAGTCCATGCCCACGAATAAGGCATGCAATTCACCCCGATGGAGCCAATGGAAGCGAAATCCAACAGGCACGTTTTCGCCATGGAGATAAACAACTAATTGCGTTTCAGATGGACTCTTTTCCATCCAGGAACGAAGGGTGGACAAGGGGAAAGGATGGAGTTTAAATCCGGCTTTTGACTCAACTTGGTTATACAAGTCAATCAGGTATTTTTCCCAGTGGTGCCACTCATGAAAGGAGACCGGTACGCCAATGCAGTTGGCGCTTCGCGCCATTACCGACTGGGCTTTAGTCCGGAACTTGGTTTTCATGGAATTCAAATAATCTTCCATGGATTTCCAAGAGGGATCCATATGCAAGACCATGAGGGGCTCTACCTCGTACGGATGAAAACCCCGCCGTTGCCAAGGGGAGTCCAATTCCAATGGAAGAGCCACGTCTTTAATGAGCAATACGCGAGCGTCTTCCTTAGCGAGAATCTTGCAAACATGATTTTGAATCCACTCCTGTTCTTCGATTGAAGCATTGGGATGAAAAAAAAGAGGTTCTAAGTCCGTTGCGAAAAGAGGGCCAACAACCGAAGTTGAAAATTCTTTTGGGGCCCATCGCCGCAATAAACTTCGAAATGCACTCCCTTCGGAAGGGCTACCAGTTTGAACGTAGGTGTCTCCTTGTTGCGTAGATACACCTATGGTGTGTAAAATGGCGCGTCCAATTACCGTTCCATCGGCACGGGACCATCGGATCGTTTCCGCCTCCCAGCCGTTGTTATTTGCCTCCAGTCCTTCGAGCCATTGGGTTTGGAAAAACAAAGGAGCATCGGATGTCGCTTGGATCCATTCGGCATCAAGAGATTGCATGATGGATGAGCGGGTAAAATTCAAAAGCATAGGTGCTTTAACAGATGGAAGGAGAGAAAGTTTCAATGGGACCCATGGGCTTCTTGACGCAGTTTGGCGAGTTCTTTTATCCACCACTCCTGTACCTGCCGCATAAGCTCTTGGGGGTCTGAATGCGAGAAAGGAGGAGAAATAGAACGGTGAACGGTCCAATGGGGGTGATCCAACACGCGGAGGAGATGGGGTACAAAGAGCTCGTCACCCACCCACGCCATTTTGGGGTCGGAGTATTCCAAAGCGGTGGCAATGACGGGCCACCCTTCTTCAGCCGCAACAACGAACATACCGGGATGGAGGGGGAGTAGCCCTTCAGCTACCGTGGTTCCTTCCGGGAAGACCACGGGGCATTCTCCATGGAGCATTCGGTCCCGCAAGGCCTCACGCGCTGCACGCCGGTTGTCTTTGTCTTTCCGATCCACAAACACGGTATCCAAGGCGCGGGCTGCCCAACCGACCAAAGGCCAAGAGCGAACTTCTGCTTTACTCAAGAACACGACCGGTAACGGCGACTCAATAAACAAAACATCGGCATAAGATCGGTGATTGGATACCAGCAATGCGGGTTGAGCGATTTCCGCTCCGTTGGATTTAATTTGAATTCCCATGGCCCAAAGAAATGCGCCGCGCCATGCCCGGTAAATCAAGTTTTGCCCGCGGGGAAATCGGCCAAAAACACGAAGAACCAAAAGTCCAACCAATGCCAGTAGGGCCGAAAACAGAAAGAAAGCAAGCCGAAAAGACCGTCTCATAAGATCGATTTATTGGGGAGGAGCTTTTGGACCAAATGCGGAATTGAAAATGAAATAGCCGTTGGGGAAGGAGTGTTGGTCGACGACAGGCGATGATTAGCCACGGCCTTTGACGGATCGAGCACAAATAGGTCCCGAAAACAAATCAACGGTGCTCGTGGTGTACGTTGTAAAACCCAATGAATACGAACCCAATTCCCAAAGGGATTCATTAAACTTCCTTAATGAATTGGCCGGAATCGAAACGCAACCGTTTCCCGTAAACACCGTTTTCAGCCCGTCGTCCTGCGGAAACCACCATCGTGATTTCAGCGGAAGAGGGTAGGTTTAAGATTTTTCGTGCGCGTACACCGTCGAATCCTTCCATGGGACAAGAGTCAAATCCATGGGACCTTAGGGCAAGCATGAAGTTTTCGCACGCCAAAGCCACGGATTTATGCCCAATAACCCGCATGTCCGAGATGCTTTTGGGACTTCTAGGTGTTGGCTTTTTGAGCCCACGGACCCACATCCCCATGCGTTTCAAAAGCCCCTTCCACTCTAAAAATCCTTGATCGTAAGCCAAGGGTATAACGACATTGTGGTATTGGTAGGCAGAGGCCCGCTTTGCAATTTTTTCCGGGTTGAATAAACCCAGCATTTGGTTGTTGCGTTGACGCCATTGGTCGTGCCGGGAAACAGCTACAACCAGTTCTGCGGCTGTTTTGGCGGCGGGCTGGTTCAAACACGCCTCAACCAATGCCGCTTTTTTTTGAGGGTCCCGCACCCAGTAAAACTCCCAGGTTTGCAAATTGCTGGAGTTGGGTGCAAGTAAAGCCAAGCGCAAGCATTCCCGCATGACAGATTCGGGAATGGGATCCCCGTTGTATACCCGGACACTACGCCGGCTTTCAACCACCAAGGCAAAAGCAACGGGATCGCACTCGGCCGCCGGTTCGGTGTAATTGTACTTTTGTTCTTTGTCGAAAATAGAGACGCCTGAGGCCATGGGGCAAGGGGATTAATCGGATGGTACTTCCGGTTCAAGAAAAAAAGGAACCAATTGGAAGCGTCTATTCGTTCTTTCTTCAAAGGTAAACCAGTCGGGCCTTTATGACCCCATTCTTAAACAGGGTTATTCCTCTATAAAATCCAAATCGCGGTCAAAGGTCTCGGGCAAACGGACGGCTGCCCATGCGGTTAAGACCACCACCACCAAACCCGTCAGCATGCCGCTATGCGTGTAGCTGAAAGAATTTTGCAAAGTGGTGAATAATAAGGAAATCAAGACCAAGGCTCCGCGCACCATATTCGGAATTGTGGTGGTGGCGGTTGCGCGCAGGTTGGTGCCGAAACGCTCGGCGGCCATGGTCACGAACAAGGCCCAAAATCCAGTTCCAAATCCGAGAACACCGCACGAGACATAAAGTTCTTCTACCGATCGCGCTTGAAAGAACAAGACCAATCCAACGGCGGTAATGCCATAAAACACAAAAAGTGCCTTTTTCCGGCTCCGAAGCGTTTGGCTCAGGATACCAATGGCCATGTCTCCAATCGAGATGGCCGCGTAGGCAACCATAATGGCAAATCCCGGATCGACCTCCCCCGGAATGCCTCGGTCTCGGGCAAATTCCCGAGAGAAGGACACCAAAATACCGATCACGTACCAAGTCGGCAGACCGATCAAAATGGACTGGAGGTAGGTTTTTGCGCGGGACCATGGCCGGAACAAATCCAAAAAACGACCTCGTACCACCGATGTGTTTTGTTCTACTTGGGCGAACAAACCGGATTCGGTCACACGAA
>JACCDW011510370.1_pt1 | contig 15026 bp, 13 predicted proteins | sample 7449781 | NCBI WGS metagenome assembly JACCDW01 (sample SAMN15323449, study PRJNA562643) | freshwater metagenome | isolation source: river surface water | place: USA:Blue River Watershed | collected 2017-08-18
GGTTTTAACTTCGTCGGTGTAGCTTCTGATAATTCTTTGAGCATTTTCTGATAAATCATCTACTCGAAGTTCGCTCACAAAAATTCTTGGAAAATGGGGTTCGGGTGGCGAAAACCAATACGCATTGAGTTTTTTGCCTTCAAAATTGAAGAAATCACGTTTTTCGTAGCCAAAATGCAAGAAAATCTTCTCGAAAGATTGAATCCCCAGTTGCGAAACGCCCATCGTACGAAAAGCCACGTGGTCGTTTTCGATGTCATTTCGCTCCGAAATTATCCCTTCGGCAATCATGGCATCGGCTACTTTATTTACATCGGGTACTCGCTCGCTGTATCTACGCATCAAGCCATCGAGTACGTATTCTAAGGTTTTTATTTTATTGTTTTCTATCATTTTTATGTGAAAGTTGTAGTTTAAATGAAAACTATCGACCATGGTGTATTGACCGTATACTAACTCAATCTTTAAAGAACGAACCATTTTGGGTTTCAAGATAAGAACCAAAATCTATATCTTCTTGTTTCAAAAAGCCTTGCTGTGGAAGTTTTCCATCGGCTACCATTTCAACTACTGCCGCTACCGAGGCGGCCGTTGTCCATGAAATGGCTCGCCAATGTTTTCCATCAATTTCGAGTGGTTTATAGGCTCTGTAAAACTCTTCACGGGCTAATTCTTGCCCTTTCCAGCCTTCCACAACGGCATACACATACACTACGTCTTCTTGCACAGGAGGTTTGGCTTCGGTCAAGATTTGCTCCACTAATTGGCGTTTATCTTTCAAAATTAATTCATAAAGCAAAAATTTCATCAATTTTGCGTGACCAGGGTAGCGAATCGTTTTATAGTTGAGGGTATCTACTTTTCCTGCAAAGGTTTCACACATCGTGCCCAAACCACCCGAAGTGCTGAATGCCTCAAATTCCTGCCCTTCGATTTGAATATGTTCGATACCGTCGAGCGAGGTAACCATCTTGACTTCACCATTATGAATCACTTCGGCATCGTTGATGTATTCGTTTATTACACCCGCAGGCGACCACGTAAACGAATAGCCCATCAATCCATTCGGAAAACGAGGCAAAGCACCCACACGAAGCTCAATATCTCGTAGTTTAGTAAAACGTTTTGCTAAATCTGCTCCCACGATTCCGATTAAGCCTGGGGCAAGTCCACACTGAGGAGCCATGACCGCCGAAGAAGTTTTGGCCATTTCTCTGATAGCCGATGTGGTAGGTACATCTTCGGTCAAATCAAAGTAATGAATGCCGAGTTTATGGGCAGTTTTAGCTATTGGTAAGTTAAGATTATAGGGCATAGCCGACACTACTGCATCGAAATTTTTGAGCGTGTTTTCTAAGAAATTGATGTCGTTTACATCTCCGAGTAAGACATCAAAAGGCAAAGTTGTGGCAGGTTGGCGTAGGTCCATACCCGTAACGGCAAAGCGTTTTGCGAGTAATGTACCAACCAACGAACCTACTTTGCCCATACCAATGACAAGTACGTTTTTCATTGTTGTGAAAAGATTAAAATGTTATGGATGATTACTATTTTTTACCACGTAAGCACGAAGAACACAAAGAATCACTTAGTGAAACTTAGTGCTAATTAGTGTACTTAGTGTTGAAAGAAAACATGAAAAAAGACAACCTAACAAACGTCATGAACAAATGAGCAGGCACTACGTAGATAGGCGAGGCGTGCTAAATGATATTTTAGGTCTTTAAACAATGGAAGAATAATTTTTTGTGCAAATGTATAGAATGAAAAGATATTTGCAAGAAAAAAAGCGAGAAAAAAGAACCCTCCCTATTGGGGAGGGTAGGGAGGGGCTATTAAATTCTATCTTTATACGTTTCGTAACCAAAACTTTTTAGTAACTGAAACTTGTCGTTTTCTTTCCAGATACCAATTGATGGCAAGCCAACGCCATTGAAAGTTGTAGTTTTTACCATCGTGTAGTGAATCATATCATCAAAAACTACACTATCTCCGATTTGGAGCGGTTTATCAAATGAGTAATCGCCCATATAGTCACCTGCGAGACAAGTCATGCCTCCCATGCGGTACGTGGGTTTTCCTTCAACGGCATCGGTTGCTCCCCAAATGCGTGGTTTGTAGGGCATTTCGAGGGTATCGGGCATGTGAGCAGCAAACGATACATCAAGAATAGCCACATCAACGCCTTGGGCATCAACAATATCAAGTACCGTCGAGGTTAGATAACCCGTTTGCCAACCAATTGCCGAGCCTGGTTCGAGAATAATTTCGATATTGTATGTCTGACGTAAACGTTTGATTAGTGAAATTAGATGCTCATGATTATAGCCTTCACGAGTCATTAGATGACCACCACCGAGATTCAGCCATTTTACTTGGTGCAATAAATCACCAAATTTTTCTTCGATATGCACCAACGTACGCTCCAATGTATAAGAATCGTTTTCGCAGAGGGTGTGCGAGTGTAGGCCTTCGATGCCTTCTGGGAGTTCTTTGCCCAATAGTTCACGAGTGACGCCAAGTCTTGAACCCACAATACACGGATTATACATATCAGTTTCAACCTCAGCATATTGTGGATTTATTCTGATTCCGCACGAAATTTTGCGTTCAAAACTTTGTACTTGGTCTTTAAACTGATTCCATTGATTTAGTGAATTGAATGTAATATGGCTGCTATTGGCCATTATTTGGGCAAATTCAGCAGGTTTGTAAGCAGGAGCATAGGTATGAGCCAAGCAGCCCATTTCTTCAACAATCAGTTGGGTTTCGTTGAGCGAACTGGCCGTTGCTCCCGAAAGATATTGTTTTACCATCGGAAAAGTGGCATACATCGAAAAACCTTTTAAAGCCACGATGATTGAAGCACCCGACTCGGTCTGAACTCGGTTTAATAATTCAAGGTTTCGACGTAAGAGTTTTTCATCTAAAACATAACACGGCGATGGAATTTGAGAAATATCTATGGGCATTTTAGTGCAAAATGAATAATGTAAAATGATTAATGCTTTGAAACGCATTTTTGTTTTGCAAAATTACTTATTTAATACCAATCCATAACAAAAAATAGCCCGAACAATGTTGTACGGGCTGTTTGTGTTGATTTAGGTAGAGGGTTTCGGGAAATATAATATGGACAGGGGGAGAATCTGTTTATATGAGTTATATGTTATTTATACAAACATCTAATCATCAAGTTTAAAAAAAACAGGAATCGTGAATTTTACTCTTACATTTCTACCGTTTTGTTTTCCTGCAATCCATTTTGGCATGAGTTTTACTACTCGCATGGCTTCTTCATCACAGCCAAATCCAATACCTTTCATGGTTTCAATATCAGTGATGCTACCGTCTTTCTCAACGATAAAACTCAAGAAAACTTTGCCTTGAATATTGGCACGTTGAGCAGCACTTGGGTACTTTAAATTCTTGCCTAAAAACTTATACATTTCGCTATTTCCACCCATGAATGATGGTTGTACCTCAACGGTTGTGAAAGTTGAATTATCTTCTTCAGGTAGTTCAACGATTGTTTTTTCAACCGACTTTACTTCAGTAGGAGGAGCCGCAGCAATTTCGTCTGTCTCTATTCCATCCTGTGTTTTATTGCTGATAACAGCATTTTCCATTTCATCAGGAGTTGGCGGTGTCATTTCGCTATTTGTTTCTTCTACCACTTCAGGAACAAGAAAAGTGATAGTTTTTACTTGGTCAACAGGCTTAGGTGGTTCTACTTCCTTTGGTTTTTCAATTTCTGGAAGTGGTTCATCTGGAATTTTTTGAGCTGTCAAATCCACCGAAACAACTCTTTCAGAATTTTCTTTTTGTCTCGCAAAAAGAAAGTTTGTAAGAAGCATTAAGCCAAAACAGGCGACACCAATAAACAAAGCTCGATTGATGTTAGTGGTGTAATGGGTACGAAGCTCATAAGCACCATAGGCTTTATTACGATGCTCAAAAATGATTTCATCGAGCGTGGTCGGAGTGGGTAAAGCAGTAGCTGGCAACCCTTGTGTGATAGGTTTCATTGTAGTAAAAGTTTAAGTTGAACATTCTTAGTTTCGCTGAACTACGATACAATGTTAAGGAAGAAAAATGAACTGTGCAAGTAAATGAAGAAAAATATTTATACATTTATCTAAATATTTTCTTTTAATAATAATATTGAGATGTTCAGATAAAAATTATGGCACATTTTGTAATGATTGATAACAAAATGTGCCACGCTTATAAATTCGAGAAGTTTTATAAACTATCGTAATAAGCCAAAATCTTGGCTACATCAATGTCGTTTTTGAACGATAGGTTTTCTTTCTTAATGTATGCTTCTATTTCAGTTTTTTTATCTTCTAATGCATCCAGAACAGAGCTTTTCTTTACTTTAACCTTTATAAGTGAATTATCGGCCTTGCGAATGAAATATTGTGAATTATCAACGTAGGAGTCATAACGACGGTCGGCACTGTATCCGCCTTGATAATTTGCTTTTAAAACATTCTTGCTAACATATTTGAGTAGCGATGATTTGTTTTTATACAGCACCATCAAAAAACAAACGGGTACAGTACCGCCATCGGCTTTTAGGCTTTCTACTTTTATGAATGGATAACTGACATTTTTGCTCGCATCATTGATTGTAAACGCCGTGATTTGATTCGGAAATACAATGATAGAATCTCCTTGTGGACGCTTCATTAATAATTCTTTGGTTTGGGTATTGTATTTTAGTAAATGGCTTTTCTTACCTGCATCGCCATTCGTGAAAACTAACTGCCCCGAAAGCCACTCATCAATAAAATAGGGGGTTCCTTGCATTCCTTCGTAGCGTAGGTCGTATGTCCTTACCACTCCAGTTCCTCCGCCCGTTTCTTCATTACGTTGGAGTGAATTATAAATCATCGCTGCTTGAACCGACGGGTCATCTTTGGTAGTTGTGTTTTTCTTCTGCTCTTCCTTTTTTTCTTGAGCGAAAGCTATGTTTGAGATGAGTGTAATGATTACAAGTGCTTTTTTCATAAGTTTAGGTTTGTTTCTGACGTAAATATAGTGAGCGAACAGAATATTCGCTCCACAGAAACGAAAAAATCCTGCCATTTTGTGTGGCAGGATTTAGTTAAATTATATTTTCAATAAATTCTTACCGACTATCGCCTATGGACAATCGACTAAAATTTTAATATTCGTGCGGTAAAACATCGTTGATTTGTTCGTGCCAAGGTAAACCTTGCGTATTGAGCAAATCCATGAATGGGTCTGGGTTTAGCTCTTCGCAGTTCCAAACACCCGCTTTTTGCCATTCTGGGTTTGTGAGCATCAACATAGCACCAATCATAGCAGGCACGCCCGTTGTATATGATACCGCCTGTGCTTTTACTTCTTTGTAGCACTCTGCGTGGTCGCAGTTATTCCAAACGTAATACGTTTTATCCTTTCCGCCTTCGATACCCTTGATTTGACAACCGATTGAGGTTTGACCCGTATAGTTTTCACCCAAGGTATCTGGTGCTGGCAATACCGCTTTCAAAAACTCTAACGGAACGATGTCCATACCGTTGAACTTCACGGGGTCGATGCGAGTCATACCCACGTTCTGAAGTACTTCGAGGTGAGTCAAGTAAGCTTGTCCGAACGTCATCCAGAATCTGGCACGTTTCAATGTCGGAAAGTTTTTTACCAATGATTCCAATTCTTCGTGGTATAAAACGTAAGATTCTTTCGGGCCAATACCTGGGTAATCAATGGCTTTGTGAATTGACATAGGTGGAATTTCTACCCACTCTCCGTTTTCCCAATAACGTCCGTTTTGAGTAATCTCACGGATATTGATTTCGGGATTAAAGTTCGTAGCAAATGCCTTACCGTGGTTTCCTGCATTACAATCAATAATATCGAGGTAGTGCATTTCGTCGAACTGGTGTTTGTTAGCATACGCACAATACACTTGTGTTACGCCTGGGTCGAAGCCGCAACCCAAAAGTGCCATCAAACCAGCTTCTTTGAAACGGTCTTGGTATGCCCATTGCCAACTATATTCAAACTTAGCCACATCTTTTGGTTCGTAATTTGCTGTATCGAGGTAGTGTACGCCAGTTTCCAAACAAGCATCCATGATGGTTAGGTCTTGGTAGGGAAGGGCTACATTGATAACCATTTTTGGTTGGAAACTTTTGATTAAAGCAACCAATTCGGGTACGTTATCGGCATCGACTTGTGCCGTTTGAATTTTCACACCGTGCATTTCCTCAATATCGGCTGCAATTTTATCGCACTTTGACTTTGTGCGACTTGCCAACATTATTTCGGTAAATACTTGGGAGTTCATCGCACATTTGTGAGCGACAACGCTGCCGACTCCACCGGCACCAATGATAATAACTTTTGACATTCTTGACTCTGATTAAACTGGTTTATCAGATTTCCCTGATTTATATGATGAATTTGATTCGTCAGTATATGTTTAAAATGCTGAACAACAAAAGATTGCTTCAAACATTTTAGCCATACACAAAGTCTTGCAAAGATACTACTTCAAAAAGAAATGAGGGTATAAATCAGGTAGGTTTTTTGAAAATATCAATTACCGTTTAATAAATTTAACTTGATTGAGAAATCTTTTTTGGTTATTTTCGTTTAGAAATGGTAGATATAAGTTTAGATGTCGAAATGTATTTTGTGGCTTTTGTATAAAAATTGCGTCCAAATAAAAACTCCATATAAACTAAATTGAATTGCCATGAACAGAGCAGCTAAATCTGAATCCCAAATGAAGTACGCTGAGTTATTACTAATCAGCGGTCTAACCGTAGCAGTGGCTATCGGTCTGTATTTTACCAACGTTAAGCTTTGGTAAATATCTAATCATTATTTCCTTATCTAATATTTATAAACAAAAATCCCCGTTCATGAACGGGGATTTTTTTATTTCTTTGTAAAGACGGAGTTACAAAAAACGTTTCGTGAAACGTCTCTACGAATAGTATAATTATGCCAAAGCAGCTACACCTGGGAGAGTTTTTCCTTCCATGTATTCGAGCAATGCACCACCACCTGTCGAAACGTAAGATACACGGTCGCCATAGCCAGCGTTATTAATTGCCGAAGCAGAGTCTCCACCACCAATGAGCGAGAATGCTCCGTTTTCTTCAGTAGCTTTTACTACTGCTTCTGCGATAGCATTAGTACCAACCGCAAAATTTGGGAATTCAAATACACCCATTGGGCCATTCCAAAGAATTGTTTTTGATTTCAACACTGTTTCGGTGAACAGTTTCACTGATTCTGGTCCAATATCAAAACCTTCCCATTCGTCACCAATCTGACCAGTTGCTACGGTCATTCGGTTGGCATCGTTAGAGAATTTGTCGCCACAAACATTATCAAGTGGCATAATAAGGTTTACACCTTTTGCTTTTGCTTTTTCGATTAGTTCGAGAGCTAAAGGCATTTTATCGGCTTCCAAAAGCGATTTCCCGATTGAACCACCTTGTGCTTTTGTGAACGTATAAGTCATACCACCACCAATGATGAGGTTATCAACTTTATCCAATAAACGCTCAATCAATAAGATTTTATCAGAGATTTTTGCTCCACCCATGATAGCCGTAAACGGACGCTCTGCGTTGTTTAAGATTTTTTCGGCGTTATCCACTTCGGCCTGCATCACATACCCACACACACGGTCAGTAAAGAATTGGCCAATGATTGCCGTAGAAGCGTGAGCTCGGTGAGCAGTTCCGAAAGCATCATTTACCCAAACATTGCCAAGTTTCGATAGTTTTTCGGCAAATTCAACGTTTCCTTTTTCTTCTTCTTTATAAAAACGAAGGTTTTCGAGTAAAAGCACTTCGCCTGGTTGTAAGCTGGCAGCTTGCTCGGCAGCCGAAGCACCGATACAATCATCGGCAAATTTTACTTGTAAGCCCAAAATCACAGAAAGTGGGTTTACTAAGTGTTTAAGAGAATATTTTTCGGTCGGACCATCTTTCGGACGCCCTAAGTGCGACATTAAGATACATGAACCACCATCTTTCAAGATTTTCTTGATAGTAGGAATGGTAGCTGTGATACGGGTGTCGTCAGTGATTTCGTACTTTTCATTAAGAGGCACATTGAAATCTACTCGAATAAGGGCCTTTTTGCCCGAAAAATCATAAGTGTCTAAGGTTTTCATTCAATAATGAATAATTAAGTGAATGGGCGTTTGAGCAAATGAGTAAATTTACTCATTTTTTGCGGCTCAAACTTTATAAGGGGCTTTTTTAGAATCTTTTACAAATATAAATTTTCTTTTTGCTTTCATCACGAAATTCTACTACGATTCTTTCGTTATTTATCGAAAAAACATAGAAAAATCATATTTTTTCTTTGCTAAATAAAATCTCGTTTTACTTTGCTGGCAACTTTTAGTATATGTGTGTCGTCTTTGTTAGTAGTTTTGGAAATATTTATGGAATGATGAAATCTACATTTTTATTTTTGTTTTTAATAGTAGGTATTTTCGCTGAGTTAAAGGCTCAAGATGACGAAGAATACTACAAGCCACCAACCAAACGCTTGGACGTGAGAAATAATGCCTATCCGAACCTTAATCGTAAGGAAATGAGCTTATATATGGGGCTTGAAGGAGGTTTTAAACTCAATTATTCTTCGCTCAGCAATACGATTGGTAATTTAGTGAGTAGTCAGAATAATAACGATTTTGCTTGGGGAGTATCGGTTGGATATAATTTGGATAATAAATGGGCGGTTGAGACGGGCTACTTGAAAAATCCTGTCTATTTTATTCAGTCGATAGCATCGGGTAGGGGCGTGCCTTTCACGTATAGAATCGGAACAACATTACACACCATCCCGCTAAGATTTAAGTATAAAGTGGCTAATCTTGATGGGATAACCAAAACAGCGGCTTTGTATATTGGTGGTGGCGTGCTGCTGAATACGAATGCGAAAGAAAAATTGATTTATACAAGAACTTTTACAGGAGTATCGGGGAACCCTTCGAGACGTGATACCATTCGGCTTACTTCAGATTCTTTTGTTACCAAAAAAATGACGGCCGCTTTTGAAGTTCAGACCGAGTTACAAGGGCGAGTTGCCAATGGTTTTTACATTAGTCTTTTTGGAAGAATGAATATCGGACAAAGTGGCGGATTACGCTCTGATATAGTTTATTCGCAGAATTCAAATAAAATTGATGCAGCAACGCAGTCTTTGAAAGGAATTAGTTATAATTTTGGCTTATTGTTGAGAATTGACCTTGCGAGAGGGTATAAATATCTGAGTAAAGTTGAATGAGCCACAAAGTTATTATCGTTAATCGTCATTATCCGCCTAACCCTGGAATTACGGGAGAATCTGCTTGGGATTTGGCGAAATATCTCATCGAAAAATATCAAATCGAGGTGCATATCGTAAACATCGAAGGCAACGATGATGGTGGTGGAGCTAAACGTGCCCCTGTGGGCAAACTTCATACCCTGCAAACACTTTATGACGGTAAAAGCAAAATTCTGAAACAACTGGCGGGTTTTCTGGATGGTTTTCGACTTATCCGAAAAGCTAAGAACATCGACAAAAATGCGGCTGTCATCGTCATGACCAGCCCACCATTATTGCCTTTTTGGGCTTCAATGATGCTCTCGAACGGAACACCACCCGAACGGAAATGGGCGTTGTGGTCGATGGATTTATTTCCCGAAGCTTTTGTGGCGATTGGTATGATTGCCGAGAAAAACGCTGTTTATCAATGGTTTTTGAGAAAGACTTACCAAAATGCCCCAAAAAAACTGATTGCTTTAGGACGAAAACAGGCAGAAGTTTTAGCAGAAAAGTATTATGGACAGTCAACCGTAAAATTAGATACTACAATTCTTCCTTGTGGTGTGATTTTTCATCAGACTTACGAAAGTCAGTTTCCTGTTTGGCGAAAAGAGAATGATAATAAAATTTATTTTGGCTATTGCGGAAACTTGAATGATGCCCACAACGAGTATTTTTTGATGGAATTTATCAAGGCACTGAACCCTGAAAAACACCATTTAATTTTGGCTCTTTACGGCAAAAAAGCTCAAAACGTGCTTGAATTTGCCAAAGATTACGAAGGTATTACAGTTTTACCAAATGTGCCACGTAGCCAGTTAAATTTTTTAGATGTGCATTTGGTGAGTTTACTTTCAAAATACACGCACCTCATGATTCCCTCAAAGGCGGTGAGTGCCGTAGCGGCTGGTGGAGCGATTTTGTTTTGCGGAAGCCAAGAAAGTGACAATTGGGATATGCTACAAGAGGCAGCTTGGTTGATTCGTGAAAATGCTGATTTAGGCGAACAAATTAGGGAATATTTGAGCAATTTAACGGCCGAAGATTTAGCCAATAAAAAACAAAACGCCCAAAAACTAAATATAGATTTGCAACAAAACGTGCTGAAAGCCTACGAAGAAATTGCTGATTTTGTAAAATAAGTTTCCTAACTTGTTTCGCACCAAGCACAAGTTAGGAAACTTGTGCTACCAAGCTTCTGTAAACTTCCAAATATTGTTCAAGAACAACACGCTCAGAATAATTATTCAATACTTTTTGTCGGGCATTATTCGATAATTCTGCGTGATTTGCTTCAAACAAAACCCATTTCATTCCTTCTGCCAAACTTTCTGCCGATTTGTATTTTGCTAAGAATCCATTTTTATAACTTTCAATCATTTCTGGGATTCCGCCAACCTCAAAACCAACCGCTGGTGTGCCACAAGCCATGGCTTCCATAATGGTATTAGGTAGGTTCTCTTGAATCGAAGAGGTAACAAAAACATCGGCCGCCGAGTAAACGGAAACAATTTGATTTACATCCGAAATTCTGCCTAAAGCATGAGCTTTAAAGGGTAGTTTCTGAATTGTTTCGGCATCACTTTCGCCCAAAATCACTAATTCAATCTCTTGATTATTAGGGTTTTGTGTTTTTAAAATTTCCAACGATTCTTGAAAATAACTAAATCCTTTCCAGATAACCGAAACCTTGGCCGCTACAAAAAGTATCAGTTTTTTATCAATCGGTAAACCCAATTTCTTTCTTGCATCAGCTTTATTTTGTGGCGAAAAAAGATTCGTATCCAAAGGATTTGGAATAGCTTTGACCGAAAAATCTTTCAATAAACTACTTTTTTTTGCACGGTTTGCAAGCCATTGGCTACATCCTACTATTGTTATTTCGTTCCCTGAGCGAAGTCGAAGGGAAGGGACGAGAATTGCACTTTTCCGCTCCCAAACCTGATTCGACAAATCAGTCGGTGATGGATTTTTGAGATATTGGACACAATTTCCACAAGAATCCTGGAAGTTTTCGCAGTCGCCACTGTGGTGGCATCCGCCTGTAAATGCCCACATATCGTGTAGTGTCCAGACAATTGGCTTATTGATAGAAAAAAGCTTTTCGAGTGATTTTATGGACAAAAAGCCAAAATTTATCCAATGTAGATGAATAATGTCTGCTTCTTGCACGAGCGGGTGCTCTGAAATATCAATACCCGAATTGGCTGGTGAAAAGGCAAATCTGATTTCTTTGTTTTTTTCTTGAAACTTGAAAAATAAACGTTCTTGAATGAATCGACCAAAGGCCAGTTTTTTTTGTAGCCAAGTTTCGGCAATTGCTTTTACGTTTGGGTTATCTCGCTTTTTTTCTTGTACCAACATGGTTGCTTCTATGCCTTCGGTCTGATTTAGAGCGTTGAGCAATCGTAGGCAAGCAATGGCAGCTCCACCCATGGCGTCGTCGGTATTGATAAGTAGAATTTTCAAACGAAAAGAAATTGATTGACAAATGGAATGCGAATTACGTGATTTTTTACGAAAAACCTGTAACGTCTTTGCTTACATTGCGAGTCTGCTTTAAAACTTACAAACGTTTTTTTCGTTATATACCCAATAAACCATGTATTCTAATGAAAAAAACGTTTGTAATCACTGGCCTTGGCATTTTTACTTCTTTAGTGGTTATCAGATGTAAAGAAGCAGAAGATGCTCCCACAACTACTACCACAACACCAACCACTCCCACAACGGTTGTGGTTACGCCTCCCACAACTACGCCTATTTATCAAGCAGTTGAGGCATTTCCAAAATTAGCTTTCAGTTCGCCAGTTGATTTTACACACGCCAATGATGGTAGCAATCGGCTATTTGTGGTTGAGCAACGTGGCGTAATTCAGGCTTTTGAAAACAATGCGAATACCGAAACTAAATCGGTGTTTTTAGATATTTCGAGTAGAGTTGCTTCGGGTGGAGAAATGGGGTTATTAGGTTTGGCTTTTCATCCTGATTTTAAAACTAATGGGCTTTTCTTTGTGAATTATACTCGAAATTCACCCCAACGCCAAACTGTTATCGCAAGATTTAAAGCTAATGGTCAAACAGCTGACCCCAACAGCGAAGCTATTTTATTGACTTTCGACCAACCTTATACTAATCATAATGGTGGTCAGCTTGCTTTTGGTGCCGATGGATATTTGTATATAGCTACGGGTGATGGTGGAAGTGGTGGCGACCCTCAGAATTATGCTCAAAACCGAGCCAGTTTGTTGGGAAAAATGCTAAGAATTGATGTGAATACAACTACCAAAGGTAACTACGGTATTCCGAAGGATAATCCGTATGCGGGTAATACACAAGGTTTCAGTGAGGAAATTTATGCCTATGGCCTGAGAAACTCATGGCGTTTTAGCTTTGATACTGTAACGAAAGATTTATGGACTGGCGATGTTGGACAAAATAAAGTAGAAGAAATAGACATCATTACGAAAGGCGGAAATTATGGTTGGAAAGTGAAAGAAGGGAGTTCGTGCTATTCGGGCGATTGCTCGCAGACTAATTTGATTGCTCCAGTTTGGGAATACCAACAAGGGAACGATGGTCGTTCGGTAACGGGTGGAGTTGTTTACCGAGGAAAAAAATTCACGGACTTTACAGGGAAATATCTCTGCGGAGATTATGTAAGTGGAAAAATATGGGCATTGACTTACGATGGAAAAACCGTGAAAAAGTCTGATGAAATTACGAATGTAAGCACAATTTCAGCATTCGGACAAGATGCTAATGGTGAGGTTTACATGCTAAACTACGGCAACGGAAAAGTTTATACGCTGGCTAAGAAGTAAGAAGTTTTCTGTAAACGAATCGTGGCAAATCTTGATGATATGCCACGACTTTTTATTGATAGTTAATCAGAAAAATTTAGTTACTTTCAACCACAAATTCTTCATTGCACCATTGAGTTCGGGCGAAATATTGCTCCAATAAATAATTATGCCATAAAGCAAGGTAAGTGCCACCGAGCGATAAGCCATATCTACGATTGACAGGAATTTATCGCTTCCAAGTTGAGGTAAAAGTCTGATAACCAGCCACGAGATTAAGGCTATAACAATAACTTTCACCAAATCAAAAGTAAAAGGCTGCATACCGAGTTTAATCAAAACAACTAAATAACGGGCCAAATTATAATAAACCGTAGCGATGGCCAATGCAAATGCAGCACCATTCATGCCGTAGATGGGTATTAGAAAATAGTTGAGAGCAACCGTTATGAAAATAAGCCCAACCATGATATAAGTATCGTAAATATAGTGTTTTGAAAGAGCCAAAATCGTTCCGTTCAGTCCCGTTGCCAAGTCGAAGAGTTTTCCCAGACAGATAATAATCACCACCATTTTTCCTGCGGAATATTCGGGTTTTAGGAAAAGAAAAAGGTTGTCAATATTGAGATAAATCCCGAGGAAAATCCAACAGCCAACAATCAGAGCGGTGGTGCAACTTTTCTTATAAATGGTGCTAATATTCGATAAATCATTATTGGCAAAAGAGTCCGCAATTAAAGGCTGTGCCGCTTTATTTACTGCCAAGAGCGACATACCCATGACACTCCCAAAAAACGAAGCGGTGTTGTAAATTCCTGTTTCAGAAAAGGTAGTTATACCCGCCAGCATGATTTTATCAATATACAAAATCACCATTGATGAGAAGCCCGTCAGAATCGTTAAGAAACTATAAAAACCAAATTCTCGGCTAAAGGCAGGCGTCATGACCGAAAAATTAGGTTTTAGCGAAAACCCTTCGAGTTTACTTGCTTTCCAGAGCATAGGCACTACATAAAACGATACGGCAAATACCCATACATACATAAATTGCTGAAAATCAACTATTTGAAAGATGAAAAACAATATCGCAACCAATTGAAGCAATCGCTGTAGAAACTGAGCCAAGAAAGTGCCTGTAACGGTGTCGTAGAGGTTTTTTGCGTAATTATCAAGCAAATTGAATAGGAGTGTGGCCAACGTAAGTGGCAACAAAAAATAGAAATTATCGGCAAAGAGGGTCGAGTTTTCCTCGTTTTTAATGATAGTGTCTTTCAATAATACAAGGCCGATAGTTGTGATAACAAAACCGACCAATCCGACCGTCAGTCCTAAAAAAAGATAACCATTATGTCCGTTTTTAGCATTGCGAAAGTGTGGGAAAAATCGACTTCCTGCGGCATTAAACCCCAACGATGAAAGTTGCACCAACACATACATATACGAGAGCAAAACAGCCAAAAGCCCATTTTGAGCGGGTTCGAGGTAATTACCAATCAAAAAAAACTGTGTAACAAAACCCACCAAAACGCCTCCGTAAGAGAAAATGGTACCAAGAAAAGCCTGTTTTTTTATAACATTCATGAATTGTACAACAACTTTCCAAGTTGTTACTTTGAGTGAAAATATATGCCAAGTAAAGTCGATTTTAAACCTAAATCAAAATAATTGGCGTGTAATTTGCAAAGTTAATCATCAAAATAGACAATATTTGCAGTAAAATTGAATTGTTTGAATAATGGCCGTTTCGGAAGAAATAAAAACAGCACCATTGGTGCTTGATAAAAATAATATTTGGCGTGCCTCTCATGCCGAAAAAATGTCGTATCCCGAAGAGGGAAACAACTATTGTTTTGCGGTAGAAGATAACAGTTTTTGGTTTAAACACCGAAACGATGTGATTCTGAC
>JACCDW010720270.1_pt1 | contig 15024 bp, 13 predicted proteins | sample 7449781 | NCBI WGS metagenome assembly JACCDW01 (sample SAMN15323449, study PRJNA562643) | freshwater metagenome | isolation source: river surface water | place: USA:Blue River Watershed | collected 2017-08-18
GCGTTTTTGAAGTTACTATTCGTCCGGAAAAAAATTTTTGCAACTTCATTGGAGATTTTATGAAACAAACTAACCGTCGCGTTTTCATGATGCAAGTCGCTTTGGGCGGAACTGCCTTGGCAGCCACTCAAGCCATGGCCCAAGCCATGGTGAACGAGAAAGACCCACAAGCCGCTGCCTTGGCCTATGCCGCAGACGCTACCAAAGTGAAGAACCCCAAGTACGCTGCAGGTCAAAAGTGCAGCAACTGTGCTTTGTTCCAAGGCAAACCCACTGACGCTGCTGGCGGCTGCCCCTTGTTTGCTGGCAAACAAGTACACGGCCCAGGATGGTGCTCTGCTTACGCCAAGAAGGCCTAATTTAAAGCTGCTTCGGCAGCTTCCATGCACGACGCCTTGGCGTCATGCCCCCTCTAAAAAGCCAGCATCCGCTGGCTTTTTTTGTGCCAATCCATCCATTCGCCATGCCCATGCACTGCCGGAGCAGACAGCGTGCCCAGCTTTAGCGATAATCGAGGGTTTTGTCTGGCACCTCGATTTTGAACGCACCCAACGCCCCCGCAAATCTGACTGAACTGGAATCAGCCAGGGAAAAAGTCCGCCTTTTGGAAGCCGCCTTGAATGCGGCAAGAATTGAGGCGGGCATAACCGGAAATGATGGCTTAGGTGGGTTAAGTGGGCTAAATGGCTTTGGCAGCTTAGACCCCTCTCAAGACGGTGCCTATTTGGCCAATGCCTTGCGCCAAACGCACATCAGCGTGAGGGGCGCTCGCACTCACAACCTCAAGAACATCGACCTGGACATTCCCCGCAACCAATTGGTGGTCATTACAGGGCTGAGCGGTTCGGGCAAATCCAGCTTGGCCTTTGACACCCTGTATGCCGAGGGTCAACGCCGTTATGTCGAGAGTTTGTCGGCCTACGCGCGGCAGTTTTTGCAACTGATGGACAAGCCCGATGTCGATTTGATCGAGGGCCTTTCTCCAGCCATCTCGATTGAGCAAAAAGCCACCAGCCACAACCCACGTTCCACCGTGGGCACCGTGACCGAAATTCACGACTACCTGCGCTTGTTGTTTGCCCGCGCAGGCACGCCCTACTGCCCAGATCACAACTTGGCGCTTCAAGCGCAAACCGTGAGCCAAATGGTCGATGCAGTTTTAGAACTACCGGAAGACACGCGTCTCATGATCGTGGCGCCTATTGCGCGTGAACGAAAAGGCGAGTTTGAAAAGGTTTTTGAACAGATGCAAGCGCTGGGCTATGTGCGCTTTCGCATCAACGGCGAAACCGTCGAAGCTGAAGACTTGCCCACCCTGAAGAAAACCGAAAAGCACGACATTGATGTGGTGGTGGACCGTCTCAAAATTCGGCATGAAGCCGAAGCGCCAGCCCGCGATGCCCTGCGTCAACGCATTGCAGAAAGTTTTGAAGCTGCGCTTCGCTTGGCAGAGCAACGTGCGGTTGCCGTTGAAATGGACACGGGCAAAGAGCACCTGTTCAATGCCAAGTTTGCGTGTCCCGTTTGCCACTATGCCATTGCAGAACTTGAACCCCGATTGTTCTCGTTCAATTCGCCCATGGGCGCTTGCACCACCTGCGATGGCTTGGGCACCACCGAAGTGTTTGACATTGACCGCGTAGTGGCCTTCCCTTCCTTGAGCTTGGCCAGTGGCGCCATCAAAGGCTGGGACCGACGCAATGGTTTTTATTTCAGCATGCTGGAAAGCTTGGCCAAGCATTACGCATTTGATGTGGAAGCGCCTTTTGAATCTTTGCCAGAAAATGTTCGGCACTGCATTTTGTGGGGCTCTGGCGAAGAAGACATCAAATTCAGTTACATCGTCGAGTCGGGTGCATCGCAAGGCAAACGCGTGACGAAGAAGCATCCCTTTGAAGGCATCATCCCCAACCTCACTCGGCGCTTCAAAGAAACCGACTCGAGTGTGGTTCGCGAAGACTTAGCGCGCATGCGCAGTCACCATGCGTGCACCGATTGCAATGGCACTCGTTTGCGCCGCGAAGCGCGCCATGTGCGTGTGGGCGAGGGCGACCAAGCGCGCGCCATTTACGAAGTCAATCACGTCACATTGGGTGAAGCGCAAGCCTATTTTCAAGGTCTGCAACTGCGAGGCGCCAAAGCAGAAATTGCCGACAAAGTGGTGCGTGAAATTGGCTCTCGGTTGAAGTTTTTGAACGATGTGGGCTTGAACTATTTAAGCCTGGACCGAAGCGCTGACACCTTGTCAGGCGGCGAAGCGCAGCGCATCCGTTTAGCAAGCCAAATTGGCTCGGGCCTCACAGGTGTGATGTATGTCCTGGACGAGCCCAGCATCGGCTTGCATCAGCGCGACAACGACCGACTCATTGGCACGCTCAAACATCTGCGCGACATTGGCAACAGCGTGTTGGTGGTTGAACACGACGAGGACATGATTCGCATTGCCGACCATGTGATCGACATGGGCCCAGGCGCAGGCGTGCACGGTGGCCGCATCATGGCGCAAGGCAGTTGCGAAGATATTTTGCAAGCGCCCGACTCATTGACGGGTCAATATTTGTCAGGCCGAAAAGCCATTGCAGTTCCCGCTAAACGACATGCACCTGGCAAAGATTTCATTGAAATTGTGGGCGCGAGCGGTCACAACTTGAAAGATGTTCGTGTTGCATTTCCTGTGGGCTTGCTAACCTGCGTCACAGGTGTCTCAGGCTCGGGCAAATCTACTTTGGTGAACGAGACGTTGTACACAGCCGCTGCACGCAGCATTCACCGCGCACACGATGAGCCTGCTGCGCACGAAGATATTTTAGGTTTGTATCACTTTGACAAAGTGATCAACGTGGATCAGTCGCCCATTGGCCGCACGCCTCGCAGCAACCCGGCCACTTACACCGGTTTGTTTACCCACATTCGCGATCTGATGACCGAAGTACCGGCTGCACGTGAGCGCGGTTATGGTCCCGGACGATTCAGCTTCAACGTGAATGCTTCCAATGGCGGCGGTCGCTGTGAAGCTTGTCAAGGTGACGGCATGGTCAAGGTGGAAATGCATTTCTTGCCCGATGTGTATGTGCCTTGCGATGTGTGCCATGGCCAACGTTACAACCGAGAAACTTTAGAGATTCTGTACAAGGGCAAAAACATTGCCCAAGTTCTCGATATGACGGTTGAAGCCGCATTTGAATTCTTCAGCGCCGTGCCGGCCATTGCTCGCAAACTGCAAACGCTACTCGATGTGGGTTTGAGTTACATCCGCTTGGGTCAAGCGGCCACCACCTTGTCAGGCGGAGAAGCACAGCGCGTGAAGTTGGCTTTGGAATTGTCCAAACGCGACACGGGCCGCACCCTGTATATTTTGGACGAACCCACAACCGGCTTGCACTTTGCAGACATTGCACTGCTGCTCAAAGTTTTGCACCAATTGCGCGATGCGGGCAATACCATTGTGGTCATTGAACACAACTTGGATGTGATCAAAACCGCTGACTGGCTGATTGACATGGGCCCCGAAGGCGGCTCTGGCGGCGGTACCGTGGTGGGCGTTGGCACGCCCGAAACCTTGGCAGAAAACCCCAACAGCTTTACGGGTCGATACCTCAAGCGCTTGCTCCAAAAATAAAGCGCCCTACACGCTTTGATGCGTGAGGACGCTCCTCAAGGTGTTGCTTGATCAGCCTTGAGCAGCAGCTCTCAAGACATCACGCGTGCGCTCGGCTTCTTTGCGTGCGGCTTGTGCAAAATCTTCACCCGCTGAGGCATACAAAATAGCACGCGATGAATTGACAATGACTGCGCCCGTGGTGGCGCCATGGCTTTGGCGATAACCCGCTTTAATGGTGGCAACAGCGTCGCCACCTTGCGCACCCACACCTGGAATGAGCAAAGGCAAAGTAGGCGCCAAGCTGCGAACACGTTCAATTTCTGCAGGGTAAGTGGCGCCCACCACCAAGCCCAACTGACCGTTCAAATTCCATGGGCCTTGAGCCAACTTGGCCACGTGTTCGTACAGCAAGGGTTGACCTTCAACCGATGCCAAGCGTTGGTTTTGCAAATCGTCACCGCCAGGGTTGGAGGTGCGACACAACAAGAAAGCGCCCTTGCCGTGATATTTCAAATACGGTTGCACCGAGTCAAAACCCATGAAGGGTGACAAGGTGACGGCATCGGCACCATAGCGCTCGAACGCTTCTTTGGCATATTGCTCAGCTGTTGATCCAATGTCGCCGCGCTTGGCATCCAAAATAACGGGCACATGGGGCGCGTTGCGGCGCATGTGCGCCATGAGTTTCTCAAGCTGGTCTTCCGCACTGTGCGCTGCAAAGTACGCAATCTGGGGCTTGAAGGCAATGGTCAGGTCGGCTGTGGCATCGACAATCTGCGCGCAAAAGTCATAAATTTTGCTGGCATCGCCCTTGAGGCCCGCAGGAAATTTGCTGGGCTCCGGGTCTAAGCCCACACAGAGCAAAGAGCCGTTTTGGCGCTCGGCGCCTTGCAGTTGTTCTAAGAAGGTCATGGCCTGATTTTAAAGGGTCACAGCTTCCAAGCGACCGCCTTCCCCACAAATTGCATTTTCCGCCTAAGATCAGACCCCATGCATGCACTGACCACACGCCAATGGATTGTCCTGACACTTTTAACCGTGGTCTGGGGATTCAACTGGCCCGTCATGAAATTGGGGGTGACTGGATTTCCGCCCCTCACTTACCGCATGCTTTGCCTGCTCATAGGCACACCCGTTTTAGGCTTGGTTCTCTTGGCCTTGAAGGTGCCGTTCAAAGTACCCCGGCAGTATTGGAAAGAGCTTCTGATATTGTCCGTTTTCAACATGTTCTTCTGGCATGCCCTGATCATCTTGGCGGTCAGCCTTTTGTCCAGTGGACGCTCCGCAATTTTGGGTTACACCATGCCCATTTTCTCGGCCATCATTGGCGCTGTGATTTTCAAGACGCAATTGTCAAAGCGCAATTGGACTGGCGTGACCGCAGCAGCCATTGGCGTGATTTTTTTGCTGTGGCATGAACTGGTCAATTTGTCTGGCAAACCTGTGGGTGTTTTGGTGGCTTTGGGTGCGGCCAGCACTTGGGCTTTGGGCACACAATTGCTCAGAAGGACCACCATTCCATTGCCCACCTTGACCTTGTCTTTTTGGATGACCGCCATGACCAGTGTCGTCATTGCCGTGTTGGCCATTGTTTTTGAGTCAGACCAATGGGTCGCTCCCACCTCCACGCATTGGGCTTCCATCCTGTACAACGCGGTGTTGGTATTTGGCTTTGCACACTCAGCTTGGTTTTATTTGGCACGCTCACTGCCGCCTGTGGCGTCAACCTTGAGCGTCATGATGATTCCCATCTTGGGCGTTTTCAGTGGTGCTTGGGCCTTGAACGAACAACTGCATTGGCAGGACTGGGCTGCTATGGGCCTGATGATCGTTTCGATTGCCAGCGTGCTGTGGCCCAGCGAGCGTAAGACTTAAGACTGCACCAAACTGGCCGCCAAGCACAAGTCGGCCCAGGCCTTGGCTTTGTCCGCTTGGTTGCGCAACAGATAAGCGGGCGGATAAGTCACCACCACAGGTACACCCTGAAAACTTTGCACTTCAGCACGCAACTTGCCTAAGGGCTCGGTGCTTTGCAGGAGCGCCATGGCCGCGGTTCGGCCCATGGCCAAAATGACTTTGGGTTGAACCAAGGCCACTTGTCGGCTCAAATAAACCGCGCAATGCGAAACCTCAACTTGCGTGGCATTGCGTCCTGACGGTGTTCGACATTTGAGGGCATGCGTTAAGTAAACTTGTTGGCGTGTCAGGCCCAAGGCCTTGAGCATATTGTCCAGAAGAAGCCCTGCAGGCCCCGCAAAACTGATGCCCTCTTTGTCTTCTTCTTCGCCGGGGGCATCGCCCACAATCATCCATTCTGCGTTGGGCAAGCCTTCTCCCAAGATCGCCTGCTGACGGCCTTGGCACAAACCACAACCCGTGCAAGCGGACACTGCCGATTGCAAAGTAGGCCAATCCATGGTGGCAATGCCTTCAGGCAAGGTGCTGATGTCAACCACTGGCATGGACACCAACTTAGGCGCTGCTGACGTTGTGGGGGTGGTAGAAGTCTTCGGAGCAGTGGTGGAGGAAGATGCCGCAGAAGATGCGGCAGAGGGTGTCGCAGCCGTTTCCGCAGATTGACTTAAGGGCGTTTTGGGTAACCACACACGCACACCCATCTCTGCCAGCATGGCGCGCTGGCGATTGTCCAATTCAAAACGGGTGTCGACGTTCGGGTCTTCAGTCATGGTTAGAGTTTAACGAGGATCAGCTGCTATCGACATGCGCATGACCACGGCAGACTCTCTGCTTGTTCGGCTTGCGGGGTAGTAATCTTTTCTGAGACCAACTTGTGCAAATCCAAAGGCTTGATAAAGCTTTAACGCGCGTTCGTTGCTTTGCCTGACTTCCAGCCACAAACACTGTGCGCCTTGCTGCAAGGACCACAATTTCAAATACTGCAACAAGGCATGGGCCCACCCCTGTCTTTGAAAAGAAGGGGCCACCGTGATGTTCAAAAGGTGGACTTCGTCGATGACCTGCATTGCCACCATGTACCCCAGTAAATGCTCGCCCGCTTCCAATTTAAAGGCCGCATTACCGGCTTTCAATGCGTCCTTGAAGTTGCCCATCGTCCAAGGGTGGCTGTAGGCCGTTTGCTCAACGGCTGAAACCCTTGCCAAATCCACCTCTGTCATGACTGACAACTGCACCTTCAAGTCGGGTGCCGCGTCTTGTTTGAAATGGTCAGGCCAGCGCATCGATGAAAAAAATTAAAGTTGCGTGTGTCGAAAGTCAGGCATTCAATTTGGAAGCCTTGATGGCTTCACGTTCAGCTGTTGTTTGGGCTACTTTGTCGCGAATGTAGAGGGGCTGAACCGCATCGGGTGCAATCGCTTGTCCTCGCGCCCATTGAACGGGTGCCAGTCGAAGCAAGGCCAACGCATGGGGCACTGCAGAGGCACACAAAACGGTTTCAGGCGCATTGAACAGCCCCAAGGAATGGAGACGTTCTTTGTACACGTCCAACCCATTGCCAGCAAAGACGCAGCAGCGCTGGGGCAAATTGTGAAGCGCATCCAGCATGGCCTCTGGCGGCCCCACCTGCAAGGGCAACACTGACTGCCACTCGTTTGTTTCTGTCGACCATTGGTAGGCACCTGCATACACCTCACTCATGCGGGCATCTACAAGAACACCCACAGGGTGTGTATGGCTGTTCTGTGTTGCGACAGCGTCCAAGATTGAGCGTGCTTGTTCGGCAACAGCCATCAACGTATCGATTTGAATGACCTTTAAATGCGCACCCATCGCCAGCCCTTGCGCCACTGAGCAGGCTGTTCGCAAACCCGTGAAAGAGCCAGGTCCGCGGCCAATGACCAATGCGCTTAGATCGTTCAGTGAAAGGTCTGCCTGATGCAGCAAATCTTGAATGATTGGAATCAATTGTGCTGACGCATTGGGGCCACCCGCGCCATGGTGATGCCAAGTTTGTGTGCCTCGACTCACCGCAACCGACATCATCTCGGTGCTGGTTTCAAAGGCTAAAAATTTCAAGTTGTCACTCATGTTTTGACCATCGCTTGGCGAACACCAAACAAAATACCACAGGTGACCAACGCCAAGCCCACCATCAAGTTCCACGACATGGGCTCACCCAAAATAATGACAGCACCCAAAGCTGAAAGGCCAGGCACTAAGGCAGTGATCATGGTCGACTTGACAGGGCCATATGAACGAATCATTTGGGTAAAAGTAATGCCCGAGATGGCCACCGAACCCACCCCCTGAAATGAGACTTGCAACAATATCTCTGTCCATGACGCTTGAGAAAAATGACTGGGCAAAATATTCAACAGCACCAGCAAAGTGAAGAGCGGGATAAAACAAACGAATGCGAAGGCAGTGATGGCCATCGTTGCCTTGACAGCGTCCAAGCCAAAACGTCTGACGGTGACGCTGTAAGCAGACCAACAAATGGATGCGCACACAAACAGCAAGTCGCCAATCCAAACATCGCCTCCCTCAAAAGCCTTCAGTAAGCTGGCACCGCCCACCAACACATCGCCGGTCAAAATGAGGCCCAAACCAATGGCCCGATGCACACCTATTTGCTCTCGCAAAAACAACCACATCAACAAGGTGGTCCACAGGGGCAAGCTGCCAGGCATTAAAACTGAGGCATGCCCTGCCGGCGCAAAAAAGAAACCGATGTACACCAACAAGGCAAACATCAGGCCGCCTAAAAATCCCGCTTGCACCGTCTGACGAAGTGGCAAGGGCGACAAGCCAAACAAAGAGCCAACTTGTTCACCCTGTTGCCTTTGTTCGCGCATCATCCACCAAGCCCATGGCAGCAATACCAGACTGGCACCCACAATGCGCGTAAAGGCAATGTCGAGCGGCAATAGCACATGCGAGGACGAGGCACGCCCCACGATGATGAATGACGTCCAAAGAAGAACTGTGATGACCGCCGACAGGCGACCGATGTTTTGGGGAGATAAAACCATAGGCCAATGATACGACTTGTGCTTCGCGCGGGCTCTCAGAGGCGGCTAGACTTGGCGCATGGCCAAATTTTCGAAATTGATATCCAGTCATTTGGGGCTGATCTTGCTGCTGGCTTGCCAGCCTGCTGCTGTGATGGCGTCAGAGAAAAGCAAAATTCCCGCACCCGTTGTGTCCGCGCTTAAACAGGCCAATGTGCCTTTGAATGCCGTCAGTATTTTGATCACCCCCCTGGCGGCAGACAGTCAAGACACGTCCAGCGTGAAGCCGCGCTTGTCGCACCGTGCCCATGTTGAGATGAATCCCGCATCGGTCATGAAGCTGATCACCACTTCGGCGGGCTTGTCCATCTTGGGCGCCGACTTTACTTGGCGCAATCGGATCTGGGTCGATGGCCCTGTTGTGGATGGCGTATTGCTAGGCAACCTGTACATCAAGGGCAGCGGTGATCCCAAATTGGTACTAGAACGCCTTCAAAGCTTGCTGCAAGACATCATGTCCAAAGGCATCAAAGAGGTCAGGGGTGACATCATTTTGGACGGCAGTGTATTTGACCTGCCACCCAAAAGCCCCGCCAGCTTTGACGATGAGCCCCTGCGCCCTTACAACGTGGCGCCCCAGGGTCTCTTACTGAACTTCAATGCCATGTTGTTCAAGTTTTCTCCCGATCCAGCCCTTGGCATTGCCAAGATTGAAGGCGAGCCGCCCTTGGCCAACGTGCAGTGGCCCACCAGCGTCGCTTTGGCTTCAGGGCCCTGCCAAGATTGGCGAAGCCAATTGCGCGCCGATTTTTCACAAGCTGAGAGTATTCGGTTCCAAGGCGCATACATTGCCTCATGTGGTGAACAAAAGTGGCCTGTGGCCTATGTCCAGCCCAACACCTTTGCACCTCGCATGGTGCAAGCCATGTGGGCCCTGGCTGGCGGCAAACTGAAGGGTCAAGTTCGGACAGGCATCACGCCTGTACAAGCCAAGCTTTGGCATGATGCGCCCTCATTGCCACTGTCTGACATCGTGGCTGACATCAACAAGTTTTCCAACAACGTGATGGCGCAGCAACTGTTTCTGACCCTGTCGAGTCAAAAAGCACCTGGCAACTTCGAGGCTTCCCGGCAAATTGTGTTGCGATGGTGGCAACAAAAACTGCCGAAACAAACACTGCCTGTGATTGACAACGGTTCAGGTCTTTCGCGTGATGAACGAAGCAATGCCCAGGCCCTCAGCGAACTGCTGCAATGGGCGGCTAACAGTCCATTTTCTGCGGCACTTCAAAACTCCTTGGCCATAGCTGGCGTCGATGGCACCGTGTCTAGGTTGAAAGATCGTGCGCCAAACTCCGTGGCCATTGGGCGAGCCAAACTCAAGTCTGGGAGTTTGCGTGATGTCGCCTCACTGGCGGGGTATGTGGAGGGCTTGAGCGGTCAGCGCTATGTGTTTGTGGTGTTAATCAATCACCCCAATGCGAATGCCGCCCGCACAGCGTTTGACAAATTGCTGGAGTGGACCGTGGAGGATCAGAAAAAGTCTTAGGTCAGACTAGTAGTAACCCCATCACCCGAAGCCTCCCCTGTGAAGTAGATTGTCTACAAAAGAACGGGCGTTCTTTTTTAAAAACAAGAGAAAGAGGTGAAAGATGAAATCCATGAAGTGGAAAGTTGCACTGCTTGCCACAGCAGCTGCAGCCATTTTGGTTGGTTGTGGTGGTGGGGGCGCAGACTCAACCAGCCAACGCGCAGGCATTACGTCAGTCAAAGTCATGGGCGATAGCCTGTCTGACAGCGGCGTCTTCACCGGACTTCCTGGCTACGGTCGAATCTTTTCTGTGCAAGGCAGCAGCAGTGAACCCAATGCCATCTGGACAGAGCGCATTACCGCCTTGTTGGGCGCGCCCCAGCTTTGTAACTTTTTCAAATTCACAGGCGCTACATTCGTGCCTAACCCAACTCCCGGCTGCACCAGCTTTGCGGTGGGTGGGGGTCGCATCAACAACATAGATCCATCGACAGGCGCTGGCGCTTCACCGTTTTCAATCACCTACCAATTGCAAGTTGCTTCTGCAGCGGGCAATTACAAAAGCTCAGACCTTCTCTTAATCGATGGCGGTGGCAATGATGCTGCCGATTTGGTGGGCGCTTATTTGGCAGCCAGCTCTGATGGCGGCGCCAAATTTGCAGCCATGACAGGCACCTTGATTGCACCTGCCACTTTAGGTCCTATGCTCATGGCTGGGCCCACGGGTGTTGCCCAAGCTGGCGGTGTTTACATGGAAAAACTGGCCGACAAGTTTTATGACAGCATCAAGGTCTCTGCCCTAGACAAAGGCGCAGAACGTGTCGCTGTCCTTAACATGCCTGGCATCACCAACACACCGCGCTTTCAAATGGTCCTAGGTAGCATTGCTGCTGCTGCGGGCGCTACAGCACGGGCGCAATCTGAGGCTTTGTTCAAGTCATGGGTTGAAACTTTCAATGCACGCTTGGCCGCCAAAGTAGCGGGCGATAAACGCATTGTGCTGGTCGATTTTTATACGGCATTCAACGATCAAATTGCCAATCCTGCGCAATACGGTCTGACCAATGTGAAAACACCTGCTTGTCCGATCACTGGCGTGGGCTCTGACGGTCTGCCCACTTACAACTTCCAAACTTGTACAGCCAGCGCATTGTCAGCAATGACGCCCCCAGCGGGCGCCACAGGCGGTGCCAATTGGTGGCAAACCTATGCCTTCTCTGACGGCTTCCATCCAACCCCTTACGGTTACCAATTGCTCAGTCAGTTGGTCGCAAAATCATTGGCCACCGCTGGCTGGTTGTAAAACTTAGCAAAGGAGAAAAATCATGAAATCTAAATTCTGCTTTGCGTTGTCAGCGATGACTGCACTCATTGCCGCCACGCTTGCCACATCAGCACACGCTCAATCCCAGGGCAGCTGGTTGGTTCGCGGAGGTGTGGTGCAACTGTCACCTCAAGTGACCAGCGGCAACTTAACAGCCCCCTCCTTAGCGGGTGTTCAATCAGATGTCAGTAAAGGCACCCAGATTGGGGGCGGTATCACTTACATGTGGACCAACAACCTGGCCATCGATCTGCCCTTGGCCTTGCCTTTCAAACACGATTTGTATGGTGCGGGCAGCATTGCCGGTGTGGGCAAAATTGGCGACACCAAGGCCATCCCAGCCACCTTGATGTTGCAGTATCGATTTGGTGAAGCCGGCGCCGTGTTTCGCCCTTACTTGGGCATTGGTGCAACTTACGCCAAGTTTGATGGTGAACGCAGCACAGCCACCTTGTCTGCTCTAACAGGCGGCACACCTGCCAACCCAACCAAACTGTCAATTGAGTCGAAATTGACCAGCACCTTCCAAATTGGTGGCACCTACAAAATTGACGAGCGCTGGTTTGTAGATGGCTCAGTCACCAAAACTCCGCTGAGCACGCGCAACACTTTGTCGACTGGCCAAACATTGGACATCAAACTCAATCCAATTGGCGTCAGTTTGGGCGTGGGAATGCGGTTCTAAAGCCATCACTGCATCAAAAAAAAGCACCCTTCGAGGTGCTTTTTTCATGGGCTATGCGGCCGCGCGTTGAAGCCTGTCGCGTACGCCCTCCCACTCGGGCGTATCTGGCGGCGTTTCGATCCAAATGGTCCGCACACCACGCGCATCAAAATCTCGCAACACACTGAACAAATCGTGTGCAGCTTGCGTTGCACTTGAAGGCATGGCGCGCCAGCAAAGACCAGCGCCCATCAAATCGGGCGCGGGTTTTTGAACAGACCACAACGCCAAATTCTGCGCATGAGGGCCCAGCGCTTCCAAGGCCTTTTGCCAATCCGCTTGGCTCATCAATCGCACCTTGGCGCTGGGCGCGTAATGGGACTCTAGCGTGCCAGAGGCACGCGGTGCTTCAGTATTCAAGGCTTCTGGACTGACCAGTTTGAGACCACACGCTTTTTCAATGTCGATGCGACTAATTTGTCCCGGTCGGAGCAAAACCGGTACACCTCGCGTGCAATCGACAATGGTGGATTCAATGCCCACGTCGCATTCACCACCATCCAAAATGAGAAGTTCATTGCCAAACTCTGATTGAACGTGTGCAGCAGTCGTGGGGCTCACACGACCAAACAGATTGGCGCTGGGCGCAGCCACACCCCAAACGCCTTGGGTGGCGCAAGCCTGCAACACCTCGCGTGCAACAGGATGAGAAGGGCACCGCAAGCCCACAGAATTTTGTCCGCCTGCAGCGGCAGCGGCCATGCCATCTTTGCGGGGCAGGATCAGCGTGAGTGGGCCTGGCCAAAATTGCGTCATCAAGGCTTGTGCAAAAACAGGGACTTCACTGGCAAACTTTGCAACCGCCTCTGCTGTCGCCACATGAACAATCAAGGGATGGTTGGCGGGTCGACCTTTGGCTTTGAATATTTTGGCAACCGCAACTTCATTGCAGGCATCGGCTGCCAAACCATAGACCGTTTCTGTCGGCAGGCCTAAAAGCGCCCCTGCTTTCAATGCCTCTGCAGCTTGCGTGACATGGGCCGAACTGGAACCTGAAATGATCATGCTTTTGTGGTTCAGAAACTGTGATGGGTGCGCTGCTTAAAACGCTTCAATGCCCAAAATAGTCGCCGCCTGCAAAGCGGTTTTTTTGACTTCAGCAACTGTTGCGCCCGTGATATTCAAGTGCCCCATCTTGCGTGCTTTGCGCGCTTCGGTTTTGCCATACAAATGCAAATGCGTACCTGGCAAGGCCAATACAGCAGCCCAGTCGGGCAAACGCATCGCGCCCTGTTCATTGAACCAAACATCGCCCAACAAATTCAGCATGATGGCCGGGCTGTGTTGACGGGGTTGCGTCAATGGCAAACCTGCCAATGTGCGCACCTGCAAATCAAACTGCGATTGATCACAGGCATCCAATGTGTAATGGCCGCTGTTGTGCGGGCGCGGCGCCATTTCATTGACCACCATGCTGCCGTCTTGCAAGACAAAAAATTCAACGCACAAGACCCCTACATAACTCACACCGACAGCGATGGCACGTGCTGCGGCAACCGCTTGCGCTTGCAATTCAAGGGGCAAGTGGCCTTCATAAACTTCTGTCACAGCCAAGATCCCATCGCGATGCAAATTGCGTTGCACGGGAAAATTGACCATCTGCCCATCACCACCTCGCGCCACAATGACCGAGCATTCCAATGCCAGCGGCAACATTTTTTCAAGGACACAAGGCACTTGTTTCAAGTCTTGCCACGCAGCACGCAAGGCCTCTGCATCTTTGACGCGAACTTGACCTTTGCCGTCATAGCCCATGCGCGAAGTTTTCAAAATACCTGGCAACAACTGGGCTGACAATGCCGCGTCCAGTTGCGTTGGGGTTTCAATGACCGCATAGGGCGCACAAGGCACACCACACTTGTCGAAGTGCGCTTTTTCTGCCGCACGGTCTTGGGCAATGGCAACGGCATCCGCGCCTGGCGAAACAGGTTTGAATTGAGCCAATTCACGCAGGGCAGGTGCCGGCACATTTTCAAATTCAGTGGTGATGGCCGCACTGCACAAGGCCAACTGCTTCAAGCCTGCTGGATCGGTGTAATCGGTTTGAATGTGGCGATGGCTGACTCGGCCAGCAGGACTGTTGGCATCAGGGTCCAGCACTGCTGTGAAGTAGCCCATGGCTTGGGCGGCATGCACAAACATGCGGCCCAACTGACCGCCGCCCATGACACCCAAGGTGAGCGGCTCATTGGCAGAAGCAGAAGATGTGTGCGTGGCGGCGCTACCAGGCAACAAAGACAAAGGAGGGACCGTGCCGTTCATGCTGCCCCTACAGGCGGCAATGTCATGCCTTGTGCCAAAGCCGTTTGGTCTTTTCTGAATTGTTCAAGCTGCGCTTGCAGGGCAGCGTCTTGTTGGGCCAACATGGCCACAGCAAACAAAGCCGCATTGGCAGCGCCCGCTGCACCAATGGCAAAAGTGGCCACGGGAATGCCTTTGGGCATTTGCACAATGCTGTGTAAAGAGTCGACGCCCTGTAAATGTTTGCTGGCCACGGGCACCCCTAAAACAGGCACCACCGTTTTTGCAGCCAACATGCCAGGCAAGTGGGCTGCGCCGCCTGCGCCAGCAATGATGGCAAACAAGCCTCTTTCAAGGGCTGTTTCGGCATAAGTGAACATTTCGTCAGGCATTCTGTGGGCCGATACCACTTTGGCCTCGTGATCGATGCCAAACTGTTGGAGAATCTGCACTGCGTGTTGCATCGTGTCCCAGTCGGAGCTGGAACCCATGACCACGCCGATGCGTGTTTTGGCTTTGGATGCTGTGTTTGGCATGGTTGGCTTTGCTGAAGCGTTAAGACGCAGTCGATAAGTTTGAATAATTGTCCGAACTGAAATTCATTTGAAATTCAGTTCAATCCTTGAATTTTAAGGTTTAGCCCTTAGGTCTGGTAAATATGATTGATGTCAC
>JACCDW011985979.1_pt1 | contig 15023 bp, 22 predicted proteins | sample 7449781 | NCBI WGS metagenome assembly JACCDW01 (sample SAMN15323449, study PRJNA562643) | freshwater metagenome | isolation source: river surface water | place: USA:Blue River Watershed | collected 2017-08-18
GTTCTACCGGCAGTCTTGGAATGGGCCTTACTGTAGCAACAGGCTATGCTCTAGCTAATAGAGAACGTAAAGTACATTGCTTGATCAGTGACGGCGAGTGCGGTGAAGGATCTATTTGGGAAGCACTACGTTTTATATACGAAGCAAAGTTAGATAATTTAGAAGTATATGTCAATGTAAACGGAATGATTGCCTACGACATGATTGATAGAGATTATATTAATAACAGGCTACGTGCCTTCTTACCACGCATTAACATTCGCAACACAGAGCCACCAAAGTGGCCTTTTGCAGAAGGTGTATTAACACATTATTATGTTTTAAAACCAGAGGATTTAGACAAGCTATGAGAAATTACTTTGGACAATTAATGGCAGAAACATTAGCCAATGATGAAAAAGTTTATCTTCTCACAGGCGATTTAGGCTTTGGTGTTTTAAATAAAAGTAGAGAAGTAGCACCAAATAGAACATTTAATGTTGGTGCTGCTGAGCAGCTCATGTTGGGTGCTGCTGTAGGATTGACGCACAACGGAAAAATTCCTGTTTGTTACAGTATTACACCGTTTGTTATTTTTAGGCCGTATGAATGGCTAAGGAATTACCTTGATCACGAGGGCGCACCAGTAAAACTTGTAGGTAGTGGCCGCGACAAAGATTACGGCCACCTGGGCTTTAGCCATTGGGCCATAGATGATGAAGCTGCTTTGCAGGCTTTTCCAAATATTAAAATCTATAAGCCCAATAATGAAGAAGAGCTAAAGAATATTTGGCACGAATTTATATACAGCAACGAGCCCTGCTATTTGAATATTAAAAGGAACTAGCTGTGAGCAGACTTATCAACAAATTAGAAAAGCGAGATGACTGGTGGTGGCCGGCTGAAGATCGGGGTTGCTGGAATTATATGCATCAACATAGTAACGTTGTTGACAGTCTTTGTGAACATGTTACTGAAAGAAAGGTCGTTGTACAAGCAGGCGGTAATGCAGGATTTTACATTCGTAAATATGCAAACATGTTTGAAAGAGTGTACACTTTTGAGCCAGAGCCGTTGAACTTTTTGGCATTATCGATGAATTGCGATTATCCCAATGTTGTAAAATTTAATGCATGTGTGGGTAATGAGCATAGATTCTTAGCATTAAATCATCACGCACACGATGTTGGTGCTACACATGTTCAAGGTGTAGGACATATACCAACTTTCAGAATTGATGACTTGGAACTTGATCGGTGTGATCTAATACAGTTGGACACCGAAGGTTACGAATACTTTGGTTTGTTAGGTGCAGAACAAACAATTAAAAAATTTAAACCAGTTATTTCTATAGAATGGTATGAGCCGTGGGCTCAACGATACGGTATTAATTTTAACATGATTAAATCATTCCTTGACCAATACGGATATAAACAAGTGGCAACATATGCTACCGACTTGGTTTACATAGCACAATGAGTAACATACTAATTACAGGCGCAACCGGTTTTATAGGTCGGTACCTTGTTGAGCAATTTTATGAAAACAATAACGTTATCTGTCTCGTTAGACCAGGAACAAAAAATTTAAAAAGAATCGCAGAGTTTTCTGATAAGATTAAAATTGTAGAGCACAATATCAGAGACACCTACGATCTTAACACATTTAAAGACATAGATATTATTCTTCATGCTGGCGCAAATCCTAGTGCTGCCGATAGCATTACTGCGCCAGTTGAATCTGTTTTAGATAATGTTATAGGAACGTTAAATCTATTAGAACTAGCTAGACAAATTAATCTTAAAAAGTTTGTTTACTATAGCTCGGGCGAAGTGTTTGGTCCAATACCGATTGGCAGTGATAGTGGTGAGAATGATGCTTATCGTTCTAACAGTCCTTATGCAGCCTCTAAGGCATCTGGCGAAGAGCTTTGTGTAAGTTACTCTCACACATACAACCTACCAGTAAGTATTATACACATCAATAATACGTTTGGCCCAATGTGTCAACCAAACAGACTGCCTACAATTATTATTAAGAAATTACTTAACAATGAGTCACTAGATATTCATGTGGGTAAAGAAAATCAAATAGGTGGGCGACGTTGGTTCTATGCAGGTGATGTTGCAAGTCACACAGAATTTGTTATTAACAAACAACTGGATCTGTGTGAAAAATGGAACAGCGCCGGAAACAAGTTTATCAACAATTTTGAGTTCGCCACTAATATAGCGGATATAATGGGCAAAAAACTAAATTATAACTTTATACCAGTTGACAGACCCGGACATGATTTATGTTACTCAGTAGATCCGTGTAAGTTTTATGATAGGGGCTGGACTGCACCCTATTCCCATCAGCAAAGACTTGAGCAGACTGTTAATTGGTATTTAAACAATCAGGAATGGCTCTATGTATAAAACTGTATATGTTACAGGATGTTTAGGATTTATTGGTTACCACGTTGCTAAATCCTGTCTAGAAAAAGGTTGGTATGTGTGCGGTATCGATAAAGGTACCTATGCTGCTAACTGGAATCTTCTAGACGACTTAATGTCTTACAAGAATTTTAAATTTGAAAATAAAGACATCAATGAACTAACAATGATTCATGACTGCGACTATTTTATTAATACTGCCGCAGAAACTCATGTGGACAATAGCATTGTTAGCAGTACAGAATTTGTAGACAGTAACATTAGTGGTGTTCATAATATTTTAGAACTTATTAGAACAAAGATCAGCGGTAGAAAAAAGACTCCCGTCTTATTACATTTCAGTACTGACGAAGTATACGGTGATATTGATCAGGGCTTTCATAAAGAAACAGATTTGCTAAAGCCAAGTAATCCGTACAGCGCAACAAAAGCTGCCGCCGACATGTTAGTTATTGCTTGGGCTAGAACATATAACTTGCCTTATGTAATTGTTAGACCAACAAACAACTATGGTATTGGTCAATACACTGAAAAGTTTATACCACATGCCATTAAGTATCTAACACTAGGTAAAAAGGTTTTGTTGCATAACAAAGGTACGCCGCGGCGAACTTGGTTACATGCTAGTGATACAGCATCCGCAGTAATAACTATTATTGAAAGAGGTGTAGTAAATGAAATTTACAATATCTCAGGGACCTTTGAAGAACAGAATATTGTAGTTGCAAGAAAGATTATTAATCTCTTAGGCCTCACAGGCCAAGAAGAAAATTATCTAGATACAAATTACGAACGTCCAGGACAGGATGTAAGATATGCAATTGACGATTCTAAGATTAAATCTTTAGGCTGGAAGCCAAAGGCTGACTTTGACGAAGAACTTGTAAAAATTGTAAAATATTACAAAGAAAACTTTATTTGGTGAAACTATGAAAAACTATCTCATTGGCGCTGTGCGCCCAATTGTTAAACACTGGGGCTATTGGAAAGGTACCGGTGACAATCCTAGAGCTGAGCGTGATCTTGCTGACTATGAAAAAATGTACTCTATTAGTAGAAGCAGCGCAAAAACTTATCTACAAGGTGAGTGGGAAGAAATCAAATTCACAGCACCTGTGCTAGACTCGAGAGCTTATCAAATAGCGCATTGGTATATGATTAAAGAACTATGGCATAAAGAGCCCTGCAACATCTTGTGTATGGGAGCAGATACTATGTTTCTTAAGCCTACAGAAGTGTTTGGTAGATACAATAACATGATGATGTTTAATTATACTGATCCAAAAACACATGAAGAAGTAGAACATTATTTTAACGATGATGTTAGATACTACCCAGCTGATATGAATCCAGAAGTTTGGGACCTAGGTGAAAGACTTATGGATAAGTGGTTTACTCACAAAGAAAATGATTGGAGTTGGGGGCAATTGATTCACAACTATCAATTATGGAGCCAGGGGATGGATGTGTCTACTGTGCTTGATCCAAAGATGGCTTTTCAGATCTTTAATCTAAATATAGAATTTGCAGAAGAATGGAACAACTGTAAACTAGCTGACGCTAACATAGTTCATTTGCATAGCAGTCGTGATACAACATCTAGAGTAAATGCTATGAAAGAGCTTGCAGGTATGTTTAGTATCCCTGTAGATATAAAAGAAGAAACGATTGTACTGTAAGGCCAACGAAGACCTCACACAGGATTTTATATAAAAATGATATGGTAGGCGCCTACCATATCCAACGTTGCGAACAGTCTGTGCAGTTCTCTTGCACTATATAGCGTATACTAAGAGGGACGCGGTTGTTATAACTTTGTTAGACTCACATGTATCTGTTCACACTTTTATTTAACAAAGAAAGAAAAAATCCTTAAAAAACACCGTATTTTTTCGTCTTTGGACGAGTCGTGTTAAAAACACGATTAAACGCGATCAAAAACATCACAAAGTGGTAGACAAAACGTAGTTTTTTTGTTAAATAATAATAGTACAAAGGTAATAAACATATATGTTAATTCAAAAACCATTAGACCAAGGCGATATTGTTAGTATCAAATTGATAACCGGAGAAGAAATTTTAGGTAGATTCGAAGCAGTAACAGACAGCGAACTACATATCAAAAAACCCTGCACACTTGCTATGGGGAATCAGGGCATGGGAATTGTTCCTTGGATGATGACAACACAGCCAGACATCACAAAGCTAAATAAAAGCACCGTTATTGCATACGCCCCTACAGACAAGGAGATTGCAAAGGGGTATGTAGAGGCTACATCCTCTATCAAATTAGCATGATAATTTTGTAAGTCATTGAAAATTAAGCTAATTTAGATATTGACATAACTGAGACACCGCAGTATAATAGTTAATACGAAAATGGTTTTCGTAAGTGTATACCTATCTACGACAAGGCTTTTGCCCCTAAGGAGAGAAAGACATGATAATGAAACATTCGATGCGCGGCATCAACTTAGCAATAGGATTGATGTTTGTGATTTTACTGACCGGTGCAATGACATCAGTTAAGTTTGCATCTTTTGAAAAACCCGGGTTCAGCGGTGCATCAGCTGAACAAATTGAAAAGGATCTAGATTGTCTCGCTATAAACATTTATAGGGAAGCAGCCAATGAACCTTTCGAGGGAAAGGTGGGAGTTGCTCAAGTAACACTTAATCGTACCAAAAATCCCGATTTCCCTAGCACAGTCTGTGGAGTAGTTTATCAAAAGAATGTGTTTATGGATCGCGTTGTTTGTCAATTCAGTTGGTACTGTGATAGACGTCATAGAACAATGGCAATTGATGCGGCTCTCTATGATGAAAGTTACAAAGTTGCAAAGATGGTTTATGTAGAAAATTTTAGGCTAGAGTCACTTTCAAATGCACTCTACTATCATGCAGACTATGTAAGCCCTGGTTGGAATAAAAAGAAAATTACAAAAATTGGTCGTCACATTTTTTACAAAGGATAAGTTATGAAAGACATTATTAATAAATTTGAAACTAGTCTAAAGACACTTGGTAAGAAACTTGCGACCGACTTTAATAGTGTAATTAAGCAGGTCACAGTTGATACACTTGGCTGGACAGCATTAGTTGCACTACAAGCCGTTACAGTCCCTTCCTTACTTGGGCTGATGAGCGGTCTCACAGACACTACACCCCCCATTGATATGGTAATCATTCTGTGGGTAGCTATGGGTCTTTTCTATCTAAAAGCATTGTTAGAAAAGAACATGGTTGCATTGATTATTTTAGGATTTGGCTTTATTGGTCAATCCCTGTTAATGGCACTCATATTTTTTAAGTAAGGCGAACAAACATTAATAAGGAGGAGGAGTAATGTCCCTTAAACAAGGCATTAGTCTAACCATTAGAAATGTTGTCGCGGCTTTAACCATTGGAGTTTTATTTGCGTCAACTAATGCGTTAGCAGCAGCACCTAGTTATGAAAATCTAGTTGCAGTTAAAAAAGAAACACACGAAGATCGTCGAGAGCTTCTATGTTTGGCAACGAACATTTATCATGAAGCAGGTGGTGAAAGTGATAAAGGTAAAGCAGCAGTAGCTCACGTTACCTTAAATCGCGCAAAAAGTCCACGGTATCCAAGTGATATTTGTAATGTGGTATATCAACGTTCTGGAAGAGGATGTCAATTTAGTTGGACATGCGACAGCAGATCGGATAAGGTACCAAACAAGCAAAATAATAGAAATTGGCAAAACAGTTTACGAATTGCCTTACTTGTTATGGACAAGATCATAAAGGATCCTACCAACGGAGCAATGTTCTTTCATGAACGAAGCATAAATCCCGGTTGGGGACGGTTGGTTCGCACAGCACAAATAGGAAACCATATCTTCTATAGACACGGTTAACACTAACCCCTGTGTTTACTGATAAATAAAATATCAGATAAAACACAGGGGTTTCTTATGACAAAAATTTTAACAACACTAATGCTATTAATCTTTTCCTCAACGGCTGCATACGCACAAGTAAGTCCGGGGAAACAAAAAGCCGGCGTAACTTATGACGCCACAGTTCTTAGAGTAATCGACGGTGACACGGTGGCTTTTGCCGCGCCTTGGCTACCTGAGCCTCTTAAGAAAGAATTGAGCATTCGTGTATTTGGTGTAGACACACCGGAAAAGAGCTTTCGCGCTAAATGTCCCGCTGAAGACAAATTAGGTCAAGCAGCAACTTCATACACCAAAGATACAATCGCTAGTGCTAAAAAATTACAGATTGTTCTAATGGATTGGGACAAGTATGGTGGTCGTGTACTAGGTGACGTAATCATCGACGGCCAGAGCTTACGTGGACTTTTAATTACTAAAGGTTATGCTCGCGAATATTATGGCGAAGCAAAAACCAGTTGGTGCAATTAATTAATCATAGGAGCAAGTAATGTTAGATACACTATTTTGGATTTTAGTTGGTGCTTTCGTTGGCTGGCATTTTCCAGAACCATTTTGGGCAAAGATGGTAAAAGAAAAAGTTTTAGGAATGTTAAAAAAATAACTAAAAAAATCACTTGACAAATGAGAGGGATGATATATAATAGTGTTATAGAGGACTATCAGACGCTCATCCCTCTCTAAATACTCTGCGTGTCATTGCTATTTGAGTAAGGAGAAATAACAATGGCAAAATATCTATCTACAAAAACATACGGCAACGATCGCGGTCTAAGCTGTACATTCCGTCAATGGCGCAGTACACATAGTCATTGCAGTCTTATTCATGGTTACTCACTGGGTATCAAGCTAGTGTTTGAAAGTGAAACACTAGACGACCGTAACTGGGTTATGGACTTTGGTGGACTTAAGGCATTCAAGGAGTGGAGCGAATACATGTTCGACCACACACTGGTTGTTGCACACGACGACCCTCATCTTCCATTCTTTAAGCAGATGAATGATTTAGTTACTATCAATGGTGAAAATGACCCCACTAGTCCGATTCCAAATGTTCGTGGTGCTGTATGCGACTTGCGTGTAGTTGAGGGCGTGGGCTGTGAAAAGTTTGCAGAGCTTGTATACAAGACCATGCAAGACATTCTAGAAACTTATCAGCGTGGCGAAAGTTACACACTACCTAATGGCAAGACATTTAGTTGTCGTTATCCGGTTGGGCAAGGTGTAAGGCTAAGAAGCGCAGAAGTGTTTGAGCATAGTGCTAATTCTGCTGTATATGAAGGTTGACAATTTCTTTAATTGGATTAGTAATTAAATCTACTAAAAAGTTTAAATTAGTTATTAGTTCAAAATTATGCAAGACAATGTCTTGTGGTTTGGTTGGATTTGTAAATGCATCTTCAATCACATCACAAACAGCTAATATTCTTTCTACACCTTGTAGATGATCATATCCGTGATCATTAAGTTTGAATCCCAGGTGTTTTAATTTTTTCTCAGAATTGGGTACACCTATTACAAACGGATAGGCACCTATTGACATTGCTTTAAATGTTTTTTCTGTTATAAAACCAACCGATCCTAGACTAGTAGGAATTTTATTACAATAAGTTTCATTACTGATGTAGTAACGATATTTTCCCACCCACTCCACTGACGCTCCAATTGCGTCACCAAAAGTGTTTTGCTTTGAGTCGGGCATTAATCTGGGTAGAGTTTGTTTTTCTAAAAATTTGAGAATATCATGATCATTGCTTGCTGCAAGATCGTTGTTAAATCTAAAATTATTTGGGCTTTTAAGAAAACTTCCAAAATCTTGTTGAGTGCCTAAAGGTTCACTACTGTACAATAAAGTCCAATCGAATAACTCTAATAAATTTCTTTTATCAAGTTCTGCTAGAAGCTTAACGCGATTGTATCTAGGTTTTTTATTTAAACATAACCCAAAAAGTTTCTCTTTCTTAGATAACAAATCTAATGCCTGTTGTCTTTTTGAGTTATCAAAGATTAAGTCAATAAAATACTGATCGTTGAGCATTGATAAAACTGTCCAAGTGGATATGAACACGGTAGTTATGTTAAGCTCGGGATAATCATGCTGATAGATACCGGCATTGAGTGAATAAATTCGTTTGGGTATTACATTTAAGTTTTTAATGTGTTCTATTAAACATGGTCCCATATAACCAAAAAATGCCCCGCCTTCTTCTATGTCCGTTAAAATAAGTGTATAATCTTTTAACAATTTAACTTGTTTTGCTTTGGGCAATGTTAATAAATCTTGGTAAGTGGTTTCAACTATTATGTTTTTTGTATTTGTTAAAAGTTCGTTAATATGAACCCCGGAAGATCCGTATATCTGACCTAATTTTATATCTTTGAGGTCTCTGTCAATATAGGGTTTTAACAGGTGTGATGCTGGATAAATTTCTAAATAGTTACGCCCGTTAGTGTTATCTCTGAGAATCATATCCACTAATGTAAGATGCGGATACTCGATGTTAGATTGCAGTTTTTCAATGTAAACCATATTAGATATTTATGTGATAATAAGATAGTTTATTATAGTTTTAAGTAGATAAATAATAATATGGGAATTGGAATCATAGCACTACTTACTTCATTATTAATTGCAGCCATTGCTGCATATTTTAGTATTGCCGGTTTGATGGCGATCTTCAGTGGTGCTGCATTAGCAGTAGCCGTTATGGCTGGCAGTCTTGAAGTAGCTAAACTTGTAACGGCCAGTTGGCTTTATCGCAACTGGAAACAAACAGGATACTTTTTAAAAACATATCTAACTGTCGCTGTGTTTGTACTAATGGTTATTACATCGTTAGGCATCTTTGGTTATCTATCCAAAGCACACCTAGATAAAGCTGTACCTACAGGCGATGTAGCAGCTCAAGTACAGTTAATTGATGAGCGTATTTCAATCCAGAACGAAAATATAAAGTCACAGCGTGACAATATTTCTGCTGCTAGAACCACATTGGGACAAATGGATGCCCAGGTCAGTGCTAGATTGGACCGCGGAACATCTGAAGCAAGTGCTGAAAGATCCGTACAAATTCGCCGTCAGCAAGCCAGCGAGCGTCGAGTGCTGCAAGAAGAAATCGCTAAAGCTCAACGAGAAATTGAAAAATCAAACAGCGAGATTGCGAAACTACGAGAAGAAAAGGCTCCAATCGCTAGCGAATTACGTAAAGTAGAAGCAGAGGTTGGTCCTATCAAATATGTTGCTGCATTAATATACGGTGACAATCCGGATGCTAATTTACTAGAAAGAGCTGTTCGCTGGATGATTATTCTTTTGGTGGCAGTTTTTGACCCTCTAGCTGTCGCACTACTAATTGCTGCCAACCAATCATTAAGTAGACACGGTATACATTTAGAAAAACCTGATCCGGAGAAGCTACCTAAAAAAGATGATCCTGTAGATACTAAGGATACAGATAGCACTGAAGTAAAGTTGGATTCTGAATCAGACGATCATTTACAAATACCGTTGGACTTTAGTGAGCCCGACCAAAAAAAAAGATCCTTGAACTGGAAAGATTACTCGCTGAAAAACCCAAAACAGTTGTGGAATACATTGACCGATTGGTCGAAGTCCCCGGTCCTGAACGCATTGTTGAGATTGAAAAACCTGTTGAAATTATCAAAGAAGTTCTCGGACCGGAAAGAATAGTTCAAGTAGAAGTACCTGTAGAACGAATTGTTGAAAAACAAGTTGTAGTTGAAAACTTAGATCGCGTTAATGATCTCACCGAAGATAATAAAAAACTGAAAAAACGTGTTATCGAACTGGAAAAATTAGTAAATAAACAACCAGAGGTAGTTGAAAAAATTGTTGAAGTAGCAGTTGAAGTTCCGGTAGAAATAGAAAAAGCTGCTACAGGAGATTTAAAACATGCAGCTAGATTATTAGCACAGAGTGAATTTAACAAAGAGGACCTTACAGTAGATCAGATATTTGAAATTTTACAAAAAAGTTCAGAAGAAGAAGTAAGGAGAAAAATTGGTTTCTGGGCGGTGCCTTTACCAAAACAAGATCCTTCAAACACAACAGACAAACGATACATAGGTAAGAAATAATGCCAGAAACCAAATTGTTAAATTGCAGTTTTTGCGGTAAAAGCAGAGACAGCGTTGAAAAGCTCATCGCAGGCCCTAATGTTTACATCTGCAATGAATGTATTGTACTAAGTTATAATATTGTTCAAAAAATAGATAAGCCTGAAGAGGAATCTAATTTTGGTACACTACCTAGTCCAAAAGAAATCAAAGAACACTTAGACGAGTTTATAGTTGGCCACGAAAGTGCCAAAGAACTGTTAAGTGTTAGTGCCTACAATCATTACAAACGTGTTTTGTCCAACGACGAAACCATAGAACTTGAAAAAACCAATGTGTTGTTACTTGGTCCCACAGGAACAGGTAAAACACTATTTGCTAAGACATTAGCTAAAAAGTTAAATGTTCCGTTTGCTATTGCAGATGCTACTACATTGACTGAAGCAGGCTACGTAGGTGAAGACGTTGAAAGTGTTCTCGAAAGATTATTAACCATTGCAGATTTTGACATTGATCTTGCACAGAAGGGTATAGTTTATATTGATGAGATTGATAAAAAAGCAAGACGCAGCGAAAGCAATGTAGCCACTCGCGACGTTAGCGGCGAGGGTGTACAGCAAGCTCTATTACGTTTAATTGAGGGTACAACAACCAAAGTAAAAATTTCAACTGGTAAAAAGTATGCCGATGACTATATAGACTTTGATACAACTAATGTTTTGTTCATAGTAGGCGGGGCGTTCGTTGGTATTGAAAAGAACATTGAGCGTAGATTAAGAAAATCTAGTACAATGGGGTTTGGTGCTAAGGTAATTTCAGAATCCGAAAAGCAAGACTTGCTAAGATCTGTTTCAGCTGAAGACCTAATTGATTATGGGTTGATTCCTGAGATCCTCGGTCGCTTGCCTATTATTGCGCCTCTTGACAAACTTTCTGAGGATCAGTTGATCCATGTACTAACGTCAGTGAAAAACAGCATACTAAAACAGAATCAAAAACTATTAGAAATTGACAGTATTAAGTTATCATTTGGCGACGAATTTATAAAATCTGCTGCTGGCCTTGCTATAAAACGAAAACTTGGTGCTAGAGCGTTGAAGGGTGTTGTTGAAGAGACCTTGATTAATATCATGTACAGGGCACCTGAACTCAAAAAACAAGGCGTAGCTGAAATAATACTTGATAAGTATCCAATGTCAAGTAGTCATAAACCTATTCTAAAATACGAAGATGGTAGGACTGAAATTGATACACATTACAAAACATATAGAGGCATAAATGAAGAAGTGGACTGAAAATCGTAATTTTGATCGCGGCACAAGCAACGAGAATGAAAGACATTTCACTGGTTCTAAAGTAGAAGTAAGAAATAACGATGTTAACTATGCTTTGAGAAAAATGAAGAAGATTCTCGAGCGTAATGATTTCCAAAAAGATCTAGCCAAACATGAGTTTTATGAAAAGCCTGGTGTAAAGCGTAAACGTGCTAAAGAGGCAGCTAAGAAACGTTGGCAGAAAGAAGTTAACAAAATGCGTATGGCCGGTGTTTGGCAGGATCGCAGTTCTGGTGACTTAAAGTATATGAAGAGCAAGCGTAAGCGTCGTAAGGTTCTTGATAGAGAAACGATGTTAACGAACTTGATCCGATCACGTAACAAGCAGTAACATGTCTCCAAATATTGCTGTAGTAAGTGGGGGATTTGACCCAGTCCACAGTGGTCATATCGCTATGATCAACGAAGCTGCCCAATTTGGACAGGTTGTTGTTCTAATTAACAGCGACGAATGGCTTTCTAGAAAGAAGGGCAAACCATTTATGCCTTTCTTAGAAAGAAAAAACATTTTAGAGAATTTTAAAAATGTTAGCCTTGTTTTAGGTTTTGATGACAGTGACAACACAGCTATTGATGGATTAGAACAAGTAAAGAGTTTATATCCAAATTCCACAATTGTTTTTTGTAACGGTGGCGATCGTACAAAAGAAAATATCCCCGAGATGCGTGTAGAAGGAATCAATTTTAAATTTGGAATCGGTGGAGAGCATAAAGCAAATAGTAGTAGTTGGATCTTACGTGATGCACTTGCTACGTATACAGAAGAACGTGTGTGGGGCAAGTTTGCTGACCTTTATACCACAACTGGCTGCAAGGTAAAAGAACTTGTAGTTAAGCCAGGACAAGGTATCAGCTATCAGCGTCACGGTAAGCGCAGTGAAGTTTGGTTTGTTAAGAGTGGTAAAGGTGTAGTAAAGCATTCTAAAGACGCAGAACCATTGTTAAACTATTCACTTATAGATGTATATCAGCATGATATATTTGTTGTTAAACAAGGTGATTGGCATCAACTATACAACGAAAGCAAAGACGACTTAGTCATTATTGAAATACAATATGGCAGCGAAACAAATGAACAAGATATCGAAAGGCTAGAATATTATGGAACTACTTAGAAAGAATTTAATCAGAGCCAGTGCGGCACATTTTGAATCACACATTCAAAAACACAAGATGAACATCGAAGTCATCCTTAGTAACCCAATCGCAATTCATGATCATACCGACATCATGACTGCTATTGAATTAGAACTTGCACATATTGCTGAATACACAGATAAGCTAGAAGCACTCAAAACCCACTTCCCTATCGGCGAATGAAAGCACTCATAACGTCGGTTGTTGATTACATTCGAGAGGATTGGGCAGAAAATAAAATCCGTACAATCCTCGAGATTACTGCTTGGTTTACCAGCATTGGTTGCGCTGTAGTAATGGCACTGACTTTACCTAATCCACCTTTTTTAATTTTATATCCATTGTTCATCGCCCATTGTGCGGTGTTTGCTTATTGTGCATACACTCGTGGCAGCACGGGTATGGTGGCTAACTATTTGATGCTTACTACAATTGATACCTTTGCGCTGGTTAGATTAATTTATAATTCTTAAGGTTGACAAACCTAAACAAAGGCAGTATACTACGTATATGCTTCTAAAACTTCTAGAACGACTTGGCCGAAAGCGTGTAATTCTCGATCGAGAAAGCCAAGCGCCTTATCTGACACGCTACTATCTATTTTTGAAGGACCGTAAATGGTTCCCTTTCAATATCTTTTTGCATAACTTTCATAAAAGCGATCCTGATGACTTACACGATCATCCGTGGCCTTTTATTACTGTTATTCTCAAAGGTGGATATTGGGAGCATACGCCCAAGGGTAAGTTTTGGCGCGGCGCAGGCACAATCAATTGGGCTCGATCAACGTCACTGCATCGTGTTGAACTAGAGCCAGAAGTAGACACTTGGACGCTATTTATCCCCGGACCAAGTGTGCGAGAATGGGGATTCATTGACAAAGGAATTTGGAAACGTCATGATCAATATATCGCTGAACGCTACAAGGGTTAAACAAGAAATACGACGAGTAGCATACGGTGTCGGACTTATGATACCTGTATTTCTACTGTTTTTTGCAGGTAAGGCTCTTGTACACTACGGGCTACTAGATACAAGAACCATTGGTACATTTTTTATGATTGCTTCGCTGACTTTCCTATGCTGGTCGCTAGGCGGTCTATTTGAAACCCTTCGAGCACATCGAGAACAAAAAACGCTTCAAGCATTTCAAAAGCTGGGGCATACTAACAATGACAACAATTGATATATCTGAAAATTATTGGCAGACCAAAGAACGCATCGGTAATGCGTCAAATAAGTATCAGGGCAAGTACAAACGAGTACTAGCCGTGTGCAGCGGAGGATTGCTTCGCAGTCCCACTATAGCTCATACACTGGCTGCTGAACCCTACAACTACAATACTCGAAGTGTAGGCATTGACGAAACTTATGCGCTCAACATCCTAGACCAAGTTCTTCTTGAATGGGCAGATGAGATTGTTTGTGCCGACAGTGAGCATGAGATTGAGGTTAGGCTTAGGTTAACGGATATTGGAATTACTCTCAAACCTGTTGTAAATCTTAAACTGCCAGATGTATATCCATATCGTGATCGCAAACTGGTACACTTGATTAAAAAGCGTTACGACCAATACCTTGCAGGCCAACAGCCTGTAAACTATGAAGATGAAAATGAATAAAATAGAACAACTAATTAAACAAGCTGGAACAGATTCTAGCGGTAAGTGGATAAGTGTTGACCATGCACAAGACTTTGCTATAATGTTATTAAACGAATGCTACATTGCTATTGAGAATACAAACAACAGTCATGTATACACCACCTTTGATCAAGACCGATTTAAGGCTACTATCAGTAAATGCAAGGACGCTGTAAAGCAACACTTTGGAGTTTGATATGACCATTGCTAGTGAAAGAACAAGAGCAGTTAATCATACATACGATTTTTTGCGTGATCTGATGGATCCTAAAAAGACTCCTAGAGTCCCAAAGGAAGTTAGACGTCGCGCCAGCAGTTTGCTTAGACATTATCCTAGTCGTTGGGATATGGAACAGGCTGTTCGTGAAGGTAGCAGTCGTTTTGGTGATGAAAAGAATCCATTTGGTACAAAAGATTTAGAAATGATTTTAAGAGGACAAGGACACAATTAAATGTTGACAGAAACCCATACTCGTACTATAGTACGAATGA
>JACCDW010839898.1_pt1 | contig 15016 bp, 15 predicted proteins | sample 7449781 | NCBI WGS metagenome assembly JACCDW01 (sample SAMN15323449, study PRJNA562643) | freshwater metagenome | isolation source: river surface water | place: USA:Blue River Watershed | collected 2017-08-18
CTGCGTCAAGCCAAAGCTCTGGGCGCCAAATCACACCGCATCGTTCATGTCGACATGAACCAGTTTGGCGGTTCGGCACTCACCGACCTCAACATCGACGTGCCCGAGGCCAACAGCCAAGCCGGCATTCCATCGACCTACGTACCGGCACGCAACACCGTCATGCTCTCTCTGGCGCTGGCCTTGGCCGAAACGCTCAATAGCCGCGATATCTTCATCGGCGTCAACGCCGTCGACTATTCCGGCTACCCGGACTGCCGGCCGGAGTACATCGCCGCCTTCGAACACATGGCCAATCTGGCCACCAAAGCCGGGGTCGAAGGTACCCGTTTCCGAGTGCATGCGCCCCTTATTGAGCTCAGCAAAGCCGACATTATTCGGACGGGCACAGCCCTCGGCGTCGACTACAGTCTAACCGTATCGTGCTACCAGGCCAGCCCCGAAGGAGAAGCCTGTGGCCATTGCGACTCCTGCGCCCTACGTGCTGCGGGCTTTGCCGCAGCCGGCGTCCCAGACCCAACACGATACCGCGCCAAGGCCTGACTTGACGCAAACTTGACGGAACACCCCCGAAAACGCTAGAATTTTGCCTCTTTGTAGTGCCCTGGGGGTCGGTAGCTCAGCCGGTAGAGCAGCGGACTTTTAATCCGTTGGTCGTGGGTTCGAATCCCACCCAACCCACCAGATCGCTTAGAATAAGCCCTTGCCGGGTCGTTAGCTCAGTTGGTAGAGCAGCGGACTCTTAATCCGTAGGTCGAAGGTTCGAATCCTTCACGACCCACCATCCCTTAGATGGTTTCCGGCCAAAAAATCAACCGCCCAAGAGGCGGTTTTTTGTTGCCTGAAGGTCTAGCCTGAAAGCCATAGCGCACAAGCCGCCTAAAAACGTAAGAACTAGGTAACCTATATTGGCATCAAGGCACAATACGGACGTAACATTTTCTTTTAAATGATCTAGCCAACCTTACCTACTGATCGAGAAACACATGATTGAATACTTTGGCGTTTTATTCGGAATTCAGGAGTCGGGATACTCTTTGGCGACTCTGATCATCATGGTGGTTGTTAGCTTAGTGACATACTGGATCATCAACGCATCGCCTATTTCAAACTGGTTCACCACGAGTGAAGATGTCGTACCCCCTTTTCTTGCACTACCGGCGATTTTGTTTGCACTATTCGTCACCGCCTTAGCATCCGACGTATGGCAGAAGCATTTCCAAGCCAAGGAAGCCCTTCTAAAAGAAACGGCCGCAGTCAGAAGCCTCATTCTTCTGAGTACTGAGTTGGAGTCAAATGGCCAAGCCCTGAAGCAGTCAACAGAAGCTTATATCAATGCCGTTATTAATCGGGAGTGGGAGTCAATGACTAAGGGCGACCATATGAACAAGGAGTCTGCGCTATCCGAGTTAGAGGCTCTCGATACAACAATTGCCAGAATTGGAAACGGGCAGCCTCGCCCACCTGAATACACCGCTTTACGATTAAACAGTGCATTGGAAACGTTAAGATTTAGCCGACAACAACGAATATCGTTGGCACATGATGCAATATCCATTACAAAATGGGCTGCGACCATGTCCTTAGCAGTTCTTACTTTGGTTTCCGTAGCCGTCGTCCACCTCAGACGCCCAAGAGCTATGAAAATATCGATGTTGCTGACTGTTCTTTGCGTTCTTGCCACTATTCACGTGCTTTCAAAGAACCGGTCTCCCTATCTCGGGATTGCTGCCATATCCAACAATTTGCTTGTTGAGTCATTGAAAATCCTGGATCAAGAGCGACCGAACTAAGCCTAAACCATTAAAATTTGTGACGCTATGCGACGTAAACCTATTCTCTGTCTGGCTTTGGCTTACATCTATGGGGTCTACGCTCCAATCGCTTGGGCAGGATCCGAGCGTGATGCCGACGGGCGCTTCGTCAATCGCTATGCCGACCTGTCGCACAGTCAGAATTTTCTGAGCTGGCAGTGGACGCGCCTAACGGAAGGCCTGCCCAAACCCGCAAAGATACCCACACCCCAGACGCCTTTCAACGAAGCTAGGCTAAAGTTGCCGCAAGGGGATGCCCAGGTCACCTGGATCGGTCACTCCAGCCTGCTTTACCAAATTGACGGCAAGAACTTTCTCTTTGATCCTGTCTATGCCGAGTATGCGTCGCCGGTACCCCCGCTGGGCCCCAAACGCGCGCAGCCACCAGGCATCCCTTTCGAGTCTCTGCCACATATTGATGCTGTGTTTATCTCGCACAATCACTACGACCACCTGGACCTGGAGACAGTGCGACGCCTGGCGCAACAGGCCGGTGGGTCGCCGACTTTTTATGTACCGCTGGGCCTGGATACGTGGTTTGTCGATAATGTCCCTGGTACCAGGGCGGCTGGTAGTACGCCCAATGTGATTGCCATGGATTGGGATGAGACAAAAACCCTCGCAGGCAAGAGCCAGCCCATGACTATTCGCTTTTTAGCGGTTCAACACTGGGCGGCGCGCACTCTATTTGATCGTAACAAGACGCTCTGGGGAAGCTGGGCTATTGAGCACCCGCGCTTTCGTTTCTGGTTTGCCGGTGATTTAGCCTACTCGCCCGATATTGACGATATTGCGCGGTCTCATGGGGGCTTTGATCTCGCTGCGATTCCCATCGGGGTATACGAGCCCCGATGGTTTATGAAGCGGGCACATGTTGATCCGCACGAAGCCATTGAAGTCTACAAAAAGATTCGTGCAAAGAAGGCTATTGGTATTCACTGGGGCACGTTCGACGGGTTGAGCGACGAGTCCTTGGATCAGCCGCCAGAGGCTTTTGAGCAAGCGCGGCAAGCGGCCAATTTACCTGCCGATCAGTTTGCGCTGTTCCGCATTGGTGAAACGCGAAGTTATTCGAGAGGACGCCCTAATTAGGCATCGATCGTTAGCATGGCGAGCACTGCGATCACGCGGGCCAAAGAATCAATCTAAGAGATTCTCTAGGTGACCAGGGGTAAAACGCCCACCAGCAGAAACACAGAGGCCACAATCGTGAGTCTTAGGCGAAGTGCCAGATACCAACCCGGCCAACTCACCATGCGCGCCCATCTCAGATCACGCCAATACTGAAAAACAAAACCGAGTATCAGCATGAGCGCCGCCGCGATTGGTGCAAAAATGTAGGAGCACCATCCAATCAATGCGGGAATGACGCTCCAGATATAAAGTGCGCTGCGGTCGCGTTCATTCAATTGGGGATCAACGAGCGCAACACCCCAGTGCACCGCCCCGACAAAGCTCAGGATCACGGCGCCGTAGAGCAACAAGGCACCGCGATACATGACCCCATGCAAAGGCTCCGCATTCGAAAGCAGAGCCAGCCCGATAAATGGAATTAACCCGCCATATCCCATGAGAGCTACCGCCAGGGGCATCTGCTTATCGCGCATTTTTATTTCCCTATTTAACAATCGGCCTGACGCCAGTGAACCCACCATCTACTGACCAGACCTGCGCCGTGACACGACCGCTTCTGTCCGACATCAGCCAGGCCATCAGCTCTGCAAGCTCGGTCGTGCTGCCTATTCCCGGAAGCGGATACTGCTTGGCCGCCGCTGATCGTAGCGCGTCGGTTGCCAACAACCGCTCTGTTGCCGGTGACTCCATGATGCCTGGCGCAACCACATTCACACGGATGCCATAAGGGGCATAGGTCGCTGCCGTGCCTCTTGCCAGCCCTTCAACCCCACCCTTGGCCGCTGCAACGGCTTCATGGTTTGGCGTACCAATCTGGGCCGCCACCGAAGACACGAGAACAGCGCTGCCCGGCAAGTTATGCTGCCGGAGGTTGCCAACAAACGCGGCCAAAGAATGGAATGCGCTACTGAGGTTTGCCTGAATCGATTCCTGGTAGTCTGCCTCACTTAATCGGTGCAAGGCACCCAGCTTGATATTGCCCACACAATGCGCGAAGGCCTGAGGCACCAAGCCATGCGCTTGCGCAACCTCGAAAATTTTTTTCGCGCCCTCTGGGGTACTGCAATCCGCACCAATCTGCAAATGACGCTCACCAAAGGCTTCTTTCAGCCGATTAGCATCTCTGCTAGCGACAACCAACGTCCATCCATCGGCTTCGAGACGCTCCGCGAGGGATTTACCCAACCCCCCTGCTGCACCGGTAATCACCGCCACTTTTGCTTCGCTCATCGCGTTACTCTCCTGATCTCCAGTTGGCGACCAATGCAGGTACGCCCTCAATGTTGGTCAATATCGTCGTATTGGGAAGCTTGATCCGCTTTTGGTTGAGCGCAGCTCCTCCCGCCCAGATCTCAATCTCTGCGGGCAATAGCTCCCGGAACTGAGCGAGATCTTTCATCACGGTGCGCGATGGATAGGCCGCGCTAAAAGATAATGCGACAACATCGTAGCGCCCATCTGACGCATATTTTGAAATATCTGAAAGCGGAATACGAGTGCCTAATGAGGTGCAATGCGCACCCACAGAGACACACATCGCCTCAACCATCAGAATTCCCAAGCAATGTTCTTCATCGGGAAACGTTGTAAAAAGAATTCTCGGCGTCGACTCTCCCGCTGCTTGGGAATGGATGGCGTGCCGGATGACGTTTTGCACTTGCTCTGTGTATAGATGTTCTTCAGGCACAGTGAGTTCGCCACGAATCCAATAGTCGCCTACGATCCCGTTCATCGGGACGATGGTGTCTGTGATGAATTTTTGTAGACCATCTTGCACGAGAATCTGGTTGAGAGATTCACGTAACTCACGGCTCCGATGCATGCGAAGCAATTTGACGAGTCCGAGACAGATGGCATGCCGGGCGGGATTGTGCGTCGGGCCATTGTGCGTGTCCAGAAGCTGGTGCAGTTCGGGCAACTCCAACGGGAGCACTTTGCTTGGGCGCATACCCTTATCGAGTAACCGGCGAATGATCCTGAGTCGCTCAATCTGATCTGCGGGATAGACACGCTCACCAAGCTCGTCTCGAACAGGACGTGGGAAGTCGTACCGCCGCTCCCAGACGCGGAGCGTATCTTTTCCGATACCGGTATCCCGCTCGACATCGGCTATGCGCATAGGTGGTGTAAGTTCTGCTAGGTTCATTTGTCTTGGACAAAGTCTTGACAATAGCCATTTTAGGGCATATTTTGACCATGTAAAGCTTTTTGTCCAGGACAAATATGAAATTTCGCCCGTTAACCACCAAACTGCTCGCCATCGCCTTGCTGACCTCCTGCGCCCTGGCCGTTGGCATGCCGAGCGCCCGAGGAAGCGATATGACATCTGTAAAAAGCACTGCCGCATCCGTCAAAGCCTGTCCTGGCCTCCTTCAAGGGACATATCCAAGGCTTCAGGACGAAGCGCCGCAATCGCTATGTCAGTATGCTGGTCAGGTTATCCTGGTCGTGAATACGGCCAGCTATTGCGGCTTTACCCGCCAGTACGATGGACTGGAACGTCTGTACGAACGTTACAAAGCTCAGGGACTGGTCATTCTGGGCTTCCCTTCTAACGACTTTGGTCAGCAAGAGCCTGATAGCAACCAGAAAATTGCTGACTTCTGTCGCAACACCTATGGCATCAAATTTCCGATGTTCGCTAAAACAAATGTACGCGGCGGCAGCGCCAATTCACTGTTCAAGCAGTTGGCGCAGCTGACCGGCGAAACGCCGGGATGGAACTTTCACAAGTATCTGATTAGTCGAGATGGGCGCCAGGTCTTGAGCTTTGGTAGCCAGATTGCCCCCGAGAGCAAGACCCTGACCGAAGCGATCGAAACGATGCTAAAGGCCGCGCCATAACTTCAGAAGCAAGACTATCGCAATCCCCTCCAGAGTCACAGCACGAACCCTAACCCTAGAGAGAACATCATGAACGCACCCGACAAACCGCTTCACAATATGCTGCTGCCCGATATTCAAGGGACACCTGATCATCGTCAACTGGCCATTAATCAGGTTGGCGTCCGAGGTCTACGCTATCCGCTTAGACTGGTGGATGCGGCTGGCGAAACCCATGCGACAGTCGCGACAATCACTATGACCGTCGGTTTGCCACCGACCGTCAAAGGGACGCATATGTCGCGCTTCATTGAGATCATGGAGGCGCAGCACCGGCCCCTGGATTTGACTGGCATCAAAGCCCTTTACGGTCAGATGCGTCATCGCCTTGGCGCGACCAGCGGCAGAATCGAGTTTGATTTCCCCTACTTCATTCGCAAGCAGGCACCGGTCTCGGGCGTCACAAGCCTGATTGATATCGATGCGGGCATTACGGTCAGCGGCCAAGATGTCGGCAATACGGATCTCATGCTCAAAGTGGTGGTACCCGTGACCAGCCTTTGCCCCTGCTCCAAAGAGATCTCGGAATATGGCGCACACAACCAGCGCTCGCACATTACGATCCAGGCGACTTTGAAGGAGGGTGTTCAATTAACCCTAGAAGATCTGGTTAGCATGGCAGAGCAGGAAGCATCTTGCGAAGTATTCGGGCTGCTGAAACGGCCAGATGAAAAATGGGTCACCGAACGAGCCTACGATAACCCGAAGTTTGTTGAGGATCTGGTTCGCGATATTGCCCTACGCCTCAAGCAGGAATCGCGTGTCACCAAATGGTCGGTCAGTTCGGAGAACTTTGAATCGATTCACAATCATTCTGCCTATGCCCTGATCGAGGGCAGCAATATCTGAAAGCACTGCATGCGCCAAAAAATCGCGATCATCGGTAGCGGCATCTCGGGCTTGGGGGCTGCTTACCTGCTGAGCCCGCATCATGATGTGACCGTCTTTGAGGCTGATCATCGGCCGGGCGGGCACAGTCACACCGTCGATATACAGGTGGATGGTCAGCGCTTTGGAGTGGACACAGGCTTTCTGGTATTCAACGAACGCACTTATCCACTACTCTGCCGGCTGTTCGGACACTTGCGCGTCCCGGTGGCCAAGAGTGACATGTCATTCTCTGTGCAGATCGCCGAGCCCTCTCTCGAGTGGGCAGGCACGAACCTGGATACCGTGTTTGCCCAGCGACGCAATTTGTTGCGCCTTTCGTTCTGGAGAATGCTGCTCGATATTGTTCGTTTCAACAAAGAATCAACACGCGATCTGAACGATCCTGCACTCGCCGAGCTGTCTCTGGGGAACTACCTCGACAGACATGGCTACAGCACCACTTTTCGCAACGATTATCTGTTACCGATGGCGGCGGCGATCTGGTCTTGCCCAACTGAGCAGATGCTGGCGTATCCGTTTCATACATTCGTCAGGTTCTGTCATAACCATGGTCTACTTCAGATCACGAATCGACCGACCTGGATGACGGTGGCAGGTGGCGCACGCGTTTATGTCTCCATGCTGATCGAGGAGATACGTGCCCATAGCGGCGAAATTCGTCTGGAATCGCCCATTCATGCGATTGAGCGGCGCCCGGATGGGGTAATGATAAAGTCTGCCGCCGGTATTGAGCGTTTCGACCAAATCCTGATAGCCTGTCACAGTGATCAAGCGCTTGAGATACTGGGTGGCGATGCAACCAAGCAGGAGCAGGAACTTCTCGGTGCGATACGCTATCAATCAAACCGGGCGGTGCTGCATACCGACCCGGCGCTGTTGCCAAGCAAAACCAAAGCCTGGGCCGCCTGGAACTATGCATCGCCAGGCAAGCTCGGCCAGAACCTGGGACAAAGTCCGGTGAGCGTTTCCTATCTGCTGAACAAATTACAACCGCTGCCGTCAGAAACACCCATAATCGTCACCCTGAATCCATGGCGCGAACCGGATGCCGCACACACCCATCGGCAGTTTCACTACGCACATCCCGTGTTCGATGGCCCGGCAATTTCCGCACAGACAGCAATCAAATCTTTGTCCGGCCAGAATCGGACGCTCTACGCAGGTGCCTGGTTAGGCTATGGCTTCCACGAGGACGGCTTTGCCTCTGCTGTTCGTGCAGCGGGGCAGCTGGCGCCACTTCCCGACTGGCTACTGGGAGAGCAGCCGGCCTTGAATATCATCGATTTCGGCACCGCAACGCCAGCGGTGGTAAATGCATGACGAAGTCGGTTCGTAGCTGGCTGACACCCGCATTGTGTGTCGGTGACGTGATGCATGCGCGCACGCGCCCCAAACGTAATGTATTTCATTATCCAGTTTTTTATCTACGCTTGCCGTTGAGCCAGCTCACGACGCTTCATGTCCGCGGCCTAGCCATCAACCGCAGGGGACTATGCCAGATTCTAAACAAGGACCACGGACCACAAGATGGCACAGATCTTATGGTCTGGGTACGCGAACTACTCAAAAATCAAGGCCTGGAGCGCGTGACTGAGAATGGCGAGGTGATTTTACAGACCATGCCGCGCATCTTTGGCTACCTGTTCAACCCGGTCAGCTTCTATTTCTGTTACGACCAAACGCCCCGCTTGCGTGCCGTCATCTGCGAAGTCAGCAACACCTTCGGCGAACGGCACAACTATCTGGTCGCGCATGAGGATCATCGCCCAATTGAGGAGAACGACATCCTGCATGCGCGCAAGGTCTTTCACGTATCACCTTTTTTCCCACTCAATGGGCATTACTCGTTTCGTTTTGGCGGCACGCCACAGTCACCCTTAGCGGTCATCAACTACACGGCAGAACCGACTGCGGACGCAGCAAGTGGGAGCGGGCAGTATGGTCTGCGCACCTGGGTGCGCGGCGATGCGGTGCCGCTGAACACTGGCACACTCCGAGCTGCACTACTGCGCTTTCCGCTACTGACGTTTGGCGTCATCACGCGTATCCACTGGCAAGCGCTACGTCTTTGGTGGCGCAAAGTCACCTTTTTCTCCAAACCAACGCCGCCGCTCAAGGAAACAACCTCATGAATACCCGCACCGAGGCATTGAAATCCGACGCACTCACCGAGACCCTGTATCCGACAGGCCGTGGGCCAGATGCAATGACAGCCGATAATCTGGGGGCGACAACCATTCAGACCCCATCCGCCGCGCGTACAGTTCTAGCGATGCTTGATAGTATCCAGCATGGGTCACTTCTTATTAGCCTCCCAAATGGGGAACAGCACCGCTGCGGAAACAGCGATGACGGGTCAGTTGTTGACATGGTCGTATACGATTGGGCAGTCTTCGAAGCGTTTATTGCGCGCGGGGATATCGGTGCGGCGGAATCCTTTATCGAAGGGCTATGGGGAACAGACTCGCTGAGCGCTCTGCTGACATTAATCGCGCGCAATCGAGCACCCCTTGAAAAAGCAATACACGGGCGACGTTGGCAGCTATTGAGCGCCTGGGTACTGCATCGTCTACGCGCCAACACACGACGCGGCAGCAAACGTAACATCATGGCGCATTACGACCTGGGTAACGATTTCTACCAACTCTGGTTGGATGAGACGATGACTTATTCCAGCGCCCTATTCAAAGATCACTCCCACCCGGATCACGCGAGCTGGCAAGATCTGCCGGCAGCGCAACGTGCCAAAAATAACCGGATGCTGGATGCATTGCAGGTACAGCCAGGTGCACGAATTCTGGAAGTGGGCTGTGGCTGGGGCGGCTTCGCCGAACAAGCGGCGGCACGTGGCGCCCATGTTACCGGTCTAACGCTGTCACCTGCCCAACGTGCATTTGCTCAGGAGCGTGCCGTTAAAGGGGGCTGGTTAAGCGACGCCGAGTTTCTGCTGACTGATTATCGGGACATGCAAGGTCAATTTGATCACATCGTCTCGGTAGAAATGTTCGAGGCTGTAGGCGAGCGCTGGTGGCCAACGTATTTTCGGGCGCTAAAGCGTCTGCTCAAGCCCGGCGGTCAGGCAATCGTTCAGGTGATCACGATAGACGATGCCTTGTTCCAGCGCTATCGCCGCGGCACAGACTTTATCCAGCGCCACATATTCCCCGGCGGTATGTTGCCGTCACCCGGTGCATTCTGTTCGCGCGCACAGCGAGCGGGGCTGGCGGTCGTTGATGACTTTGCCTTCGGTGCGCACTACGCACGCACACTGGGACTCTGGCATGACACTTTCTGTGAACGACTGCTCGAGGTCAAGGCGCAGGGATTCGATGATCGGTTCATTCGTCTGTGGCGCTTCTATCTCGCCTATTGTGAAGCCGGATTCAGGGCTGGCTCCATCGATGTTCACCAATTCACACTCCAGGCCTGAGGAAGTCATCATGCAACCAGTATTTGCAATGCTACGTAAACCACTATTGGCAATCTGCACACTGATCGGGCTCAACGGCTGTGGCGGCATGGAGGTGTCGCAATATACCGAGCAGGCGCCGGCGCTCGATCTTCAACGATATTTCAACGGCACGCTGGATGCCTACGGGATGTTCCAGAAACGTTCCGGCGAGGTTGTAAAACGGTTTCACGTCGTGATCGATGCAAGTTGGCAGGGTAATGTCGGCACCCTGGATGAACGCTTTACTTATAACGATGGCACGACACAACAGCGCGTCTGGACAATTACAAAGACCGGCGCACATAGTTACCGCGGCACCGCCGCTGACGTGGTCGGAGATGCTGTCGGCGAGAGTGCCGGCAATGCACTGCGCTGGCGCTATGTACTAGCGTTACCGGTTGACGATAAGATCTATCAGGTGGATTTCGACGACTGGATGTTCCTGATGGATGATCGTGTAATGCTCAATCGCTCGACCATGTCCAAATGGGGCTTTGATCTCGGCGAAGTGACACTGACCTTCGTTAAACGTTGATGTTTGAATGATGTCCTGGCGTATCAATCAACCCATACGATCCACCGACTGGGCCGGCCTTCGGGTTTGGTTGATTGGCGCTTCGACGGGCATTGGCGCGTCTCTCGCCATGCAGCTCACCAGTCTGGGGGCTCGCGTCATCCTGTCTGCACGCCATCCGGATGCGCTCGAGGTTGTCGCCGACCAGTGTCGCGATCGCCATCCCCAAAGTGATGTGATGATTTTGGCGCTCGACGCCTGCGATAGATCAGCTACAGCTTTATCCACAGACGAGATTACAACGCGCTGGGGCGGGGTGGATCTGGTTATTTATAACGCCGGTACTTACGAGGCAACACGTATCGACACACTTTCTGCAGATGCTGCAGAACGATCACTACGCGTCAATCTTCTGGCACCTATCGCGGCAACAGAGGCGATACTGCCGTACATGTTAGCGATGCCCAATGATGGCAAACCACGTGGCTTTGCATTTGTCGCTAGCGTTGCGGGCTACCGAGGCCTCCCTCGGGCGCTGACTTATGGGCCCGGCAAGGCAGGTTTGATCAGCTTTGCTGAATCCTTGTGGGTCGATCTGCACGGCATGGGCCTCAATGCCTGGATTATCAACCCGGGCTTTGTACGCACTCGGTTGACGGCGCAAAACCAATTTGAGATGCCAGCCCTGATTGAACCTGACGACGCCGCATCAGCGATCATCAAGGGGTTTTCGCGCGGCGATTTTGAGATTCATTTCCCCAAGCGCTTCACGCTGTTCATGAAACTCTTGCGTCTTTTACCCATTAACTGGTACCTGCGGCTGACTCAACGACTGGTCCCCCCGCTGCCGCGCGGCGGGCTGCCCCCACAGGAGTAAATCATGCAATCACTCAGTTACGATCAAACTCGAATCGCTGTCGACGCACTGGTACCGTTTTACGAACATCTCCGGCCAGAAGACGTCGAACGTTTTGGAAACTTTTACCGGCACGATGCCCGCTTTCGCGATCCGTTCAATCACGTGAGTAGCCTCGATGGGATTAAGCGGATATTCACCCATATGTTCGCCCAGGTAAACGACCCCGCATTCCGTGTGACCAAAGTTATTATTGGCGAAGGCGATGCGATCTTATTCTGGACCTTCCATTTCCGTTTTAAAGGGATGGGCTGCAAGAGTGCTCAAACGCTGGAAGGCGTTTCTCATCTGGCCTTCGACACAGACGGCCTGGTCACCTTGCATCGTGACTACTGGGATGCCGCAGAGGAACTCTATAGCCGCCTGCCGGTGATCGGCTCACTGATGCGCGGACTTCAACGAATGATTCGCGCCTGAAGGGATAGGGTCATTCGTCAGGTTGATATCGCGAGACCATGGCGCCAGCGGTAAAGCAGTACTATAGCCAGGCATTTAAGCACCAGAGGTAACAGGACGTATGCGGCCACCAGAGCATCGGTGTCCACCGTGCTTCCTGGCACATAGTCAAACACGGCTAATAGCGGCAGGGCAATCCCAGCCGCCAGGGCCAAATTGATCTTGGCAACCAGATTCCAGACGCCAAAGTAGGTGCCTGTCGCATTATGCTTTTCGCCGAGATCCGCCACCATGGATGCAGGGATGGTGAGGTCCGTGCCGACGGCAATTCCCGATCCGACACAAACCACCAGAAACCACAGCCAATCTCCTGCGCCGAGAAATGCGGCTCCGAAGAATGAGACAACGGCCATAATCATGGCCAATATCCATGTTAATGGGCGCCCTAGGGACTGAGCAATGCGTACCCAGAACGGAACAGCGATCGCCGCCGCAAGAAAGTAGGCGCCAAGCAAGAGCCCCGTTTTATCGGGTGCCTGCAACACGTCGGTCACATAAAACACGAATAGTGTTGCCGGGAAGGCAGAGGCCACGCCATTCGCAAAGAAAACACATAATAAACGGCGGTAGGTCGTATCCGCCCACGCAATCTTGAGCCGCGATACCAATGACTGGTCGCTGAAATTCTGTCGGCCAACAGGCAAACCCTGCATCGCAACAACTACCACGAGTAGAAATGCGATCAGGAACCATGGCAGGGTTTGTACCCCTGTCATCGGTTGGTCAGAGATAGCCGTGGGGATAACAGCCGCAATGACTACTCCCGCGAGTATGAATGCCTCTCGCGCGCCTGTTAGACGGAGTCGTTCGACGGTGTCTGTACCAAGGTCACCGCCCCACGCCTGATAGGCAATCATGGCGGCAGAAAATCCGAGCGTGCAACAGGTCAGCGCGGCAAAAAGCCAGAGTGCGGGATCAAACATGGTGCCTAGCGCTGGCGTGAAGAGTGCGTAGAACCCGAATCCAAACGGAATCAGCGCAGAATATAGCGCCAACTTACGGGGATGTCGATCAATCAACCAGCCGAAACAGGGGTCTGCCACAGCATCCAGCAGCCGTGTTAATAAAAGAACCCCACCGATGGTTGACAGCCCGAGCAATCCGCTCCGCGCATAAAGATCAGGAACGAAAAGGTAAATAGGCAACGCACCAAACGCCAGTGGAAGCCCGAGCAGCCCGTAGCGCAGAATCTGTCCGCGACGCATCAGCCGGCTCTGGGTTGCAACAACTGATTACGCAGCTTTGGCTCCGTCGTCCGCGGATCGAGCCAGATGCCAAAGAATAAGCGTGCAAATTCCGGATCATTAATCTGGCCGATTTCCCGGTTGTTATAGAGGAATGTGGCCGAACCGGGGCGGTAGATCCCGACGATTTGATCACCGGGTTTTACATCCGGGAATATTCTGGCCATGGCGCCTGCCCAGGCACCGAGCTGCTGTTCACCAGCGCCCAACGCACGCATCTGATCTATGCTGGCGGCGACTATTTTGGATCCGGCGATGTCACGCTTATAGGTGAGCTGCAGGGCAACGGGCGGATCGGCAGGGTTAGCACCCGCCCACAGCTGCGCTTCGTAAACCAGAAAGCCAAACCGCCTCAATTCTCCAGTGCCATATTTTTGCAGGCTGAGATTTCCGCCAAAGACGCGTGTTTCTGCGTAACTTGCGCTCGATCCCACCAGCACCACAAGACACAGCACACTTACAAGCCGGACGAATGTTAGTTTTGCGCTGCAATTCACGAAAAAAACCTTATGATTTCTAGTTAAAAATGATCTTGTCCATGTGGAATGCTATCACCTGTCGAGGTCACGCTTGATTATCATTCGCTTAAGGCAGGCGCTCAGACAGCGCAGACCTAACCAGTTAATATGGACGCCATGAAACGTGTACTCAATCACCCTAGGCTGCCCTGGTCCATTTTTCTGGTCATCATCGTTATTTTTGGCTCGCTGATTGCCGTCATCCTAGTCGCCAACCCGCCACCGCCAAAATCCGTGACGGTCGCCACAGGTGCTGACGGCGGGACTTATAGCGAGTATGGCCAGCGCTACAAAGACTTCTTTGCCAAACGCGGGATCGAACTGACGCTGGTGCCAACAAAAGGGGCCCAGGAAAATGCGGATCTGCTGCTTGATCCGAATAGTCCGATCGAAGTTGCTTTCCTGCAAAGTGGCCTCATTGACCCGGCAAATGCCGACAACTTGGAGACAATGGGCAGCATCGGTTATGAGCCCATCTGGATTTTTTACCGCGGGACCGACAAAGATGGTTCGCTGCAGAAATTTACCGACTTTGCGCAACGAAAAATCGCGATTGGTGAAAAGGGCAGTGGTACATACACCGAAGCTATGCATATGCTCAGCCTGAACGGACTGGACAAATCATCTAATCTGGTTGCCATGCCGAGTGCCCATGCGGTAGATGCCATCGACCGCGGCGAGATCGATGCAATCTTCCTGATTCAGGGCGTGCAGTCTAAAAATGTTCAGCGGCTCATCAGCAACCCGAACCTTCACCTGGTCGACTTCGTGCGTGCCGAGGCTTACGCCCAGAATATTCCGTACCTTGAACGCCTCGTCATTCCGATGGGCGGTCTGGATCTCAAGCGTAACTTCCCGGAGGAACGTACACAGCTAATTGCCACTACGACTGAACTCGTGATCAAAAAGAATCTCCACCCGGCCATCCAGATGTTATTGATGCAGGCAGCACACGAGATTAACGGTAAAGAATCTTTCTTTACAAAACGCGGCGAGTTTCCTGCTTTCAGAGGCAGCGGTTTGCAAGAAAGCGAGCAGGCAAGCCTCTATTACCAGAAGGGGCTTCCCTTCCTGATGAATCATCTCCCATTCTGGCTGGCCGAATTTATTCATCGAACCATCTTCTTCCTGTTGCCGATCTTTGTCATCGCACTCCCCGTCATAAAATATGTGCCGGAGTTTTGGAACAACCGTA
>JACCDW011376746.1_pt1 | contig 15006 bp, 16 predicted proteins | sample 7449781 | NCBI WGS metagenome assembly JACCDW01 (sample SAMN15323449, study PRJNA562643) | freshwater metagenome | isolation source: river surface water | place: USA:Blue River Watershed | collected 2017-08-18
AGAAGGTGGAGTGCGTACTTCTGGTCACCAATGACAACTGTGTGTCCTGCGTTATTGCCGCCTTGGTAACGAACTACATAGTCGACGCGATCTCCGAGCAAGTCGGTAGCTTTACCCTTGCCCTCATCACCCCACTGTGCTCCCAGTAGAACTAATGCAGGCATGGATAAGGCCTCTCCGACTCGTAGGTGTATAGATTACTTAAGAAGTGATGTTCCGGTTGAACGAAGATCCTCGCAAGCAAGGGCTACGCGTGCTGCGATTCCGGCTTCAGCTGCCTTACCCCATGCTCGTGGATCGTATGCCTTCTTATTGCCGATCTCGCCATCAATCTTGAGGACGCCGTCGTAGTTCTTCATGACATGATCCACAACTGGACGTGTAAATGCATATTGAGTATCTGTATCGATATTCATCTTCACTACGCCGAAATCGAGTGAGTCGCGGATCTCTGAAAGCAATGAACCAGAGCCACCGTGGAAGACAAGATCCATTGGCTTGCTGCCAGCAGACTGTCCAAGCTTTGCTGCAACTGCATCTTGAAGATCTTTAAGGATTGCTGGGCTAAGGACAACGTTTCCTGGCTTGTATACGCCATGAACGTTTCCGAATGTTGCAGCAACCATATAGCGACCGTTCTCGCCATTGCCTAGAGCCTCAAGTGTCATCAAAGCATCTTCAGGTGTTGAGTAGAGCTTTGCATCGTGCTTTGCCTCAATGCCATCTTCTTCTCCACCGACAACGCCGATTTCGATTTCAAGAATTGTGTGAGCAGCAACTGACTTTGCAAGAAGCTCCTTTGCAATGACCATGTTCTCCTTCATGTCGACAGCTGAGCCATCCCACATGTGAGAGTTAAACAATGGAGCCTTGCCATCTTTAATGCGCTGTGCACCGAGCTCTAGGAGTGGACGCATAAATGTGTCGAGCTTCTCCTTAGGGCAGTGATCTGTATGAATTCCGATATTGACGTTGTAATTCTTTGCGACAACGTGTGCAAACTCTGCGAGCGCTACTGCGCCGGCAACTTGATCCTTAACAGTTGAACCTGATGCGTACTCTGCTCCACCCCATGAGAACTGAATGATTCCATCTGAGCCAGCTTCTGCGAATCCACGAATAGCTCCGATGATTGTCTGTGATGAAGAGACGTTGATCGCTGGATATGCGAACTTACCTGCCTTAGCGGCGTCCAACATTGCTGCATAAACTTCTGGGGTTGCGATTGGCATGATGTGCTCCAAATGGCTAGATCTACTGTGTGTAAACCCATAACCGGAGGCGCCGTTGGCTCAAGTACTGGCTTACGGCTAAGTCAACCACCTATCCCCGCGTTAGGGAAAATCGCCACTCCTTTACGCGGGGCAGGGGTCACTTCAAGATGGGTTTAGTGAAGGATTCTTTGGATTAGGGCCATCAGGGATGAGAGCAGTGTTGGGCTGCTCAGGAATTTGAATAGATATGCCAGGAATTGAATGAGTGTCATGGGTGGAGTCTGCGCCTAGCCAGGATTGCCCGGGATGCAAATTTGGTGGTCTGTGGATAAAAAACCCTTCACATCATTGGCTTCCCCTTGTACTCTCAATTCTCATGAGCTCTGAAGCAACCCATGAATCCCTTGAGAACCTCGCCTCTGAGAACCGCACATTTGCCCCAAGCGCAGAATTCAGCGCTCAAGCTAATGCGCAGGCTGATATCTATAGCCAGGCTAGTAGCGACTACCTCGCCTTCTGGGATCGCCAAGCAGATGCCCTGATCTGGCAGGAGCGCTGGGATACAACACTCGAATGGAATCCTCCCTTTGCGCAGTGGTTTGTGGGCGGCAAGATCAATGCATCAGTGAACGCACTTGATCGCCATGTTGCCGAAGGCCACGGAGGTCGCATCGCATTTCACTTTGAAGGCGAGCCTGGTGACACTCGAACAATTTCATATGCACAACTACTCACCGATGTAAGCAAGGCAGCACATGCGCTCACATCATTAGGAGTTGTTGCTGGAGATCGTGTTGCCATTTATATGCCACTTATTCCTGAAGCAGCAGTTGCGATGCTGGCGTGTGCACGCATTGGCGCTATTCACTCTGTTGTCTTCGGTGGTTTTTCTGCAGATGCTCTGCTTTCACGCATTCAGGATGCAGATGCAAAGTTGGTAATTACAGCAGATGGAGGTTTTCGTAAAGGCGCTGCATTTGCTCTCAAGCCCGCTGTCGATGAGGCGCTCAAGGGTGAAACCAATGTTGAAAAAGTTCTCGTTGTAAAGCGCACAGGACAAGAGACAGCGTGGAGCCCCGATCGCGATATCTGGTGGCACGACATTGTTCCGCAACAACCATCGACTCATACACCGGAATTTTTCGATAGCGAGCATCCACTATTTATTCTCTACACATCAGGCACTACTGCTAAGCCAAAGGGAATCTTCCATACGACCGGTGGCTATCTCACTCAAGTGGCTTATACACACAAAGTTGTATTTGATATTAAACCTCGCACAGATGTGTATTGGTGCACAGCCGATGTCGGTTGGATTACCGGTCACTCATATATGGTCTATGGCCCATTGATTAATGGCTCAACGCAAGTGATGTATGAGGGAACTCCCGATACTCCTCACCAGGGACGCATCTTTGAAATCATTGAAAAATATGGGGTAACCATTCTCTACACAGCACCCACTTTGATCCGCACATGGATGAAATGGGGCGAAGAACATCCCAATAAATTCAATCTCTCCACTCTTCGTCTCTTGGGTTCGGTGGGTGAACCGATTAATCCTGAGGCGTGGATTTGGTACCGACATGTTATTGGTGGCGGGCGTTGTCCGATTGTTGACACATGGTGGCAGACAGAGACAGGTGCGATCATGATCTCTCCTCTGCCAGGCATCACTGCAACTAAGCCAGGCTCTGCGATGCGAGCTCTTCCTGGCATCAACGCAAAAGTTGTCGATGACAATGGAGTCCCTGTCGGTGACGGTCATGGCGGATATTTAATTCTTGATAAACCATGGCCATCTATGTTGCGTGGCATTTGGGGCGAGCCAGATCGATACAAGGAGACCTACTGGTCTCGCTTTGATGGAATCTACTTTGCAGGAGATGGTGCAAAGCTTGATGACGACGGTGCTATCTGGCTGCTGGGTCGCGTAGATGATGTGATGAATGTTTCTGGCCACCGCATCTCAACTACTGAAGTTGAATCTGCACTTGTCTCACATGAAACCGTTGCTGAAGCTGCCGTTGTTGGAGCAGCTGATGCGATGACCGGCCAGGCAATCGTGGCTTTTGTGATTTTGCGTGGTGGAGTTGATCACCTCGAAGGTGATGCTCTCATTAAGCAACTGCGTGATCATGTTGCTAAAGAGATTGGTGCAATCGCAAAGCCGCGTCAGATTATGGTGGTGAATGAACTACCAAAAACTCGCAGTGGCAAGATTATGCGTCGTTTACTCAAAGATGTAGCTGAAAACCGCGCTGTTGGCGATGCGACAACCTTGGCAGATCCCAATGTGATGAAGTTAATCTCTGAAGGACTTAAGAGCTCTAGTTCAGAGGATTAATGAAAAGCTCTTCAATATTGTCACGCAAATTGGAGAGTAGCGAAGGTGCATAGCTATCGAGTTTGAGATAGACCTTGCTCTCCATCATTGCATTCTGACCTGTCGGCCATGGAGCGATTAATAGAACGGTTCCAACAATGTATGCCAGAACCAAAACTTTAATCGCCTCTATTGCAGCACCTGCAAGAGAGTTAGCCCATGCAAGAGGGCCACGAACAATTGTTAACTTCAGGGCTTTAGCAATGAGAAGTCCTGCCAGAGTACCCAATCCAGCACCTGCAAAGATTGCGAGAACAACCCAGGCACTCTTGTCGTATTGAATTGCAAGGTAGAGACCAGCGATTGCACCTGCGATATATCCGATTGTCTTAAGAACGCTCTTGAGAAAACCTTGCTTATATCCACTGAAAACCTGAGCAGCAAAGAAGAGGGCTACTGCGATATCAAAGATCATGACGCTCCTAAGTATTTCTCTGAGAGCTCTCGAAGCTCATCTGCTGAGTTTATGACACCAATCTTCTTATAGAGGATTTGCCCATCTGCCCCGATAAACCAGGTCACAGGTACACCCATTCCAAAGTAAGAATCTGTGCTGCCGTCACGGTCGAAGAGGTTTGGCCAAGTGATTCCGTTTTCAATGACAAAGGCTCGACCATCTTCTATTGAGCTCTCTTCAACATCAACTCCAATGAGCTGAATGGAGGGATCTAAAGTCTCGAAAAACTCAACAAAATAAGGGATTTCTTCCTTGCATGGCCCACACCAGGAACCCCAAACATTAATGATTGCAGGGCCCTTAATGTTTCGCACATCAACACCTGTACCGCCATCGAGGCACTCTGAAACATTCTGCGATTGAGAATTAGCCTTCAGCACCTGAATAGAGTCACACGAGATCACTTCACCGATTGCAACAGGTATTACCTCATCGCCACAGCCCGTGATCAGCGCCAATGAAAGAGCTGCAAAGACCAGCGCTTTCATCTTCATCGGAAGTCCTTATCTGTCTTTACGAGAAGTTTTGCCTTCTCAGGATCCATCTCACCAATACCAACGGATGGACAGAGTTTAGCTACTGGGCAGGCACCACAGGCAGGTTTGCGTGAGTGACAGATTCGACGACCATGCCAGATCATCCTCTGTGACAAGTTTGTCCACTCAGGTTGTGGAATCAAATCCCCCACTTCAAACTCCACCTTCACTGGATCTTGTGACTTCGTCCATTCAAAGCGTCTAGACAATCGTCCAAAGTGTGTATCTACCGTGATGCCTGGAGTATCAAATGCGTGGCCTAGGACAACATTGGCAGTCTTTCGACCAACTCCTGGCAGGGTAATTAACTCTTCAAGAGTTGCAGGGACCTTTCCATCGAACTCTTCAACTAACTTGGTGGCCAACCCTTTGAGGTGGCGCGCCTTTGCGTGATAAAAACCTGCTGAAAAAATGTACTCCTCAATCTCCGGCAGTGGCGCCTTTGCATAGTCCTTCGCGCTCTTATACTTCTTAAAGAGAGGTGGGGTAATTTGGTTTACTCTCTTATCGGTGCACTGCGCAGAGAGAACTACCGCAACAATGAGTTCAAGGGGATTCCTAAAGTCCAGTTCGCATCGGATCTCGGGGTAGGTCTTGGTGAGGACGCGATAGATCGCCCTCGCCTTTTTTCGATTTTCCGTATTGCCCGACACAGGAGTAAAGTACCCGCGTGCCTCAAGATGATGAAGTTATACGTCGCGCCCCGCTCTTTACTGCCCTAGATGATGCAGCTGCCAGCTCATTGCGCGCTTCAATGGACTCAGTAAAGATTGCAAAGGGTGGAGTCCTCTTTAAAGAGGGCGATGAAGGTGAGCATGTCTATGTGATAGTCGATGGCAAGCTCAAGCTCGGAACCTCTAGCGGTGATGGTCGCGAGAACTTGCTCTCAATTCTTGGTCCAGGTGAAATGTTCGGCGAGCTTTCACTCTTTGATCCAGGACCTCGCACATCGACTGCAACTGCAGTCACTGATGCAAAGCTCCTATCTCTTAGCCATGAGAAGTTGATCCCTTGGCTTCGTGATAATCCAGAGGTTGCACTTGAACTTCTTGCCCGTCTTGCACAGCGACTTCGTCGCACCAATGAAGCTGTTGGAGATCTTGTCTTCTCAGATGTTCCTGGTCGCGTTGCAAAGGCACTGATTGATCTTGGTGCTCGCTTTGGTAAGGAGAGCCCTGAAGGCCTCTTCGTTCACCACGACCTCACACAAGAAGAGCTTGCTCAACTTGTTGGCGCATCACGTGAGACTGTAAATAAAGCACTTGCTGATTTTGCTGGTCGCGGATGGCTCAAGCTTGATGGTCGCGCAGTATTGATTACAGATATCGAGCGTCTAGAAAAGCGCGGCAAGTAGGTAACTCAAACTACTCTTGGTAGTTTTAATGTGAATTTGTCGTGATGCCCTTTTCATCACTCCTTTTTTCTTAATATATAACCTCACTCTCACATCGAAGAACTCTCTTCGTTGTGAGAGTTAGGTGTTTTAAAAATGGAGAACGTTCTAGCCAATAGAAGAAAAGTGGGACAAATAGCTGGACTTTTTGGTGCATTAATCGCCTTAACCTTTGGCCAAACATCTCAGTCCTATGCTGGTGTAATCAATTCAAATAATGTAACAAACGCGGTGGGTTCATTAGCAGCGGCGGCAGCAGGTGCAGCCACGGGTGGGGCGGTGTTAGGAAGCTTCGGGGGGCCACCAGGGGCTATGGCAGTTGGCGCTGCTGCAGCAGCTGGAGTTGTAGTCTCGGCAATAACTTATACGGTCGTTACAAAAACTATTCAACACCCAGTTGCGGCAATTCAAACTGCAGTTGTTTTCAACCCAATGATCGGTCCGATATATGTAGCAACACACAAAGAAGAAGTAACTAGCGGAGCAAAACAGATATGGAATTATCTCTTTGGTTAAGCAACTTCTACTGTGAGCTCAACTTCAACAGGTGAGTTAAGTGGCAGCTCTGCAACGCCAATCGCGCTGCGGGCTGCCACTCCTGCATCGCCCCAGATATGCATAAAGAGCTCTGAAGCTCCGTTAGCAACTGCGGGATGTGAGACAAAACCTGCCGCACCATTGACGTAACAAACAATTCGAACAACTTTGACAACTGAATCAACAGGTGCGACAAGTTCAACTGCAGCAAGTGCGTTGATGGCGCAGATCTTTGCTAATTCATAGGCCTCTTCAACGGTCACATCTGCGCCGACCTTGCCGGTCTTTGCAATTGCACCATCCACCATTGGAAGCTGGCCTGCAGTAAAGACGATATTGCCAGTACGAACTGCTGGAACATATGCAGCAAGTGGCTTAGTAGCAACAGGTAGGGTCAAGCCCTTTTCAGATAGCTTTGCACGAACATCGACTGACATTTACTTGATCTCACGCTTCATGTAAGCAACGAGCTGCTCGCCGCCTGGAGCTGGAACAACTTGCACGAGCTCCCATCCATCTGAGCCCCATGTATCAAGGATCTGCTTTGTTGCATGTGAGAGCAGTGGGACAGTTGCATATTCAAACTTCATTAGTTTCCTCCAGCGAGCGTTGACTTTACGAGTGATGAAACAACTCCACCATCTGCTTTACCTGCAATAAGTGGCTTAATTGCGCCCATGACCTTGCCCATATCGGCAGGACCTGCAGCGCCAGTTGATGCAACTGCATCAGCGATGATCTTCTTAATCTCATCTTCAGATAGCTGTGCTGGAAGATACTTGGCAATAACTTCGCCTTCAGCCTTCTCCTCAGCTGCCTTATCGTCACGACCAGCCTTTGCAAACTCTTCCGCTGCTTCACGGCGCTTCTTCGCCTCGCGAGAGAGAACGGTGATGATCTCCTCATCGCTGAGTGTGCGTGCTTCCTTACCTGCTACCTCTTCATTGGTAATAGCTGTAAGGACCATACGAATGGTTCCTGAAACGAGCTTGTCACTGCTGCGAATAGCTGCAGTGAGATCTGCATGAAGTGTCTCTTTTAAAGTCATGGGCGTATCTTCTCATGCCCCTGTAACCTCTACTCCATGAGTTACAAGCTGCGTGAGGCGCAGATCCCAATCTTGCCTACTGGCCACTCACCCATCCGCATCCTGCACTTCTCCGACCTTCACCTGACTCCTGCTCGCAGGCGCGAGATTGCCGATATCAAATCCTTTGCAAAGTTAGCCCCAGACCTTGTTATCTCAACCGGTGACTTCCTTGCAGATATGAAGGCAGTCCCAGTGGTTCTCGATGCCCTCGACTATCTCTTAGATATTCCAGGTCTCTTTGTCTTTGGATCCAATGATTACTACGCACCTAAGCCAAAGAACCCACTGAAATATCTCTTGCCTGATCATGGAAAGCGCATTCATGGCCAGGATCTTCCATGGCCAGAGCTCGATCGTGGGTTGCGGGCACGTGGATGGATTAATCTCAATAAGTCTCGCGCCACAATCAAAATCAATGGCACAGTTATTGAGGCCCGTGGCACAGATGATGCTCACCTGAACTTTGATGACTATTCACTCGTTGCAGGTGCTCCAGGTAAGTGCGATATCGCAATCGGTGTAACACACGCACCATACCTGCGCATCCTAAAAGCGATGGCCGATGATGGTCTTGATGCAATCTTTGCTGGCCACACACATGGCGGACAGATAAGACTTCCGCTTCCAGGTGGCTCACGCGCACTGACAACTAATTGCGATTTACCAAATTGGCGTGCACGTGGACTCACTAGATTTGCACAAGAGCCTTACCTTCATGTCTCTGCAGGAATGGGCACAAGTCCCTTTGCACGAATTCGCGTTGCAAGTCCACCAGAAGTTTCTCTGGTGACACTTACTGAGAAGAAGTAGTTAGCCCTTTTTCGCGAGAGCTTCGATGTCAGCATCGACCATAATCTGAGCAAGCTCTTTCCAATGTGTCTTCGCCTTCCAACCAAGTGCAGCCTCTGCCTTTGATGGATCACCGATGAGTGCATCAACTTCTGTTGGACGAATGTATTTCTGATCTGTCTCAACATGGTCTTGCCAATTCATTCCCGCATGAGCAAATGCTGCCTCTGCGAAGTCGCGGACTGTAGCGCCTACTCCTGTAGCAACGACGTAATCAGAAGGCTTATCTTGCTGGAGCATCAACCACATTGATTCGACATACTCTTTCGCATAACCCCAGTCACGCACGGCATCAAGGTTTCCAAGAAATACTGTCTTTTGTTGGCCGGCTTTAATTGCAGCGACTGCGCGTGTGATCTTACGAGTTACGAAAGTTTCACCACGGCGTGGAGATTCGTGGTTGAAAAGAATTCCGTTGGTTGCATGCATTCCGTAACCATCACGGTAATTAACTGTGCACCAGTAGGCCATCAACTTTGCAGCCGCATATGGAGATTGTGGGCGGAAGACAGAGTTTTCATTTTGAGGTGGCGGTGTTGAACCGAAGAGCTCCGATGTTGATGCTTGGTAGAAGCGTGTATCAATATCTGCGCTACGGATTGCCTCAAGTAGGCCAACGGCGCCAACGGCATCTACCTGGCCTGTGTATTGAGGCATAGTAAATGAGACCTGCACATGAGACTGAGCGCCAAGGTTATAGACCTCAGTTGGCTTAACTTCGCGAATAAGGTTTGTTAGTCCGACACCATCAATCAAATCGCCATAGTGAAGAATCAACTTTGGGTTTGAATCATGAGGATCTTGGTAGATGTGATCGATGCGAGAAGTATTAAATGTTGACGAACGACGAATGAGGCCGTGCACTTCATAGCCCTTGGCAAGCAAGAACTCTGCAAGGTATGAACCATCTTGACCTGTGACACCCGTAATGAGGGCTACTTTTCTACTCATCGTCGTACTTCTCCCTTTGCTGTTGCATCTTTATACCAAGCGATAGTTGATGCAATGCCATCGCGCAATGAAATCTTTGGTGCCCATCCAAGAGCCTTTGCCTTAGATACATCGAGAACCTTACGAGGAGTTCCATCTGGCTTTGATGAATCCCACGCCAGTTCTCCCTTAAATCCTGCCAATTCAGCCACTAATTCTGCGAGTTCTTTGATACTCAGGTCTTCGCCAGTACCAATATTGAGGTGCTCAGAAGAGTTGTAATTCTTGCCAAGGTGCACGACTGCGGATGCAAGGTCATCAACATGCAAGAACTCACGCTTAGGCGATCCCGTTCCCCACAATGTTTCAATTGGGGCGTTCTTCTCTGCTGCCTCAACAAAGCGGCGAATAAATGCTGGTAGAACATGTGAGCCTTGAAGTTCGAAGTTGTCATTGATTCCGTAGAGATTGGTCGGCATCAAAGAGATCCATGTGCGGCCATACTCTTTACGAAATGACTTGATGAGTTCGATTCCGGCGATCTTCGCAACAGCGTAAGCCGAGTTGGTCTCCTCGAGCGGTCCAGTTAGCAAATACTCTTCTTTGATCGGCTGTGCGCAATCGCGTGGATAGATGCAGCTTGAGCCTAGGAAGATGAATTTCTCTACATCTGCAGCGTGAGCTGCCTCCATGAGATTGCTCTGGATACGAACGTTATCTGCCAAGAATTCAACAGGAAATGAGTTGTTCGCCCCGATTCCGCCAACTTTGGCAGCGGCATCAACAATCAGCGTTGGCTTTACATCCGCAATAAAGGCGAAGGTCGCATCGCGATCCAGGAGATCGACAACCTTGCGGCTGACTGGAATTACCTCTTCGCCGGCAGCCTGGTAGGCACGAACAATTGCAGAGCCAGCTAAGCCTGTGCCCCCTGCGACCACGATTGTCATGGCCCGGAGTCTACCGTGCGCTTACTTCGTGAATTCGACAGCAAGAAGCTCTGCGATTTGAGCTGTGTTTAATGCAGCTCCCTTACGCAAGTTATCGCCACAGACAAATAGGTCGAGAGACATTGGGTCATCGATGCTCTTTCGAACGCGACCTACCCACGTTGGATCTGTGCCAACAACATCTGCCGGTGTCGGGAATTTATGGTTTTCAGGATCATCAACAAGCTTGACCCCAGCCGCATTTTGAAGAATATCTTGTGCCGCCTTACGTGAAGGCTCCTTCGCAAAGGTCGCATGCACAGTCAATGAGTGAGTTGTGATGACTGGAACACGCACACATGTTGCAGAGACCTTAAGTCCTGGAAGTCCAAGAATCTTTCGTGACTCATTGCGAACCTTGAGCTCTTCAGATGAATAGCCATCTTCTTTAAGAGAGCCCGCCCATGGAACAACGTTGAGTGCAAGTGGTGCTGGGAAAGGACCGTTCTCTTTGATTACGGTGCGAATATCGCCTGCAACATCACCCACAGCTGTTCCTGCAACAGCAGATATCTGCTCGCGCAAAGTGTCAATACCAGCTTGTCCTGCACCAGATGCTGCTTGATATGAAGATACAACTAGCTCTTTGAGTTCATACTCTTGATGGAGTGCGCCCATTGCAACAATCATTGAAAGAGTTGTGCAATTTGGATTAGAGATAATTCCACGTGGACGATTCTTTACATCTTGCGGATTTACCTCTGGCACAACAAGTGGGACATCTGCATCCATTCGGAATGCGCCAGAGTTATCTACAACTACAGCACCACGTGATGCCGCAATCGGTGCCCACTCAGCTGAGACCTCATCTGGCACATCGAACATTGCAACATCGATTCCATCAAATGCTTCAGGTGATAGTGCGACGACTGTGAGCTCTTCTCCACGGCAGATCAACTTCTTGCCTGCACTGCGGGCAGATGCAATGAGACGAATTTCTCCCCAGACATCTTCGCGCTCTGACAAAATTCCGAGCATTACAGTGCCAACGGCACCTGTTGCACCTACAACTGCAAGTGATGGCTTCTTGCCCGAAGTTGATTGAGTCATCGTCCTGTACCTCCGTATACAACAGCCTCGTTCTGATCAGAATCAAGGCCAAAAGCAGTGTGTGCAGCCTTTGCTGCCCGCTCAAGATCTGTCTCGCGAATGATGATTGAGATACGGATTTCAGAAGTTGAGATCATCTCGATATTTACTCCCGCCTCTGACATTGCAGCAAAGAATGTTGCCGTGACGCCAGGGTGTGAACGCATTCCTGCACCAATCAGCGAGAGCTTTCCAATGGTGTCGTCATACTGGATTGATGCAAAGCCAACTTCACCTTGAATCTTCTTGAGAATAGTTGTTGCTTCCGCACCATCTGCCTTAGGCAATGTGAATGAAATATCTGTGAGGCCTGTAGCTGCAGCAGAGACGTTCTGCACAATCATGTCGATGTTGAGATCGTTATCAGCAAGTGCCTGGAAGATTCGCGCTGCAACACCCGTGCGATCTGGGACACCGACGATCGTGATCTTTGCCTCTGACTTATCGTGTGCGACGCCAGCGATGATTGCTTGCTCCATGGTGCCTCCTTCTGGGTGGTTTTCAACTACCCAAGTTCCTTCGAGTGGTGAGAAAGATGAACGGACGTGAATTGGTAAGTTGTAACGACGTGCATATTCAACGCAACGCAAGTGAAGAACCTTTGCTCCTGCTGCTGCGAGCTCGAGCATCTCTTCATATGTAACTGTGTTCAACTTGCGCGCAGATGGAACTGCGCGAGGATCTGCGGAGAAGATTCCATCAACATCTGTGTAGATCTCGCAGACATCGGCATCGAGGGCTGCGGCGAGCGCGACAGCAGTTGTATCTGAACCACCGCGTCCTAGAGTTGTAATGTCCTTTGTATCTTGCGAGATTCCCTGGAAGCCAGCAACGATTGCGATATTTCCTGAATCAATCGCCTCTCGAATTCGACCAGGTGTCACATCGATAATGCGTGCCTTGCCGTGAGTTGAATCTGTGATGACGCCAGCTTGTGAACCTGTAAATGATTGTGCTTCAAAACCGAGGTTGTTAATTGCCATCGCAAGAAGTGCCATTGAGATTCGCTCGCCTGCAGTCAGCAACATATCGAGCTCACGCCCTGGAGGAATCGGGCTCACTTGATTGGCAAGATCAATGAGCTCATCGGTGGTATCGCCCATGGCTGAGACCACAACGACGACCTGATTTCCCGCCTTCTTCGTCGCCACAATACGAGCGGCAACGCGCTTCATGCCCTCGGCATCTGCGACTGAGGAACCACCAAATTTCTGAACGATAAGCGCCATGCGATAAGTGTGAAGGCGAATTTAGCTACGCGCTAGCCGAATTTCGGATTTTCTCATTATATGAAACAAAGGTAAATCCACATATTGAGACAATAGCTCTTTAGAGGTTGGTGCGCCCCTCAAATGCGCGACCGAGCGTGACCTCATCGGCATATTCGAGATCTCCACCAACAGGCAAGCCTGATGCCAGACGAGAGACATTAATCCCCATCGGCTTAATCAGACGTGCCAAATAAGTGGCAGTTGCCTCACCCTCGAGGTTGGGGTCGGTCGCCAAAATGATTTCAGTAATCGTTGAATCTGCAAGGCGTTGCATGAGCTCGCGAATTCGTAGCTGATCTGGACCGATGCCATCGATGGGACTGATTGCTCCACCAAGAACGTGATACTTGCCGCGGAATTCACGGGTGCGCTCGATTGCAATCACATCTTTCGACTCTTCAACAACACAAATCTTTGTTCCATCACGACGTGGATCGCGACAGATTCGACATTGACCTTCTTCAGAGACGTTTCCGCATTCACTACAGAACTTCACGCGCTCCTTAACGGTGCGCACTGCCTCTACTAAAGAATCTGCAATCTCTGCATCTGATTGGAGAATATGAAATGCGATGCGTTGAGCAGACTTTGGTCCGATGCCAGGCAAGCGCCCCAATGCATCAATGAGATCTTGAATCGCGCCTTCATACATTCCACTTGACATTAGTCGTGTCTCTTTTCGCTAATGACAGTTGCACCGAGTTCGGCTGCAAGAAGTGCGGCGCCAGTTAACTGTGTTGCATCGGTGGGAGCCTCTGTTGTTCGAACGGCGCGAGCTTCAGGTGTGCTCGTTGTATCGATACTTGGATCGACAGTTACCTCAATCTTGCGATCGAGTCCAACGATTTCAATAAATGCATCGCGCAAAATCTGATCGGATTCGCTTCGGATAAATGAATCACGAGCACCGGCATTGACGATGCCAATGGTGATTGCCTTCTCATCCACACCAAGGATCTGTGCACTTGCACTCAAGAGTGACCAAGTCAGACGGCGTCGCTTCTTCACATTTTCAATGACTTCAGGCCACATACGACGAAGGCCAGCAACATCGATTGCGCCAATATCGTGAGCTGGTGTTGCCTTCTTTACAGGCTCTTCCTTTACGACAGGAGTCTCACGAATAGCTTCTGCAGTAATGGGAGAGACATAATCTGCAGGATCAACGCTCTTTGCTGGTGCTGGAGTTGGTGCTTCAGTTTTCTTCGGCGCAACTGCAGTTACCTGCGGTGCAATGTTCTCAACGCGCTCAAGGCGTTCAATACGTGCGAGCATTCCTGCCTCGCCGTTATCTCCAATTGGCAACAAGATCCGGCCGCAGATGAGCTCAAGAATAAGGCGTGGAGCAGTCGCTCCTCGCATCTGCGTAAGTCCTTCTGAAGCGATATCTGCTGCTCTAGAAAGTGACGCTTGGCCAATGTTCTCGGCCTGCACACGCATACGCTGCAATTGATCATCAGGCAGCTCACGCAAAATACTGTTGGCATTTGTTGCCTGCAGTGCATCAACGATCATCAAATCGCGAAGACGCTCGAGTAAGTCCTGTGTAAATCGACGTGGATCATGTCCAGATTCAATAACGCGATCAACTGTCTTAAAGAGCGTTGCACCATCACGCGCTGCAATCGCATCCATCGCATCATCAAGCAATGCGCCATCTGTAAAACCAAGTAGTTGAACTGCGATTTCATAGCTCACGCCATCTTTACCGGCACCGGCCAAAAGCTGACCCAGAACAGAGAGAGCATCACGGACAGAGCCGCCTGATGCACGAACCACAAGTGGGATAACACCCTTAGCAACTTTGACGCCCTCTGATTCGCAGACCTTTTCTAGATGTGCTGCAAGAGTTCCTGGTGGAACAAGACGGAAAGGATAGTGATGTGTACGTGAGCGAATAGTTGAGATCAACTTCTCTGGCTCTGTTGTTGCAAAGATAAAGATGACGTGTGCTGGTGGCTCTTCTACAACTTTCAGAAGTGCATTTGCAGCCCCTGGTCCAAGCTGATGCGCCTCATCGATAATGTAAATCTTGTACTTGCTCTGGACTGGCGCAAAGAAAGCTTTATCGCGAAGATCGCGCGCATCATCGACAAGTCCATGTGTTGCTGCATCGAGTTCGATGACATCAAGTGAACCTGGACCATTTGCAACAAGGTCTTTACAAGATTGGCAGAGACCACAAGGATTTGGTGTTGGGCCTTTCTCGCAATTGAGCGAGCGCGCCATGATGCGAGCAGATGAAGTTTTGCCACAACCGCGAGG
>JACCDW012023983.1_pt1 | contig 15006 bp, 8 predicted proteins | sample 7449781 | NCBI WGS metagenome assembly JACCDW01 (sample SAMN15323449, study PRJNA562643) | freshwater metagenome | isolation source: river surface water | place: USA:Blue River Watershed | collected 2017-08-18
CAAGTTTTGAAAAGTATTCCATCAAATAATTTTTGTAAATTATTTTTGATGGATATATCGTTGTAAAATTATCTATATTGTATTTTGATCCCGAACCAGAAATATGACCATATGTAATATCGAAAACAAATTTTGAATCAACATCACTTTCTGGAGATGAAATAACTCTCGAATAATAGTGTGAATATGTATTATCAGATGCAGTATGAAATGTATTTAACATTTCGTCTTTACATTGAAAAAGACCATAAGATTTATACTTTGTCAATACTGTTGAGAAATCCATCGGTGACTTGAATTTTTTGTAAGCACTTGAAGGAATAATTTGTATTGACGATGTTGGTAGTGTAGTATTTGCAGGTTGTGTAGAATCCATCACGAAACTAACGGATTCATTATTTATGAAAACTTTATATTCGTCTCTTGATGGAAAAGAATTTTGAAATTGAAAATCAATATAACTACGAAGTAATTCTAAAACTCGTTTGTTTATTTCAAAGCTAAGTTTTTTCATGATCAATCCGTTATCGTACTAGAAAATACAACAGGTATATTTGCCAAAGATTGGAACAATGATTGAAGTCTTTCCCTTTCTGCGATTAGTGCCTCTCTTACATATGGTTCAAAATTTGGGTTTATATCCGGATCCAGAATCGATGGTAATTTTTTAACAGCATTGGGCAATCCATAGTCTTTGAGAGTAGTAACACTTGTTATACATTCATTTAGTTTTGCCTTTTGACTATCGTAAACTGCTCTTGGATTCGGATTCACTTGTAAAGCAAATAAATCAGACTGTACAATTCCATTGGAGTCAATATCCAATAAAGATCGTAGTAGTGTAATTGCTGACAAATTTATATCAGCAGGATCTATTGCTGGTGGGAAATCACCCAATAATGATCCAGAAAGAACATTTGCTATTTCAGTTTCAGTTATCATTTACCAATTTAACCTTATCTTTATCAAAACATCATTTTCTTTTGTTTTCTTAATAGGTCTACTCAATTTAGCCACTGCCAATAATTCTTGTTTACTGTTATACAAACCAACTGTTGTAATATATGACATTGGATTGTCTATGAAACATGGGTTTTTAATTCTTCCTTTATTTGCATCGGTATCGTAAACATAAGTTGGATTATTACTATAATTCGCCTCACCAGATGGAATACGAACAAAGTAATGATTTGTTGTTTTGTATTTTACATTTCTAGCACGCATTGGTTTACCAACAGCAGCCGCACCACTTATTGCAGTAAACAATTTGTAGGAATTGTCACCATTTATATTACTGCCAGTTACACTATTAAACGAAGATGATACATTTAATTTAGAACCATCTAAAACAATAACGCCCAAGTTTGGATAAACATATCCGTATGTTGTGTATACAGTATTTGTGGTTGAACTACCTGTTCCTGATGTGTGAATACCGTCTTTCAATGAACCACTTACGATTGAATATGAATGTAGAGGGTCATCCATAGAACAAACAAATTCTTCATCAAACTCGGAAGAGTTGTCTATCAAAGATAATATATTTGGATTTGAACCAGATACTTTTACATTACTACCAGTATGAGCATTATTTGCTATTCCACTTCCACTCAATTCTGCAATGTTTATTTCAAAATTACCAGTATCAAGTTTATCACTCAAACCATTACGGTAGAAGTTTATTACATATATGTCATCAGGAGTAACTTCAGATCCAGATGTTTGGAATTTAAAATACTTCTCACTTGCATCTAATGCCAACAATCTATATTGTGAATATATTGCTCTACTTGGACTATCATCAGATTCATAACCACTTGAAATTGATCCGGAACCTTTCCAGTTACCATAAGCAACCGCAAAGTATGATGTCTTCGTACAATTATCACAATCTGTTATTTCATAATAATACTCTTTTGATTGAGAATTTTGATTAGATGAAGTATAGTAACATTCTAATGATTGTGATGTATTAAACAAACCTTTGATTGATGCCTTTTTAACACCAGTTAAAACATCAGTACCATAAAGAAACGGATGATGTAATCTACCTTCTCCGGTTGATTCAAAACAATCTATTTTTTGTCTTCTATTACCAGATAAATCTTGACCAATAGTTAAACCATATCTAGCACGAACACTTTCTGGTTCTGGTGTTGGATATGTTGGATCCAATATCTTTTGTTCTGGTAAAGTAAATGTTGTTCCATACAAAGGATCCGTATATTCTATTTGTGGATATACAATGTAATGTGTTACAACTTCAACCTCATCACATCCACAAGGATTATCAATATCCAATCTCCATGATTCTTCGGTGACTGTTGAATATGTACAAGCAGCAGATGGTTGGAATTTTATAGTGGATGGGTCATAACTTGAAAATTCTGCACCAATACCAACTATTCTACTAACCATATCTTCGGTATAATAGAAATATCCTTCTGGAGTTGTCATCAATTCACCATTTGGCTTAATTGCAAGTGGCCAATTTACTCCAGCGCCCAACAATCTGATGAGCATATAGTTGTAAGCATTTGTTCCTTTCTGTCTGTAATTTATCTCTACCGTTTGTTTACCAGGAACAGTACAATAAATTTTATATGGAATTATTTTTTTACGTTTTACTGCCCATTGGTAATCCGTTTTAACACCAATCAAACAAGGATTATTTGGTATAACAGATGGTATAGGATCAAAAACTGTATTTTTTACTGGCAAAAGGTATGGAAATATCTTTTGAAATTCACTTGAATTTCTACCAGAACGGATGATGTCAAGAATTTGACCTGTGACTTCATCCATATTTATTTCTTCTATCTTACCCGTAACCTCAGGATAATCGATATATCTTTTTGTATATGTGGAATACTCTTTATCAGATTCAATAACCCACTTAAATCCAACATCATTTAAAGGTGTAGAACAATCTGTATCTGATATGATAAAATTGGTAGATACCGTTCCATAAAAATCATTTATTCTTACCGTTTCGTTTCTTGGTAACTGTGTTGGTGTTCCTTCTGCACCACCGATTGTTGTTCCACCAAAATTTGTATTACCAGTTCCAACTCCACCACCACCAACTGTTTGTTCAACGGTTCCACCTTTCTTTGAATATATCGTTGAAATTATTGTTGATGAATTTAAGTCATTATATGGTAAACGAGCAGTTATACTGTTACTCAAATATGCATCATTAAAAGTAAAAGATGCATCTATTGTTGCCAACTGCATGAAATTATCAAAAAATGTCATGTAGTCTGCACTTGTTGCCTCTTGATACCATTTTTCATTTATTCCAGGAGGAATATAACCTTTAACAGAATCAGCTAAACCTTGTATAAAGCCCCTTGTTGGATTTGCTTTATCAAAAAATGGTTTTCTAACTGATTGTCCTGGACTTGATGCCATGGTTGGGGAATGGTTATCAACGAATACCCTCAACCCTTCTTCTTGTGTTTGGTATTTTATGTTTTGTAAAACGGTTTCGCCAGTACTCAAAACAGTTTCATTCATACCCTCATATAGTAAACGTAAAATATCTCTCATATCATAATGGTATTCATATGATATTTTACCAATAGATTTTTGATTAGATCCATTTGGTTGTATAGATAAATCACCTTTACTGTTTTCGTTTATATTCCAAAATGTTTTTGATTCAACAGTCTTTGTAAAAAGTTCAACTGGAGGTTCTGCAATACCATTAAAATAACAAGCGGCATACATTGTTATTCTCATGCTAGGTTTTTGATCTATACTAAATCCAGATACATTTCTTTTCGGTGGAAGTGCTGCATCTATATCCTGTGTAATACCAAAACTATATTTTGGTGTAGTACAATTCCCAACTTTAATTTTATTTGAAAATGAAGTTGTAGGAGCGGATTGCATAAACTGTGTTGAAGCAGCAGTTAATGGTCTTTGTGTTGGTGTATTAGTTGCTCCAGATGAAGGAGAATAAATAGGATTACCATTTGCATCAACACCTGAATAAGAAAGTGGTCCTACCACATTTCTTAAAGTTCTATACAGTAATGAGTTTGGTGTGTTTGATTGTTTCCAAGATAAAACTTGATTATTTGAACCTATTTCAGGAATTATTTCATCTTTTATACCATCACCGTTTTGATCCGTCACGATGTATGAAATCGGTTGGTAACCGTTAAGAACATTAACAGGTTTATCCGTGCCAAATCTTTCAATAAATTTTGAATTTAATTGTGTTGGTACTTGTACAAACCATGTTGCATACGGAACAGAACCAGATGTATCTTGTAGATAGGAAATGTATATGTCAAATAATACTTTAAAACTTCCAAGAACTTCTGCAATTCTTGTTTGATTTATTATTACATTTTCAGACATATAAGGTTGATTTGCCTGTTCTAATGCAATATCTATTCGTGTACTAATAAAATCATTTGCAGAAACTATTGCGTTTAAATCATTAGTTCTTATACCAAGTATACCTTGATTTATTATCGTGACAAGAAAATCATCTAGTATAGATTCATTCATTATATTTTACCTTAATAATCGAGTTTAACTTTAATAACAATTTCTCTATCGAAGGACTTTTGTATCGGTTTACTTAATTTTGCAACAGCAAGTAAGTTATTATCATTATCGTACAACCCAACACTTGTTACATATACTTTTGGATCCAATACCATACTTTTGTATTTCAAAACATTATTGTCAGTAAAGAAACTTTGGTTATTGGTATAGTTGTATTCATCGGAATACAATCTTACGAAGTAATATGTTGAAGCAATTACTTCGCTTGTTCTACCTTGAAATGAATAAGATGCACTATCATAAGACATGGCACCACTTATTGAGGTAAACAATCGAAGTGCACTATTATCACCAAATAAACTTCCAGTATATGTTTCCGATGCAGATGGTACTCTACTTCTTGATGTGTAGAATGAAGCAGATGCATTAAGTGCCTTTCCATTTAAAACAATCACACCATGGTCTGGATAATAAAGTCCCCAAGGAGTTGAAGAATAGTTTCCAGAATACTTTCCATCGGCAATACTACCACTAACAACATTGTAAACTCTACCACCTTGAACAGACAATTCAGTTGTTGTTGTTCCTGAATCATCTATAAGTGTGATAACATCTGCAGGAGAAGCAATGCTTGCCTGACCAAGACCATTTAATTTTCCAAGTGATAATTGCCATGTACTTGTGTCCATTCTATCTTTGAATCTTGATCTATTTACATTGATAACGTAAATATATTCAGATGTTTCGGTTACAGTACCATTTGTAAATTCAAATAAATTAACACCAGGTGGTAACAATAATTGTTTGTATTGTGAGTATATTGCCCGTGTAGGGTAGTCATAATCTTGTGCACCATAAGAACCAGTGGAAGAACCACTACCTACGGAATCACCATATGCAACACTAAATTGAACTTCTGCACTTGGATAGTTTGATTGACTATTATACACTTCATAAAAATATCTTTTTGTTCCGTCTGATTGATCAGATGATGTATATGTGGTGTATAGGTCAGTTGTATTTCCTGACCATAGAGGAGCGGTTACTAATTCTCTTCTATTTCTACCGATTGCATCATCACTAAATCTTTTAAATGTAAAAGGTGTTATATCCATAACAATCAATACTCCAATTTTATAGTAACAGACATTTCACTTGTAAATGATTTTTTAATAGGTTTACTTAATTTTGCAATAGCAAGTAATGACATTTCATTGTTAGCATCCAATCCGTATAAACCGATTGATGTAACATAAACAGTTGGATTGTCTATAAATCTACTGTTTTTAATCTTACCTTTATTGGAATCATTTTCTTGATATGTCCATGTTGGGTTACTTGAATAATTGTATTCTGTATTTGGAACTCTACAATAATAATAAGACGCGTGTTTTACATTTACAGCACGAGCAGTAAATCCTGCACCGTAATTAGCAGCAGCACCACTAATTGATGTAAAAACTTTATATGAATTGTCACCATTTATATTACTACCAGTTACAGAGTTAAATGATGCAGATATATCAAGCGAATTTGCAGAAATCAAAAGAACACCCTGACTTGGGAATACTTTTCCGTAAACGTGTTTTGATGACGGTGAGTATATTCCATCTTGCAAACTACCACTAACTAAATTTCTAACCATTGATGTCTGTGATGAATGTTCTACCATATCTGTTGCATCGGCAGAATCATCAATCAATGTTATCAAATTACCACCGGCTTTTACTTGGACTTTACTTCCAGTGTGTTGTGCATTTACTTTACCACTTCCGGAAAGTTCTGCAAAACTTATTTCAAAATTACCTGGATCCAATTTATCACCGAACTTATCACGATTTATGTTTATCACATAAAAATCTTCAAGTGGTTCTGTTGATCCAGATAATGATATACCAAGTTCATCACCATCCAAACAACTTAATTTATATTGTGAATAAATTGCTCGAGTTGCAGTATCGTCTGCTTCTCCACCTTGATTTACAGAACCCGAACCACTCACATGGCCATAAGCAACGGAAAACATTTTTTCATCATTACAAGATAATGAAGCAGAGCCCCATATTTCATAATAGTATTCCTGTGATGCAGATGTTTGTAGGGAGCTTGTAAAAAATGTCAGCAATTCAGCAGTTCCGGCTGCCCAAAGTCCTCGAGCAGTTGCTGTTGTTGTTGTTTTTCCTTGTCCTACTCCAATAAGAGTTGAAGTATATCCCGGTTCTATCATATCAATCCTCTATAACTAAAATGGTTTTATTAAATAATACTAAAATTAAACTCTATCATCTACAAAGCTGATTGGCAAAACAAATCTTGAACCGTATCTTGTACTTGTAACGATAAGTTTTGTTGATTTACCATCAAGACCAGCAGCATCCCAACCAGTTTGTGGCACTATCGAAAGGTCTAATGTTTCCAAATCAGAAGCAGATGTATTCCATGTTACTGATTTTCCAGAAACTTGACGGCTAACAGGAACTCTTGGTTTTACTGTAAAATATGTTTCGTCTAAAATAGTAAATGACCAACCACCTGGAGTAGATACTGTACTTGGACCTGTATTTGTTTCACTCCATTGTGATAGTCTAAAACTATTTGCAACACCATCTGTCAATCCACCACTATTTGTTTTTAAAACTGCACTTGTAATGACTGATGTAATATATGGTATTGATTTTGTTCCTTCGGAAAGTGTAATCAACTTGTATTTCATTGATTGTGTTTCATCAGGAACTGCTTCAGTTATTGGTAAGTTTTCTATAACAATACCCATTTTGTCATCACCAAGTGGATGACTTTGATTCCACAAATCGTAATCAATTTCATCATCTGCAAGAGCAAATTGTGTTATTTGAAATCTACTTCCGCCTTGTGCTAAAAGTTCTCTACCTTTTTTTGTAAGGATTGCGTCTACTGTAACAGTTGTGTTGTTTAAGTAACCCATTGTAAAACTCCTTGTTTAAAATTATTTTATACTAATATAAATATCGGTTTTATGTAAAAATAGTTATTTTATTTTATGTTTGTCCACGAGATGCCCTAACTTGTTGTAACCATTCTGGAAGAACCTCAAACGGAAGAACTAAAACTATCAAAGCACTTGGATCATTGTTCACATCCAAATATGTATAATTAGGTGTATACATTGGATATGATATTTTATTTGTTACTTCACTATCGGGTAATTTACAACCATCAAATCTTACATTTCGTATAGATTTTGTATAATTGTTTGGATTCATAAAACTAGAAGTAACATATTCATATGATGAATAATTAGAACTATCAGTATTTAATGAAGATGTATAATAAAATTTATATGAACTATAATACCCATCTTCTCTACCCTTATCTATGTTTTCAAATAAAGCAGTTCTTTTGTTATATGCATTTGGAACTCTATACCATTTCTTTGAACTTGCACCTGAAAGTTTTCCATGAACTGCATTTTCTCTTTCAAAAGTATTCGTGAAACCAAGATTAAGAGAAGCATATTCACTCAAATAATTATTCTCACCAATCATTTCCGTATTTTCAAATACCCTCAATACACCATTAAGTGATGACTGATTTGCACTCATAACAGTTTTACTGTTTTGTAAAAGTCCAGTCATACTAACATTTTCCCCAATCAAATGTTTTAATCTTGCATCAATACTTGCAGTTTGATTATTGGCTGTAACTTTTAGGCTGGTATTAACATTTATATCATCTTCATAATTTTCGTGTTCTGATTGTATTGTTGTTTCTATGTCATATTCACCATCAATGTTTACACATTCACTTGGAATTTCTTCGTCAAATCCAATATAAACAGTTGCTATTTTTGAAGTATTTACTTCTAATTTTACACCAGCAGATGCAGAAACTTCTGTTGTATCTCTTACATATCTATCAGGTGGTAATGCCGTAAAATCTTTTGCTATTTTTACTTTTGATCTTTCAAGTACATTTGGTTCAATAACTATACCTAAAATTTCATTTGAACGAAGTGGTAAAGTTTGACGTATTTGATCAAATACACTAAAATCAAATACAGATATTAAACGCAAATATGCAGTAAAATCATTTCTATTTTTATATTTCTTCCAATACTCTCTAGCAAACCATTTCAATCTTGGGTATTCGTCTCTTGTTGTATTCGCATATTCACCGAAATAATCATCAATAACACTATATCCTATTGATTCATAAATATCTTCATTTATGATATGTTGTGGTGAAAACGCAACCATCAATTTATTTGAATCAACTGAATATCTATCAAATGCAGAAACTGCAGTGGAATTTGTCATTGAAAGTGAACCTTGCAATGAAGCAGAATCTATCCTTACCTTCTCCGAATACGGTGTGTTATTAGCAACCGTTGCAACTTCCATGTTATATGTTTCAACTATTGATTCAAAAGAATCAGAAGTAAATCCATTAAAGATTGCATTTTTTGATGAACTATAAAAAGTATTTTTATCTTGGTCAGGATGTGTACTCTTTATACTTGATGTTGTTGCAATATCAAATGGTTGCCAGAATTTCCATTGACCTTGTAAGTCATAAAACGATGATGTTGTTGTATTACCATTATATGATCTTGCAGATAAAACGTGATTATTAAATGATGATGTTGATAATTGATTTGCCCAATATCTCAATTCAAATATAGAACCTGATAGAGAGTTTGACGTTATTGCATTTGATCCGGAACCAATAAATAAATTACCATCAGATGTCCATGCTCTATTGTAATTCGTATCAACACTTCCAGTAATATCTATACTTGCACTTCTATCAACTGTTATCTTACCATACTTTGATGTTTTAAGTATAAAATCATATCTTTGAGTTGCATTATCATTATCATTGGTTAGACTTCTTCTAATCATTATGTTTAACGGAACATCATCATACAAGTATTCATCTTTTATAGATGCAGATTTGTAGTTAGAACCATTACCAATATAGAATGTTAAGTCTCCCTTTTCATCAGAACCAGTTCGGTTTACGGTAACAAACCAATCTACTCTACTTCCAGTAGTTTGTTTTTGTAATAAAGTTTGTATTTCATTATCCGCATAATCATAGTATTGACTCGGTTCCATTTTCCAACGGAATGTCAATGTATCGGGATATTGCCATGTATTATTTTCGTTATTTATTCTTTCCCAAGGCAAACGAACATAACTTGAAGTTGTAGGTTGTTGTTTACTTCCTGGAAAATTAAGATAGTATGTGTGTTTTTCCCATTCTGCTCTTGGAACTACACCTAAATCTGCATTATCAGGTCCACCATATTCTCTTATACTTAAAAGTGTTTGTGGAATACCATAAGCCGCCAACAATGCTTTTATTGACCGTGATGTTCCTTTTGTTTTGTAGATATATGGAAGATTATTCAATACCCTACGCCAAACTTCTTTTGTTCGTTCTTCTTCTGATTTGGATAGATACTTGTTTATACTTGTTTTACCAGACCAAATTGGTTCACCGCTACCACTCAAACCAAGTGCATATTCCCACAAATCTTTTGCTTGGGTTCCACTTGATAATTTCCATCCCAAATTTCTTGTTGCTTCATAAATCAAATCTTGTGAAAGACCATCTTTCGGGTGTTCCTCTCTTAAATTTTTCTTCAAAATATGGTCGGTGTAGAAATACAGAACATCAAAATGTTGAGCAACCATATTCACAAATGTTGTAAATTGGTCATTATCTGGATCATCTCTTAAATGTTCTGGTATTGCCTTGTTCAGAAGATTATCGTTGATCATATCATAATCGGTTGCCAAATCAACAAGATTTGTATACCATTCATCAACAACATTACTTGTTGTTGAATACAACTTAAATTTACCTTCTCTTGTTATCAAGTCATAATCACTTCCAGTAACTTCATATTTTGGATATGGTTTTATGGACGCACTTATATCACTTGTATAAATTAAACTTGAAGTTGTTTCATTATATGCCCATTTCTCAAAGTTATCAAATCCAGAAACAACCTTATCTCTCAATAATTTTATTTGAGTTTTATTTGTATCAACGGATCCAGTATAACTGTTCAATAGAGATAATTGATTATTATATGATTCAATCAATCTTATTTTGTAATAAAAATTTTCAACCCTTTCTTCAGCAGAAGAATAAAAAACAAAATTTTTAAATTCAGTATAGTCTATATTCAGCTTAACATCTGATCCAGATGTATGTATGTATCTATCTAATATCTGTTGTGATGTCTGGACATTAGTTGAAAGTAATTCGTTCCATGATTTATATTCGGTTGCTGTTGAAATGAATCTATTAAAATCTACTTCAAAATTTGGACCCTGTATAAATCTCGGTGTTATCTTTTCATATTCTACTTCAACTTGAACATTGTCAATATAAGGTTTCATTATTTGACTTGAAACCCAACATTGATAATATAAATCAACATCATTTGGCAATGGTTCTAATAATTTTGCGTAAAAATAACTTGGACTACCATCCGATGTTACATTTACTATATCTACTATATTATTTTCACCAAAATTTAAAATTATTGGAAGTGTGTATTTCGATCCTCGCATATATTCGAGAACAAAATTACCCATTTCACTTAAAAGTGTTTGGTCATTTTGATTGGTTACAGTAAGTCTTATCTCTTTTCTATCAGATGAAATATCAGAAACAAATAATCTGTTTTCAGAAAAATTTGAACCTATAAGATTTCTAAAAAAATTATAGACTATTTTATACGGACCAGGAACAGGTTTTAATTCAGCAAGGTGATTATGAATTGGCAAATCTACATATTTTAATGGATTTCCATTTTCTACCTCAGCAGAAATATCATAAGTTGCTGAATATAAAGTATCAACATACGCACCATTCTGTAAAAATAAATGTAATTCTACATTTGTTCCTGGTGAAGAAGGATCCTCTACATTGTTTATAGTTGAAAATTTTGGAACAACTATTCTTTTGTTCAAATCAGACTGATTAAATCTTATACCCCGAATTGGACTATTCGTTGTTAAAATTTCAGCTATATTTTTGTATAAAAAATTGGGCATAATAACTACTGTAATGTATTAAGAGTTTAATGGATTAACCTTCTTCTTCTTCGTTACTAAATTGTTTTGTTACGATATTTGATAAATCGGGTAAATTCTTGTTGTACCCTCTTATGATATTTATTTCTTCACTCAAAGCATTCAATGTTTTTTCTGTTTGACCAGCAAGTGAAGACAACGAACTTGAAACAAATTGTGTTTGCAATTCAACATCCAATTTAATTGCATCAAGAGTTTCTTCTTGTTGTTTTGATAATTCCCTATTAGTTCTTTCGAGAGCATCTGCACGGATATTTGCACTAATGTTTTCTTGTGTCCATGCACTAATTGATTCTTTCCAAACATCTTGAAGAACATTCATTTCACCTAATTCATAATCTTTTCTGTCAATAACAGCTTCAAGTTCAGAAATTTTCTGTTGTAAAGCAGCAGCAGAATTTTCATTACCGGCTAATAGATTTGATAGGTTTTTTAACAATTCATTTTTAGCAACATTTCGTAAACTATCAATGTCTGATGGACTTAGATTAGATAATGGAGCACCAACGAATAAGATATTCTCATATTGTTTTAATTGTTTAAAAACATTTGCCTCTGCATTAACCGCTTCTGGTAATGATGAAAATTCCGTTTTAACAACATATCGAAAATCCGAATCTAAAAATCTTTCATCTGCAACAGGTATTTTTATAGAACCTTTGTTTTCAACAAATCTTTTATCGGAATAACTTATTATTCTATTTGTGTTTATATCACGCAACAATTCATTCATCGTGTAACCTTAAAGTAATGGTTGTTATCAAAAATTTGAACATTGTCACCACCATCAGATTCTATTTTTACAACAACTCTATAAAATCTTTCTGGTTGAAATGAATCCATCCATAAATTGAAATAACTACTTGTCCCATCACAACTGATTTTTGATCCAGTATAATCAAATGGAAGTATCACTTCATCCGTATGTGCATCTCTTATCTCATAGTATGATGAAGATGGTAGATAATAATTTATAGTTTGATATGATTGTGTTGTGTAATTTTTTTGTGGATAACGAGTATTTGCATAAATTCTTATTTTTGCTTTTTCTTTTTCCGCATAAAACTTTTTGAGTTTAACGTTTAAATTCAAACTATCTTCTGGTATAGGATTCAAACTTCCTGTTACAAATTCCGAATCGTCCCACACTATATTAAGTCTTGGAACATATATTGTATTACTATCTGCACCAAAGAATTTTAATCCAGTAACAAGATTGTCCGGTGAACTTTCAATCTCATCACTAAATTTAATAATCATGCCATCATTTTCAAATCTACCAGATCCTGTTATCCATTTTTTAACAATGTTTGTAACATCCATGTAAACATCTGATGATTCAAATGAGAAAGATTGAGTACATTCAAGATTGTCATAATCCCACCATGTTCCACCACCTTCATTTGTGAAATATGAAGATGTAACATTTGCAGAAAGATTTGTTCCAAATAAAATATCAGCATTAACCCATGTTTGAGATATAGTGTCCCATTCATAATTTGAAATTGTTGGTGGAATATCCCATTCTTTCCCTACTTTGTTCGATGTTCTATATTTCCAAGAAACACCGTCAGTAGTGTATGGAGGATTTGCAGTATATCTACCAGTTCCGTTTGTCCAAGAAGAACTCAACGGATATGCATATATTACATATTCTTGTGGTATCTCTCTAACATCCGCAGTAATAAGAGAAAGATAGTATTTTGCATTCTGTGAAATCTTACCTGAATTAACTTTACTTTGAATATCCGAAACATCAAATTTCAATAATATCCTACTATTGTAAATAGAAGAACCAGATGCAGGTGTTTCGTGTAATATCTCCAACAAAGAATCAACACCCGTATTCAGAGTGTATTGTCTTTCATAAATCGTTGCATCTCTTTGTGCAAAAATAGAATATATCATCCGAATGACCTCGCTCTTCCAATAATATCATTATTTGGATATTTTATTTCAAAAATAGAAGGATCAAGTGATGGGAATAAAATACCATCTTTTGTAGATTGATCTATATTATATGCATGTTGTGAATAACCAAGTGAAACATCATTTAGATTTTTAAGACGAACATTAACAACAGTTTGAACGCCCTCAACCCTATCGAGTTCAGTATAAATGTTACTTATTATTATCGGTTGATTTATTTGCCATCTTTTTACATCAAAATACTGTTTCAATTTATCAATACAACGAAGAACAACTTGATTAGCATTTTGGTCAGGCAATGTAATAACATCAAATTCTATACCTAAATTTATTATGTATGCATCTCTGATGTTTATAGCATCTGTTAAAATTCTGTAATGATTAAGATATGTTTTTAGGTTTTCTTTTGTTGCCTCATTTACAGTTGTTAGTTTACCATCAACATCATAACCCAAAACATAGAAATTCAAACCGAGTGAATTTTGTATTCTATCACTATTAAAAATAGAGTCCGTTGTTAGTTGTGTATCTCTTGTTATGTATGCCTTAGCAATAGAACCATATTTTGATGGCAAACTATAAGCACGAATTATGTAATCCTCTTTTGTTACAGCACGATTTTGTGAAGCAAAAGATGCAAGAGCATTTTGTCTTATTTCATTTACATCTTCGGAATACTTACCACCAGTTGCCGGATTTGGATTTGTTACTGCAAGACTTGAAACTGCCTGTGCATGTAGTACGGGATCAAGTCCTTGTGAATCCAATAGAATTTTTCTTGAAGTTATTCTTGTCAATGTTTCACTTGGCACATTATCCATAATACCATTACCAGTTGTATAGTAAATGGTTATGTTTGTATTATTTGGTGCAAGACCATAGGTTTTAGTATAAAGGAAATTTGATGGATCAATGTCTATTGATAAATTAGGATTTATCATTGGCAAAGCACCACCAACTAAATCTGGATTTGGAATTAGAATTTCATCATCTATATCAGATACACCTGCACCAAATTGTATTTCAAATATATTATTTGATCTCTGTCTTGTAGTAAATCTTCTTGAAACTTTTCTCAACTTCAAAAGATAAGGTGTTTCAGTTCTATACTTACTCAACTTTGCATCATTTCTTGGTATGTTTGGTGTTGGTTCAAATATGGTGTCTTGTGCAAGATATGGAACATTTGTCCATTTATTCCCATCTGAATCAATACCATACAAAATTTCTATTAGCGTTTCATCATCTAATTCAACTTTATCATATGGTTTTGGTTCTTCAAATGAATACTCTTTTGAACGTATTACACCAGAAACAACTTTCGTTGATTTTCTTAAAAGCCAGTATAAAACTTCACCAGTTGTTTCATCAATTTCGTATGGAGTAACTTCTGTTGGATCAAAACTACTACTGAATTTAAAATCAACATAGTCTATCGTTCTAAAATTTATATTTGAATTAG
>JACCDW011134020.1_pt1 | contig 15003 bp, 14 predicted proteins | sample 7449781 | NCBI WGS metagenome assembly JACCDW01 (sample SAMN15323449, study PRJNA562643) | freshwater metagenome | isolation source: river surface water | place: USA:Blue River Watershed | collected 2017-08-18
CCAGCGTCATCGTGGACAAGAACTGGAAGCACGTCACGCAGGTCACCGACCGCAACATCATCCTGGTCAAGGGCGAGGTGGTGTTCGCGGGCGGCTCGGACGAACTGCGCGCGAACCCCCAGATCCTCGAGCAGCACCTGGGGGTCTGAGCGGGCAACCCCGCGAAGCCGGGGGGTGGTCGAATCTTGCTAAAGTCCGTTCGCATGCCGCCCGCCCCGTGCGGGTCGGGCGCTCCCCGACACGAACCTTCCAGGAACCCCTGTGCCCCGTACCGTTCAATGCATCAAACTCGGCCGCGAGGCCGAGGGCCTCGACTTTCCTCCCTACCCCGGCGAGATCGGCAAACGCATCTTCGACAGCGTGAGCAAGGAAGCCTGGGCGGGATGGCTCAAGCACCAGACCATGCTGGTGAACGAGAACCGCCTGAACCTCGCCGACCAGCGCGCGCGTGAGTACCTCAAGCGCCAGATGGAAGCCCACTTCTTCGGCGGCGGCGCCGAGCAGGCCGCCGGCTACGTTCCGCCCAGCGCCTGACACGGGTGACGGCTGTAGCGCCTGAATCGACAGGGCGCGCCCTCGTCATCGGCGGCGGCCTTGCGGGTGCAGCGGCGGCCTACGCCCTGGCAGTCCGGGGCTGGCAGGTGCAGGTGCTCGATGCCGCCGATCAGCCGGCCCGCGGCGCCTCCGCCCTGCCCGCGGGCCTCATGGCCCCCCACCTCTCGGGCGATGACAACCTCCTGTCCAGGCTCTCGCGCCACGGCGTGCAGGCCACCTGGCGGCACGCGCAGGCCCTGCTGCGCGAAGGGATCGACTGGCAAGGCGCGGGCACACTGGAACACCGCGTGAAATCCAGCCGGGCCTTGTCGGACATGGCGGGTGTCACCGCCGAATGGCACCAGCAGGCCACCGAGCAGCAGCGCGCAGCCGCCTGCCTCCCCGACGGGGCGGTCGCCGTCTGGCATCCCCGCGCCGCCTGGATACGGCCTGCGGCCCTGGTGCAGGCCTGGCTCGCGCATCCCGCCATCGCCTGGCGCGGTGGCGTGCGCATCGCGGACCTGCGCCAGGCGAACGGGGCCTGGCACCTCTTCGACGCCCACGGCGAGGCGGCCGGCGAGGCCCCCCTGGTCATCGTGGCCGCAGCCCTGGGATCCGGCCCGCTCACGAAGGGGCGCCTTGCCTTGCAAGCCGTGCGCGGGCAGGTCTCCTGGGGATTGCAGACCCCCGAACAGGACCTGCCTGGCTTTCCGGTCAATGGCAACGGCCACTTGCTCACCGGCATCCCCACGCCCGCCGGGCCCGCCTGGATCAGCGGGTCCAGCTACGGCCACGGCGACACCGACGTCCATGAGCGGCCACAGGACCATGCGGACAACCTGGCGCGGCTTCGCGCCCTGGTGCCCGTGATCGCCGAGCGGCTCGCGCCGGAGTTCACGGCAGGCCGTGTGCACGGATGGTGCGGCGTGCGCTGCGCCAGCACCGACAGGCGTCCCCTGGTGGGTCCACTCGAACCGGGCCTGTGGGTCACCACCGCCATGGGCTCGCGCGGACTGACCTTCGCCGCCCTGTGCGCCGAGCTGCTGGCGGCCCGTCTGCACGGCGAGCCGCTGCCCCTGCCGGCGCCCCTTGCGGCAGCCCTGGACGTGGCACGGCAACGGCCTGGGCCGCCTTGACCGCCATATCCGGATTCCCGGCAAAAACGCCCGGGAACCCGCGCCAATCCTTGCGAATATGCATATCCGGATAAGGCGCGGATAAAAAGTTAGTTTGGTTTCATAAGCCGCCTGTCTACAGTCGCGGCCCATGTATCAGTACACCGAGTTCGACCGGCAGTTCGTACGCGCGCGCGCTGCCCAGTACCGCGACCAGCTCCAGCGCCGCCTGAACGGCCAGCTGGCCGAAGAGGAATTCCGTCCCCTGCGCCTGCAAAACGGCTGGTACATCCAGCGTTTTGCGCCCATGCTGCGCGTGGCCGTGCCGTACGGCGAGATCGCCAGCCGCCAGCTGCGCGTGCTGGCCCGCATCGCCCGCGAGTACGACCAGCCCTCGGCCGAAGTCTTCGACGGCGCGCGCCAGCGCCAGGACTCGCTGGGCCCGGTGCCACTGCCCGGTGGCGGCTTCGCGCACTCGCGCCTGTCGGTGGGCTACGGCCACTTCACCACGCGCCAGAACGTGCAGTTCAACTGGATCCCGCTGGAGAAAAGCGCCGACGTGATGGACCTGCTGGCCAGCGTCGACATGCACGGCATCCAGACCAGCGGCAACTGCATCCGCAACATCACCACCGACGAACTGGCGGGCATTGCCCCCGACGAAGTGGCCGACCCCCGCCCCTGGTGCGTAATCATCCGCCAGTGGAGCACGTCCCACCCCGAGTTCGCGTTCCTCCCGCGCAAGTTCAAGATCGCCATCTCCGGCGCCGCCGACGACCGGGCCGCGGTCGCCTGGCATGACGTCGGCCTGTACCTGGTCAAGAACGCCACGGGCGCCCTGGGCTTTCAGGTGCTGGCTGGCGGCGGCATGGGACGTACCCCGGTCATCGCGCCCGTGATCCGCGAGTTCGTCGAGGCCGATCAGATCCTCCATTACCTCGAGGCCGTCGTGCGCGTCTACAACCGCTGGGGCCGCCGCGACAACAAGTACAAGGCCCGGATCAAGATCCTGGTCAAGGCCGAAGGCCAGCGCTACATCGACGAGGTGGAAGCCGAATTCAAGGCCATCACCACCCAGGATGGCGCCCCCCACACCGTCACGCCCGCCGAACTCGCCCGCGTCAGCGCCTTCTTCGCCGCGCCGGCCATCGAAGCCGCCGCCCCCACGGAGCTGCCCCAGACCGACCTCGCTCCCGCCTACCAGCGCTGGCTGCAGCAGAACGTGGCGGCCCACCGCGACCCCCATCTGCGCGCCGTCACCCTTTCCTTCAAGCGCCTGGGCCAGGCGCCAGGCGATGCCACCGCCGACCAACTCGATGCGGCCGCCGACCTGGTGGACCGCTACTCCGCGGGCGAGGCGCGCGTCACCCACGGCCAGAACCTGCTGCTGCCCTGGGTGCGCGTGTCGGACCTGCCGGCCCTGTGGCAAGACGCCCGCGCGCTGGGCCTGGCCCACGCCAACATCGGCCTGCTCACGGACATGATCGCCTGCCCCGGCGGCGACTACTGCGACCTGGCCAATGCACGCTCGCTGCCGATCGCCGAAGCCATCACCCAGCGTTACCAGGACCTGGATGAACTGCATGACATCGGCGCGATCGACCTGCACATCTCTGGCTGCATCAATTCCTGCGGTCATCACCACAGCGGCCACATCGGCATCCTGGGCGTCGACAAGGACGGCAAGGAGTGGTACCAGGTCACGCTGGGCGGCTCCGACGGCTCCTCGCTTTCCGGCGACGCCACCCCCGGCAAGGTGGTCGGCCCCTCGTTCTCGGCGGCTGAAGTGCCCGAGGTGATCGAGGCCGTGCTCGAGACCTACCGCCGCGAGCGCGTGAGCGCTGGTGACCATTTCGAGACCTTCATCGACACCTTGCGCCGCGTAGGCCTGGACCCGTTCAAGGCCGCCGCCAACGGCGCGCGCTTCGCCCCGAGCGAAGGCGCTGCGAAGGAGGTGGCGTGATGGACTTCCACCTCAAGCTCATTGACGCCGCCGACCACGCGGCACAGGCTGGCGCACCGGGCGCGCTGGTCCTGTCCAACGACGCCGAGATCGCCGGCGTGTCCCTCGAAGGCGTCACCCGCATCGACCTTCACTTCCCCGGCTTCGCCGACGGCCGCGCCTTCAGCCAGGCCTTCCTGCTGCGCCGCCGCCGCGGTTTCACGGGCGAGATCCGCGCCACTGGCGACGTGCTGATCGACCAGCTGGTGCAGATGCAGCGCACCGGCTTCACCAGCGCCGTGCTGCGCGCCGACCAGGATCCGGCCCACGCGGCCCGCCAGTTCGAACGCTATGGCCGCTACTACCAGGGGGATGCGGTCAACGTCCAGCCCCGGTTCAAGGAAACGAGCGCCGCATGAACGCCCCCGCCGACGCGAGCGTCCTGCAGGCCCCCGCCTCTGCCAAGGCCACACAGCTGCATGCGCGGCCCAGCGCCGACTTCGACGCCAAACTGGCCCGCACGCAGGCCCTGCTGCAGCAAGCCGCCGCCGAATTCGCACCGCTCACGCAGGCCTCCAGCCTGGGCGCCGAGGACGTCGTCATCACGCACATCATCAACGCCCTGTCCCTGGACGTTCCGGTTTTCGTGCTGGAGACCGGTGCCTTGCATGCCGAGACCCTGGCGCTCCTGGAGCGCACTCGCGCCACCTCGCGCGCGCCGGTCTCCGTCTACCAGCCCGTTCAGGAAGCCGTGGTGCAGTTCGTTGCCCGCGAGGGCCAGGACGCCATGTACCGCAGCATCGCGCTGCGCAAGGCCTGCTGCGCCATCCGCAAGATGGAGCCGCTGGCCCGCGCGCTGGAGGGCCAGAAGGCCTGGATCACCGGTCTGCGCCGCGAGCAATCTGCCGCGCGCGCCGAGGTGCCTGCCATCGACACCACCGAGGCCCGCGTCAAGTTCAACCCCCTGTCCGACTGGACCTGGGGCGACGTCTGGCACTACATCGCCACGCGTGGCGTGGACTACAACGCCCTGCACGACCAGTTCTATCCCAGCATCGGCTGCGCGCCTTGCACGCGCGCCATCAGCCTGGGAGAGGACTTCCGCGCCGGCCGCTGGTGGTGGGAAGACGAGGCTGCCAAGGAATGCGGCCTGCACGTGAAGAAAACCGAGGGATCCCCTGCATGAACGCCCGCGTCGAACCCCAGCTCCTGGGTCAATTGAGCAACCGCCACCTGGACGCACTGGAGGAAGAGGCCATCTTCGTCCTGCGCGAAGTCGCCGCCGCCTTCGAACGGCCCGCGCTCCTGTTCTCCGGCGGCAAGGATTCGCTGGTGCTCCTGAAGTGCGCCGAGAAGGCCTTCGGCCAAGGCCGCATCCCCTACCCGCTGCTGATGATCGATACCGGCCACAACTTCCAGGAGGTCACCGACTTTCGCGACCAGCGGGCTCGTGAACTCGGGGCCGAGCTGATCGTGCGCAGCGTGGAAGACTCCATGAAGCGCGGCACCGTGCGACTGGCCCACCCGGGCGAATCGCGCAACGTGCACCAGTCGGTCACCCTGCTGGAAGCCATCGAGGAATTCCGCTTCGACGCCCTGATCGGCGGCGCCCGCCGCGACGAGGAGAAGGCCCGCGCCAAGGAGCGCATCTTTTCCCACCGTGACAGCTTCGGCCAGTGGCAGCCCAAGGCCCAGCGCCCCGAGCTGTGGACCCTGTTCAACACCCGCCTGCAACCCGGCGAGCATTTCCGCGTCTTCCCCATCTCCAACTGGACGGAGCTGGACGTGTGGCAGTACATCGAGCGCGAGGCCATCGCCCTGCCCTCGATCTACTACGCGCACCCGCGCGAAGTCGTCGAGCGCAAGGGCCTGCTGGTGCCCGTCACACCCCTGACCCCACCGCGCGAGGGCGAGCAGGTCCAAACCCGCACCGTGCGCTTTCGCACCGTTGGCGACATCACCTGCACCTGCCCGGTCGAAAGCCTGGCAGCCAACGCACGCGACGTCGTGCTGGAAACCCTGACCGCCGAGGTGTCCGAACGCGGCGCCACGCGCATGGACGACAAGACCTCCGAAGCCTCCATGGAAAAGCGCAAGAAGGACGGGTATTTCTGATGACGACCGCCAACGCCCTGCGCTTCATCACCTGCGGCAGCGTGGATGACGGCAAGAGCACCCTGATCGGCCGCCTGCTCGTGGACACCCGCGCGGTGCTGCAGGACCAGCTCGCCAGCGTCTCGCGCTCGGGCGAGACCGACCTCGCGCTCCTGACCGACGGCCTGTCCGCCGAACGCGAGCAGGGCATCACCATCGATGTGGCCTACCGGTACTTCGCCACCCCGGCGCGCAAGTTCATCATCGGCGACGCGCCCGGCCACGAGCAGTACACCCGCAACATGGTCACCGCCGCCTCCAGCGCGGACGCCGCGGTGGTCTTGGTGGATGCCACCAAGCTCGATTGGAAGGACGCAGGCCTGGCCCTGCTGCCGCAGACCCGCCGCCACACGCTGCTGGCGCACCTGCTGCGCGTGCCGTCCATCGTCTTCGCGATCAACAAGCTGGACGCGGTCGACGACCCGGCCACGGCCTACCGACACATCGCTGCGGCCCTCGTGCGCTTTGCAAGGGAGGCGGGCGTGGCGGTGCGCGCCATCATCCCGATCTCCGCGCTCAAGGGTCACAACGTGGTCAAGGCCCAGCCTGACTGGTGCGGCTACAACGGGCCGTCCCTCCTGCAGTTGCTGGAGACCCTGGACGTCACTGCGGCCGAGACGCACGAGGCCTTCGCCTTCCCGGTGCAGTGGGTCGAGAAATTCCACGACTCTTCGGACACCAGCAAGGGCCGGCGCGTCTTCTGGGGCCGCGTCGCCGCAGGGACCCTCGCGTCCGGGCAGACGGTCAAGGTCCTTCCGAGTGGCCAGACCGCCGTGGTCGCCGAGGTCCTGAACCACGTGCGCGAATCCCGCAGCGTCCCGGCCGGTCACAGCGCCGGCATCATCCTGGACCGCGAGGTCGATGTCTCCCGCGGCGACTGGCTCCTGGCCCCTGAAGCCACCGCGCCCTCGCGCACCCTCTTGGCCACCGTCGCCTGGCTGGACGACGAGCCGCTGGCCGCGGGCCGCGTGTACTGGGCGCTGCATGGCCACCGCTGGGTCAAGGCCAAGGTGAGCCGCATCGTCCACCGCTTGGACATCCACACCCTGCAGGAGGCCGACGCCAGCCAGCTCGAACCCAATGCCATCGGGCATGTCGAACTGGCCCTGCAGGAGCCCCTGTCCACCCTGCCCTACGCGCGCTCGCGGGCGCTGGGCTCCCTGGTCCTGGTGGACACCGCCTCCCACAAGACCTCGGGCGCCGTGCTGGTGCGCCAGCCCGCCTGAACCGGAAGCAATACCTTCGGCGTAACCGGCTTTTTGCCTGAGGCACAACCGCTAAAATCACGCGTTTTCCCCCGGCTGCACAAAAAATGACCCACGTCGTCACCGAATCCTGTATCCGCTGCAAGTACACCGATTGCGTGGATGTCTGTCCCGTGGATTGCTTCCGCGAGGGCCCCAACATGCTCGTCATCGACCCCGACGAGTGCATCGACTGCGCCGTGTGCATCCCGGAGTGCCCGGTCAATGCCATCTACGCCGAGGAAGACGTGCCGGCCGACCAGCTGGCCTTCGTCAAGCTCAACGTCGACCTCGCGCGCGCGCCAGGCTGGAAAAGCATCACCAAGCGCAAGCCCGCCCTGCCGGACGCCGAGGAATGGAAAGACAAGACCGGCAAGATCTCCGAGCTGGTGCGCTGAACCTCCCCATGGATCCCCTGTTGAACCAAGAAGTGATCAAGACCGCTGCCGCCCACGACGGCCCCATCGAGACCGATGCCGTCATCGTCGGCGCGGGCCCCGTGGGCCTGTTCCAGGTCTTCGAGCTGGGCCTGCTCGAGATCAAGGCCCACGTCATTGACTCCCTGGCCTACCCCGGCGGCCAGCCCATTGAGCTTTATCCCGACAAGCCGATCTACGACATTCCGGCCATCCCGGTATGCACCGGCAAGGAACTCACCGACGCCCTGCTCAAACAGATCGAGCCCTTTGGCGCCACCTTCCACCTGGGCCAGACGGTCACCGTGGTGGACAAGCAGGCCGATGGCCGCTTCCTGGTCGAGACCTCCAAGGGCACGCGTTTCCTGACCAAGACGATCTTCATCGCCGCGGGCGTGGGCGCCTTCGAGCCGCGTACGCTCAAGGTCGACGGCCTGGACGCCTTCGAGGGCAAGCAGCTTTTTTACCGGGTCAAGAACCCCGCCGACTTTGCCGGCAAGAATCTCCTGATCGTGGGCGGCGGCGACTCCGCCCTGGACTGGACGCTCAACTTCACCGCCGAAGGCCCGAACAAGGCCGAGAGCGTGATCCTGGTGCACCGCCGCGACGGCTTCAAGGCCGCCCCCGCCTCGGTAGCCAAGATGAAGGAATTGTGCGAGCAGTACGAGATGCAGTTCATCGTCGGCCAGGTCACGGGCTACGAGGAGAAGGACGGCAAGCTCACGGGCGCCAAGGTCACCGGCGGTGACGGCGTCACCCGCGTGGTGCCGACGGACGCCCTGCTGGTCTTCTTCGGCCTGTCTCCCAAGCTGGGACCGATCGCCGACTGGGGCCTGGACATCGAGCGCAAGCAGCTGGTGGTGGACACCGAGAAGTTCTCCACCAACGTGCCGGGCATCTTCGCCGTGGGGGACATCAACACCTACCCTGGCAAGAAAAAGCTGATTCTCTCGGGCTTCCACGAGTGCGCGCTGGCGGCCTTTGCAGCGGCGGCCATCGTGTTCCCCGAGAAGGGCAAGATCCACCTGCAGTACACCACCACCTCGCCCAAGCTGCACAAGGTGCTGGGGGTGGAGTCGCCGGTGTTCGACTGAAACCGGGCTTGACGATCATTTAAATAGCCCGCCTTGTGCGGGCTATTTCATTGAAGAAGGCCGCGGCAGGACCCGCGTCGGGTACGAATACACACTGCCTATGTACCCAAAGAAAAAGGGGCTTCGATTTCTCGAAACCCCTTGAATCTAACTAAAAGTTGGCTCCCCGACCTGGGCTCGAACCAGGGACCTACGGATTAACAGTCCGGCGCTCTACCGACTGAGCTATCGGGGAACAAGCCGAAGATTATAGCCTGTTTTTAGACACTTCTGGCGTCCGGCCTCGCATGCCAGATCAGGATCAGAAGCACCCCAGGAATGCTCACGGCCGCCACCCAGGGGTTGGCAAATACCAGGGACAGCGAGAACACATTCAACAGCACGAAGGCGATCGAGCCCAAGGGCCTGGCGACGAATCCGGTGTAGGCGGCACCCAGGCCCATCACGGCCACGATCGAACAGGCTGCTGCCAATAGGAACTGGGGCCAGGTGAATCCCACCAGCAAGAGCGCGGGCGAATAGACGAACGCAAAAGGCACCAGGGCCTTGCCCATGGACAGGCGGAAAGCCGTCAGGCCCGTTCGCATCGGTTCACTGCGGGCAATGCCGGCGGCCGCAAAGGCCGCCAGGGCCACGGGTGGTGTCACATCGGCCAGCACCCCGTAATAGAACACGAAGAAGTGCGTGGCCAACTGGGGCACGCCCAGTTGTGCCAGTGCCGGCGCCACGATGGCGGCCAGGATGATGTAGGTAGGCGTGGTGGGCACGCCGGCTCCCATCACGATGCAGGCAATCGCGGTAAACAGCAGGCCGAACAGGATCGTGACCTGCTTCAGCTCGAACCACTGGAACACATCAAAGGCCATAAAACCCTGGGCCACCGTGCCCGAGAGGTCCAGCACCCAAGCCGAGAACTTGAAGCCCATGCCGGTAAGGGTCGTGATGCCCAGGACGAAGCCCACGCAGGCACAGGCGGCGCCGATACCCAAGGCCGATTTCGCGCCCATGTCCAGGCCTTGCAGCAGGGCCCGGGGCCCCACCGCCATGCCCGTCATGCCGCGCCCCATCGGCCCGATCAGGCGGGGAATCCAGGAGCAGGCCACGGTCAGCGTGATTCCCCAGAAGGCTGCAAGGAAGGGGGTGTACTGCATCAGGAGCAGCGTCACCATCACCACCAAGGGGATGAACAGGTGCCATGAACTGGCCAGCACCTTGCCCAGGGACGGGATCTCGGAGGTCGGCATGCCCGTGAGCTTGAGCCGCTTGGCCTCCAGGTGGACCATGTACAGGATCGCGAAGTAATGCAACAGCGCCGGAACAATGGCCACCAGGATCAACTGGTTGTACGGGATGCCCAGGGTCTCGGCCATGATGAAGGCCGCCGCCCCCATGATCGGAGGCGTGATCTGCCCGCCACAGGAAGCCGAGGCCTCCACAGCCCCTGCGAAGCGCGGCGAGAAACCGACCTTCTTCATCATCGGGATCGTCATCACGCCCGTCGTCACCGTGTTCGCGATCGCCGAGCCCGAGATCATCCCGAACAGGCCCGAGGACACCACGCTGACCTTGGCAGGCCCGCCCGAGTAACGGCCTGCGGCGATCGTGGCCAGATTCACGAACAACTGACCGAGGCCCGTCAATTGGGCCATGATCCCGAACAGCACGAAGTGGAAGACAAAGGTCGCCACCACCCCCACCGGGATGCCGTAGATACCTTCGGTGCCCTTGTACAGGTGGGCCACGATGCGGCCGATGCTGTAGCCGCGATGCGCCAGGCCTCCGGGCAGCATCGGCCCCATCAGGCCGTACAGGATGGTGATGATCGCCAGCACCGGCAGGAAGATGCCCATCGTGCGACGCGTGGCTTCGATCACCATCGCGATGGCGATCACGCCCATCATCAGGTCGACCGGGGTGTGCTGGCCCGGACGGTCGATGAAGATCGGCTGGAAGAAGACCAGCAGGTAAAGCGAAAAGCTAGCCGCCAGGATGCCGAAGATCCAGTCCCTCAAGGGAATGTGGTGGTGGCTGCCGTCGTAGGCCTTGAAAGGCAAGGACAGGCCTGCGATCGCCAGCAGAACGACGGCGAAGATGGCCTTGGCCTCCCAGCTCACCGGGTCCGCCAGGTTGTTCACCAAGCTCCACCCCATGAACAGGTAGAAGGCCACCAGTCCCAGGGACACGATCCACTCCCAGTGACCAGGCAGGCGTCGTTGGCGCGGAAAGACCAGGAAGCACAGTCCCAGCACCACGGACAGGTGGATGGCGCGATGCGCAATCTCGTTGTGCAGGCCGAACCCGGCGGTGTAGTAGTGCCAGGTCGATAGGCCCGCGGTGAAGATCATCACGAAGGCGGCACTCAAGCCGGCCAGACGCCTGAAATTGGACTCGGGATCGAACTGTTCGATCAGGCGATCGACTTCGTCTTGTGGGACGCTCATGGCTTTTCGTTGGAAGGCGAAGGACAGCCCTGCGCCAGGAAGTGAATGGAATCGGCGCTGAGGGCGCCGAGCAAGAATTCAGGACGCCCAGGCACCTGAACGCGCATGCGCTGGGCAGGCAAGGGACGTACGACCAGGGGATCGACCTTGCGCTGAAGTTGAAGGCGCCAGCCGGCTCCCTCGCGGGTCAGGGACTCGCCCGGGCCCGCGATATGCGGCAAACCGTAGCCCTCGCCTTCGAAACGCTCCTCGATCAGTTCGGCGTATACCCCCTCCCGGCCCTGGCGCCACAGGTAACGGTCAAGTACCGGAGTCCCCAGGACCGAATGGGTAAAGGCGATGTCCATGACCGGACGGGAGGGATCCAGGGGCAGACGTGCCAGGGTACGACCGCTGCGATGTTCGGTCATCACCAGCTCGCAAGCGCCCGAGAAAGACAGGATCCCGAGAGACAGCATCGCCAGCACCGCCAGGTTGCGGCGCCGGCGGGCCCTCACTTGGCGATGCCCTTTTCCTTGAAGTAACGCAAGGCACCTGGATGCAACGGCACTCCCGCCACCGCAGTGGCCGTGGCCAGGGTGATGTTCTTGCCCTGCACGTGCACCTGACCCATGATGGCCGTGTTCTCGTACAGCGCCTTGGTGACTTCATACGCGACGCCTTCCGGTACGGCATCGTGGGTGGCCCAGATGGCCATCACCGCCAGGGTCGGGACGGCGGCCGGCTGACCACGGTAGGTGTTCGCGGGCAGTTGCACCTGGGTGTAGTAAGGCTGCTCCTTCAGGAGAGCGGCCACTTCAGCACCCGCCAGAGGAATCACCTTGAGAGAGTGACTCTGTGCGAAATCAGTGATCGCGGCCACGGGGACGCCCGCCGTGATCAGCGTGGCGTGCAGGTTGCCGTCCTTGATCTTGTCGACGGCCTGGGTGAACGAGGAGCTGTCCTCCTTCACGTCGTTGCGGGTCAGGCCGTTGACACGCAGGAGATCGGTCACCAGCTGATACTGGCCCGAACCGGGCGCGCCGGAGGAAATGCTCTTGCCCTTGAGGTCCTTGACGCTGTTGATACCCGAATCGGCACGGGTAATCAGCTGCACGGTTTCCGGATACAGGGCACCCAGGGCGCGCAGGTTCTTGGCCGGCGCGTTGGCGAACTGGTTCTTGCCGTTGTAGGCCGCATCCAGGATGTCAGCGGCGACGAAGGCCGACTCGATGTCCTTGGTCGCCAGCAGCTTGGCGTTGCCTACCGAGGCGCCGGCCGCTTCGGCGGTAGCCGTGATCTTGCGGCCGTCAACGCTGGCCTTGTTGGAAATCAGCTGGGCCAGCATGCCGCCCAGCGGGTAGTAGGTGCCGCCCGTACCGCCCGTGGCGATGCCGAAGAAAACACGCTGCTGCGCGATAGCCGCGCCCGAGATCAGGGCCGCGCCAGCCACCAGCGCCAGGGCCAGTCGTCGATTGAATTTCATCTGTTTTTCCTTGCTTGGAGGGGACATCAAAATACCGATTGCGAACGCGAGTCTGCAGACGGATCCAACTTCACAAGTACAGTGTGTTGTCGAACGGTTGCCTGCACAAGGTCGTCGCCAAGCTTGATGCTAAGTATCAACAAAACAAAAACCAATCCGACAAACCCATAGATGAAAAAGCATTCATCCGACACCTCGCCGCCGCCCTGGGAGCAATTGGGCAGCTGGGTGGCCCTGGTGGAAACGGGCTCGGTCTCGGCGGCCGCCCGGCGGCTGGAAATCTCCCAGGCCGGGGTGTCGCAGCATGTGCGCCAGCTGGAGGAGGCCTTTGCCACTTCCCTGCTGGATCGCTCCACACGCCCGGCCCGGCCCACCGCCTCGGGGCAGCGCCTGTACGAACAGGCGCGGGACCTGATCGCGCGCGCCGGGCAACTGGCCGAGACGGTGCGCGCCCTGAGCCGCACCCGCCGTCCCCTGCTGCGCCTGGGGTGCGTGGACTCCTTTGCCGCCACCATCGGTCCGGCCATGGTGCGGGGGCTGGCGGGTCGGGTGCAGCGCCTGCGCCTGATCTCTGGCATCAACCCGGGACTGGCGCAGCAATTCAACAACCACCAGCTGGACGTGCTGGTGACCACCGACGACCCGCGCCCGGGACCGGGCCAGGCCAGCCTGCCGCTTTTCTCCGAGCAATTCCTGCTGGCGGTACCCGGCACGCTCGCCATACCGCCCAAGGCCTCCCTGCACCAACTGGGGCAGCTGCGGCCCTTCATGCATTACTCCACGCGCTCCCGCATGGGCGCCTTGGTGGACGCCTACCTGGGCACCCACGACCCGCAGATCGAACGCATCTTCGAATTCGATGCCACCGACCCGCTTCTGAGCCTGGTCAGCGAGGACCTGGGCATCGCCCTGACCACGCCCCTGTGCCTGTGGCAATCGCGGCACCATGCCCGCACGCTCAAGCTGCTGCCCCTGGCGGGCCTGCGCGCGGGGGGCAAGCCCTATCCGCCGCTGGCGCGCACCTTCCACCTGATCTACCGTCCAGACGAACTCGGCCCGCTGGCCCACGAGATCGTGGCGATGGTGCGGGTCGCCGCCAGAGACCTGCAGCGACAGGTGGCGGCCGAACTGAAACTCCCGTCCGAGCTGATGGCCATGGGCGACCCGCCCGCACCCGGAGGCACACCAACAGCTTCGTAAGGCCTGATGCTAATGATCACCCTGCGCAGGCCTGCGCGGGTTTCGCGCCTGCCGCCTTAAGCTGCAGACTCCAGGGAGGCAAGGAGTCTGTCGTGAGTGCATGGGATGTCATCGTGATCGGCGCGGGCGTTGTGGGAACCTCGGTGTCCTGGAACCTTGCGGCCCTGGGCTGCCGGCGCGTCCTCGTGCTCGAACGCGGACAGGTCGGCGCTGGTACCACCTCGCAATCCAGCGGCATACTGCGCACGCACTATTCGGTGGTCGAGAACATCGAGCTGGCCCGACGCTCCTGGACGATCTTCGAGCGCTTCGCCGAGCACCTGCAGGATGAAGACGCCTCGGCCGGCCTCGTGCCTTGCGGGTACCTGATTGCCTCTCCCGAGGGCCCGAGGCTGGACCCTCTGCGCGCCGCCCTGGACTCGCAGCGGCAGCGGGGCATCGAAGTCAATGAACTGTCCCCCCAGGAGGCGCGCGAGCGCCTGCCCATCGCCCGTTTCGACGATGCCGCCCTCATCGGTTTCGAGCCGCAGGCGGGCTTCGCCGACGCCTACCTGGTGGCCTCCAGCTACGCGCGTGCAGCCCGCAGGCTGGGCGTGCAATACCGCGAGGGCGTGAGCGCCGAGCAGCTCCTGATTGAAGGCGGACGCGTCACCGGCGTGCGCACCTCGCAGGGCGTCGAGACCGCACCCTGCGTGATCAGCACGCAGAACATCTGGACCCGTGAACTCGCGGGCTGGACCGGCATCGCCATGCCGCTGGCCCCCGAGCGCCACCGGGTCCTCTCGCTGGAGGGACCGCAGGCCTACACCTACCAGATGCCGGTTTACAAAGACCTGGGCTCGCCCGGCATGCTCTATTGCCGCAGCTACGGCGGCCGCCAGATGCTTGTGAGCGAAGGCACCGCGGGCGAGACACTGGCTACACCCGACAACGAGCAGGGCGACATCCCCATGGACTACGTGGTCGAGATCGGCGAGCAGGTCTCGCACCGTTTCCCCTCGTACGCCGAGGCGGGACTGGCTTCGTCCTGGACTGGCGTGTACGACGTCACTCCCGACTGGAACCCGGTGCTCGGTGCCATCCCCGAGGTGCAAGGCCTGGTCGTCGGCTTCGGCTTCTCCGGGCACGGCTTCAAGCTATCGCCAGCGGTCGGTCGCGTGCTAGCGCAGCAGGCCCTGGGCCTGCCTACCGACGTTCCGCTGGCACCCTATGCCCTGGAGCGGTTCCGTGGCGGCCAATTGCTGCGGGGACGCTACGGCGACGGCGCCGTCTCCTGAGCGCCAAAGCCGCCGCCACCTGGCGTCTGGATCTCGAACACATCGCCAGGCTGCATCTGCGCCTGGCCGATATGTCCGAGTTCTTCCACGCGCCCGTCAGACCGCAGCACCCGGTTGATCC
>JACCDW010469523.1_pt1 | contig 15002 bp, 6 predicted proteins | sample 7449781 | NCBI WGS metagenome assembly JACCDW01 (sample SAMN15323449, study PRJNA562643) | freshwater metagenome | isolation source: river surface water | place: USA:Blue River Watershed | collected 2017-08-18
ATATTGTCTAGCCAACATAAAATTAAAACTCTTATTTACGGTACACGAATTTGGACCATATCTAAAAGACTTAAATCTTATTTTTTGACTACCTAATTCGTCAAGGATGAATTCATATGACAAAATAGGACTAACAGTATTCCCTGTTAATCCAGAATAACCAATCAATTCACCATATGTGGTATCTTTTCCAACATTATTTCTTACATATCCATAATTTGTGTTAATTAAACTTGTTAAACCCGTAATTGATTTTTTCCATAGATATTTTATTGCTTCAAAATCAGGGTCTAGTTGATTACCTGTATATAATCTTGCCCATTCACTTGTACCTCCAGTGACTGTGGTTGTTCCACTAATTAAAACGTAAGTGTCTTTTGTTTCACTATAATCTTGATAATTAACACCATCAATTTCGATTATTGGGAATAATTTTACAAAACCATCCGGGTCAGCAGAATCACCTTCAAAATATGATTCTATTGAAGGTATTGTTGAATTACCAAAAAATTCTTCATAGAAAAACTGATTATTTGGATTTTCAGGTGTTGGGTAAACATCATCAATTAATTCAAATATTTGACAAGGTTTTTTGTATTTGTATTTTGAACGACCGAACTTACCATTTGATATTAAATTACCTCCTGTCCATAATGTAGTTGCAGGAACAAATTGTTCAACAAGTTGTACCCAATATGGACTCATTTTATTTACAAAATCATTTAATGAAATAAAATCATATGAAGTATAACCAGTGTTATATATTTTACTTGAATAATCTCTATAAACGTCTTCTAAACTAATGTAATTATTTTCATATCTAACTGTACTTGAATTTTTAATTGATTTACTTAAAACATTATCTAAAAATTCAGCAAATGTAAAATCAGTTTGCGGTGGCAATGCCTTACTTGTCAATTGAGTATTAAGTGTTGTACCACTGTAATTAATACCACCAAAGTAAACCTCTAAATTTCTTGACTGTCTGTATATATCATAATCAATTGCGTTTGATGGTGATAGATAAATAGAGATATTTTTTCTGTTAAGAATTAATTTCGAAAGGTTATTATCTTCAACAATATCCACCTTTTTATTATCAATTCTTGAATTCAAACCAAAACCATAATCTAAACCATCAAAAGTTCTAAAGTGGTCAAAATAATCTTCACCATATGTAAAAGGTGAATTTTTTGTTTTTGTAAATTTTGTTCTACCGGTTAAAACAGAATTTTCATAATCAACAACTAAAGACGACCTGTGATGTAGTGTATTATCATACCAACCGGCACCCTTTTGAAAATATATTGAACCATCACTTGTTTCAATACCTCTTGGTAATCCATCCGAATTAATCGGATATTCATCCCTTGTTAATGTGGTTGTTCCTGTTGTGGTACCCGTATTAAATGTAACACCTGTCGATGTTTGAGTGATTCCTGTAATTACTTGTTCTGTTTTTAATCCATTAACAAGGTCATATAAATCGTCCTCAAATGTGGAAACATTTGGTAGATATGTGACATCATACACATATTCATTAATATTAATCATTGGTTCAGGGGCACCTAAGAATTTTAAGAAAAATTCTATGGACTTTCTTGTTCCTTTTGATTTATATAGATATGCTAAATTCGTTAATAATCGTCTATAAAACTCATATTCAGATTCAATTAAGTTTTTACCAACAGAAACACCGGTATAACTGCTTGAGTTTCTTGTGTATAAAACATCATCAAGACTTTTTTCATCATATAAAGAAAAACTCTCCAATCCTAAGTTTTCCGCTAAGTTTTTAAGAAATACGTCAGGTAAATTATTGATACCATCATAACTCACATTTCTCATGTAAATTATGTTATCAATATATTTCTTTACACTGTCAAAACTTTGTCCGTATAATTGAAAGATTGCTTCAGCTTTTTTGTCTTCAGTATCAAATTCAAACAACTGTGGTGATGATAAAAATCTAACCACTAAATCAGATTTATATTCATCAATTTCCTCAGCCAATGTACTAAGTTTGTCAATGTAGTTTGAGTAATCAATACCGGCAATTTGTAAATTCCAATCATCTTTTGAAACAGGCCACGTTACAAATACCTTAACCAATTCAGTACTTCTTTCATCAAAACTATCTCTTGGTACTCTGAATGATGCGGTATATTTTGGACTTGTTTCTCTGTTTAATAATATTTCCTCAAGGTCATCTAAATTGTTAAAAAACTCTTCAGTTACAGAATCTTTTGGTCTTATTAAAAAATTTGTTGAACTTGTTGTTGAACCGGAAAATGGATTTCCCGAAACAACAAAAGACATAACATTATTAGTATTAGGTTGTGTGTATCCAATAATTTCATAAACAATATTATTGAAGTCTAATACATAACTTTTATATGAACTGTAAAAATTTCTTATAGGGTTTTCAGATTCAACTGCTATGTTTGAATTTGGTTTTCTTAATACCAATTCAAATGGATTGAATATTGCCGATTCTTCAACAGTGAATGTTGTGGTATTATAAAGAGTTGAATATGAAATATTTTCCGCTGTATAATTTGAAGTACGAATTACTGAACTATCATCGACTAATATACCGGCAGGAAACTTTTTAATTATTCTTGATATCGATACATTAAGTCTTTGTTTTAATGAACCAAATAAAGATTTACCCGCATCATCTTTTTTACCTTTAAATTTTATCTTATCATTTGATGATGATGATGTGGTTTTTGTTTTGTTAGTCTCCTCTTTTAAATTCTCTAATGTAATGAATTCAGTAAAGGGATTTGACACAAATTCCTTTGTATCTTTTTCCTTTACAAGTTTATCTAAAGCAAAATTAGTATTTGTTAATTGACTAGTACCATCGGTAATTTGAATACCGACTAAGTTATCACTAAATGTTTCTGCACCACTAGCAGCTTGACTTGGTACCTTATATTTAACTTTTGCCATTATACGTTAGTGATATTATCAAAATTTAAGGTCTCATCTACATCAGTCCTTTCCTCACGAACCTCATATAATGTTTCATTAAATTGGTCTTTAATTTCGTATAGATTGTATTGTTTGTAAATGTTATTTTCATTGTCATAAATGGTGTATATACCCGGTTCAATTGCCTTGGTTTGATTACCATACAATGCATTTGCCAATGTAGAAGCATCATGTTCAACCATTTCAACCTCAATTGTTGTTGGGTTTACAAATGTATTTGTTAAAATAATCTTTTGACCGGGTGAACCAATGTAAGGTACAATATTCGGTCTACTTGACGGTGAAGATGATGGTGTAATTGTTAAAAATATCAAGTTACTTGTTTGGTCAGTATATTGATATCTAACCGCCTTGTCAGTTGTATTGGTAAAATTTGAAACAATAGGTGTACAATAAAAAGAAGAAGTTACGACTCTATAAAAATTTGGTATTTTAGTAAACCCGTCGGCGGTACTAATATATTCTACTCTATAACCAACCAATCCTTGTGGTGAGAATTTGTTTCTGTCTACCGCCGGTACATTTGATGTGTCAATAATTAATCCTCTAACAGATGGTAAAGACGCCAACACTCCACAATCCGTTATCACGGTTCTAATTTGTTTTGGTCTTATATGTAAAGTATAAACACCCAATTCAGAAAAATCATCTGCAGTCAATTTTAAATTATAAAGACCACCCAATATTTCATTATTAGGTGCCGCCGTATCATCTGTTGTATCTGCATTGTGATATACAGGTGTCAAAACATCCGTTGAAACTAATTTTTTTAGTGTTACCGGCGCCGTGGTCGTTCTACCTGATGTATAGTGATAAAAAATCTCAACATCTGCTGGTGACACGTCTGCCGGTCTAACTATACCATATGAACCTACTGCCATTTCTTTTTATTTTATAAATATAATTCTTATTGTTTTTTCACCTTAAAAAATCCATTACCGTATGTTGAAAGTTCTCCCATATTATCAATTTCTCCAAGTCTTAAGTTCATTTCCACTACAGAATTCTTACCTCTTTCAACAAAAATGTCCGAATAAATTCTTGGTTCCTCAATAAAACCTAAAAAATGTTCGTTTCTTGTTATTACTGTGTTTATTACATCTTCTTTTAAAAAACCACCGGTATATCCTGTAATTAACGTGTATCCATCATCATAATCCCTATATACCAATGTACCACCGGTCATTGTTTCACCAGTATATGAAAATGTATATCCACTGTAATTACCATTTTCATCAGTACCTGTTACTACACCATCATATTCATTTACTCCATATTTTTTCTTTTCACTAATTCTACTACCACCAATTGCATAATAAGTAAAATTTGTGTAACCTGAATATGGATATGTTGGTGACTCACCAAATGTGGTCAAATCACCATATAAACCCGAATCATAATAATTTATATAATCCTGTGTCTTTGTTTGACCCGTACCGTAAGGTATAGTAAAATTAAGTGAACCGTAATCTGGCATGATAATGTTATATAAAAGTAAATATCAAATATTCACATTTCATATAATATAAATAATTTAAAAGTATTAATAAATGTATTATATGGTCTATAATATTATAATTGGTGTATATTCTACACAACCATTTTCATCTATGGCCTCAATATAATAATAACCTGTCGATAAACCTGTAAAAGTTGAATTTGTGCCACTTGGTACATTGGCATTAGTTGCTATATTTGTTCCTTCACCAACATTATAAGGTGATGCGGTATCTTGCCATAATTTATAACTTCTATTACCAGTACCACCAGTTGATGACACCGTTATTGAGTTAGACGTATTACTATATGTTAATGAAATTGCTGATGGTTGTAGAATTGTTTGTTGGAATACCCTAACATTACCCGCACTATCTTTAACATATATGTCATATGTTGTTGCATATAATCCACTATATGTCGTTCCTATACTAAATGTTGTATATGTACCACCCGCTCCGAGCTTTGTTTGATATGGTCCACCAGCACCTCCAGTTATTGAAAGAATAATAATAGACCCATCAACACCACCATTACAATTAACATCATCAGTTGTCAAACTCATCTCAATTGATGGTAACGTTTTTGTTGGGGTAGGTGTTTTAGTAGGTGTAACTGTATTAGTTGGTGTATTAGTTGGTGTTTTTGTAGGGGTTTGTGTTGGTGTGTTGCTTGGTGTAGTTGCAACTTGACAAGCCGCACATGTGCTGTGTTCTTGTATTTGTGCGTAAGTGTAATATGGTCCAACCGCGGCACCTTTACTTCCCGAAACAATGTAGTAACATTGTGTTACACCATTTCCATCAACACCAGAAATAACTTCACCACCTAAATAATTACCATTAGGGTCATATAATTGATATGTCGCATTACTATTATCTGAACATAATTTTAAACTCCAATATACATTAGTTTGAGTTGGTGTTTGTGTTGGAGTTTTTGTTTGTGTCGGTGTATTAGTTGGTGTTTTTGTAGGGGTAACTGTTGGTGTTGGGCTTGGTACTACACAAGACGTAATCGACGAAATAATACCACCGGCCTGTACAACATATTTTAATCCACCAATACCACTACTATAGAATCCTGATAATAATGGGGAACTTAAACTTGTTGTACTATATAATGTATCTCCGGTAACGGGAGAACCTGCGTGTGTATAATATGCTGTTAAATCGGGATCACCTGTTGGTGAACAAGTTGCATCATCAAATACAGGTGTTAAATTTAAACCATACCAATTCACACTTGGAGTGGTTGTTGGTGTTTTAGACGGTGTAACTGTTGGTGTAAGACTTTTAGTTGGTGTGACCGTTGGTGTAGTTGTTGGTGTTGGACTTGGCGGTACACAAGACGTAATTGATGAAATAATACCATTTGCCTGTACTGTATATTTTAATCCACCAATACCTGAACTATAGTAACCCGATATTAATTTATCATTTAAATCTTTAGTTGCATAAAGAACAGTATTAACCGCTGGTGAACCACCACCAGTGTAATATGCCGTTATATCAGGTGCACCTGTCGGTGTACATGTTGCATCATCAAATACAGGTGTTAAATTTAAACCATACCAAACAACACTTGTTGTTGGGGTGTTTGTTGGTGTATTTGTTTGTGTGGCGGTCTTAGTCGGCGTAATAGTATTAGTCGGTGTGTTACTTGGAGTATTCGTTTGTGTTGGCGTAATTGTATTAGTTGGTGTATTGCTTGGTGTAATGGTATTTGTTGGTGTAACTGTCTGTGTTGGAGTTTTACTTGGGGTAATAGTATTGGTAGGTGTTTGTGTTTGTGTAGGCGTATTACTTGGCGTGATTGTATTTGTAGGGGTTATTGTATTTGTTGGTGTATTACTTGGCGTAATTGTATTTGTTGGTGTTTGAGTTTGCGTTGGGGTATTACTTGGTGTAATTGTTTGAGTTGGAGTATTAGATGGAGTTGGGGTATTTGTCTGTGTAGCCGTGTTACTTGGAGTCACAGTTTGAGTTGCTGTAACAGAAGAAGTGACCGTTTGTGTTGGTGTATTTGTTGGGGTATTTGTTGTAGTTTGAGTTTGCGTTGGTGTTAATGTAGGTGTAGGTGTAGGTGTTAAACATGGGCTAGATGCTGAAACATATGCCACTCCACTACCGTTATCAGTAATTGTAAATACATCACTACCAATTGAGATATAGAATGTTGTACCTGTCGTTGATAATAAACTTTGTATTTCTGCAATAGTCCAAGTATCTGAAGCGTTTGGTACCTGATATAAAATATCATTAATTGTTATTGGTTGATTAGCATCATATATTGTTATTGTTACACCCCCACCATAACAAACTGAATAAGGGTCTGTTGATATAAAATAATTAGAACCATCTAATGGATTGGTTGGTGATGGTGTATTTGTTTGTGTTGGTGTAATAGTATTTGTTGGAGTAACAGTCTGTGTTGGAGTGTTACTTGGGGTAATTGTATTTGTTGGTGTAACTGTCTGTGTTGGGGTGTTAGTTGGTGTAATTGTATTGGTAGGTGTTTGTGTTTGCGTAGCGGTATTACTCGGTGTATTTGTTTGAGTTGGGGTTTGAGTTTGAGTTGGAGTGTTGCTCGGTGTAATGGTTTGTGTTGCAGTGTTACTTGGTGTAACTGTCTGCGTAGGTGTTTCAGTTTGAGTCGGAGTGTTGCTTGGTGTGACTGTCTGCGTAGGTGTTTCAGTTTGAGTCGGTGTGTTGCTTGGTGTAACTGTTTGTGATGCAGTATTACTTGGAGTTGCGGTTTGTGTAGGCGTTTGTGTTTGCGTACCAGTTTGAGTTGGTGTAATAGTATTAGTAGGGGTGTTGGTTGGTGTTTCAGTTTGAGTTGGTGTAATAGTATTAGTAGGGGTGTTGGTTGGTGTTTCAGTATTTGTTGGTGTAACAGTTTGTGTAGGCGTGTTTGTGGGTGTCTCGGTATTTGTTGGAGTAATTGTATTAGTTGGAGTAACTGTCGGTGTCTCGGTATTTGTTGGAGTAATTGTATTAGTTGGAGTAACTGTCGGTGTCTCCGTATTTGTTGGTGTTTGTGTTGGTGTACCACTTGGAGACGCACCAGGAGTTAATGTAGTTGTTGGTGTTGGTGTATTAGTTGGTGTAACTGTTGGTGTCTCCGTATTTGTTGGAGTAATTGTATTAGTTGGGGTAACGGTATTTGTTGGGGTATTACTTGGCGTAATTGTATTTGTAGGGGTAATTGTATTTGTTGGTGTATTACTTGGTGTAATTGTATTTGTTGGTGTAACTGTATTAGTTGGTGTAACTGTATTAGTTGGGGTAATAGTATTTGTAGGAGTTACTGTATTAGTTGGTGTAATTGTAACTGTTGATGTATTTGTTGGAGTATTGGTTGGTGTTGGCGTTTGTGCCTGAGTACCGGTTGGTGTTGGTGTTTGAGTACCTGTTGGTGTTAGTGTTGGCGTTTGAGTGGCAGTTGGTGTTGGTGTTGGTGTTGGCGTGGTTATTATGTATGTTTGGTCATTTAAACAATCAGGGTTAGTATTAAATAAAATAATCTTAGTTGAGGAGCTTGGAACACTGACTCTAACACCACTACCGGTGGTTAAGTCGTTAAGTGTCAAACCCGTAGATAAATTAGATGTACCATACAATGTCGCAATATTTGATGGGCTCACACTATTATAATAAATTGTGTATGGGCCATTCGCAACTCCGCTTGTTATTTTTACATCATAATATAGTGCCATTTAATTATAAATAGGTTTTTTTTAATTTTTAATAACTATTAATTCTTATTGTTATTACATTAGGTGCAGTTACAGGTGTGGTAATAGTAAAATAAACGTCATTTGAACCGTTATATAAAATTTGTGAACTTTGTAGAACACTATTAATCAATAAATCGGCCTTAGTTCCATCAATATCATATGGTATAGTTCCTTGAATATTTAAGTAAATTGTTTGTGCTGGTATTGTTATGGTGAAATCTTTTGTTGTATTTGGAGATGTCACCGGAAAAGTGAATGTTGGTAAATTTGTACCTGACATACCATAAAACGCAAAACCATATTGCGGGTCTAAAATAAACTGACCAGCTGGTTTTGTAATTGTAGGTGTTGGTGTTTTTGTTTTAGTTGGTGTAACTGTTACAGTTTGGGTTGTGGTTACTGTTTTTGTTACTGTTGGTGTTGGTGTAGTTGTCGGTATGGTACCAATAGTAGGTGTAACTGAAGGTGTTATAGTAGTTGTTGGTGTTACTGTTGGTGTAGGGGTTAATTCAGTTTCACCAAATAACACGAATTCAGCGTCAAATGCACACAATGTACCAATATTCGCGGTACAGTCGATATTGACTGTTTTAGTAATTGATTCAGTTTTCCATGGTGCTGTCATTGTGATAGTAATTGGATATACACCACTATCAACATATGTTTTCACAACATTTCCTGTTAAACCAACTGATGAAGTTGTTTCATCACCCCAATTAATATTAAAACTTAATGAATTTAATAACCTTAATCTTGATGTGTCAGTTGAATTGAATACTGTAATTTGATATCCATTATTTTGACACACTCCCGTATAAACAAAATTAACGGATGTGTTGAATGCACCACCACCGCCACCTCCTCCTCCGCCTCCACCGGCACCACCACCATTACCATTACTACCATCTCCAGCCTTGCCCTGACTAATTTCTTGATATATATCACCAGAAAAATCAACCATTTCACCATATTCATCCACCGAACTAAGTAGTGTAATTGGTATCTGGTGGTCATCATATTTTTTTCCTAAGTAGTACCAAACCAAAGAAGTGTCGTTCCATTCATAATAACCGGTTTCATATGTTTTACCGTTATTAAAAAGTGTACTACCTGTTATTGCATTACCATCGGTGTCTATTTGATAACTGTCATTTAAATTAATTAAATTACAACTTTTTGAATTATCGATGTTAACCCATCTTGAACCATTATATGTATAGTATCCCTCACTAATTGTTTCACCACTATAATTAAAAACTGTTGTACCTGAAGTTAAATCGTAGTTTAAAATATCACTCCAATTCGTAACATTACCAAAAGAATCATACCACGTAGTTCCGGTAAGTGAAACTAATATAACACTTGGTATCGTTTTTCTTCTTAAAGTATATGTTGTTTTTTTCTTCATTTTATTTTTTTAATTAACAAGTTCCTCCATTAACATTATATCCACTATTATCTATCTGTACATATTGGCCAGTTCCCGTATTTTTATAATATAACTCACCACCCGTAAAAGGTATAGTTAAATTTGGATTACTATAAAATTGGCTATTACTTAAAAATGTAGAATTAATTCCATATATAACACTAATAGCGGTACCCTCTGCACATACATCATTTGATGTGGCATAACCATTTGTAATATTAAATGAATAATATAAATCAGGTGTTGTACTTGTTGGTGTTGGTGTTAATGTTTTGGTCGTTGTTTGACTCGGTGTAACAGTTGGTGTCTTAGTTTGTGTTGTGGTAACCGTTGCCGTAGGTGTTGGGGTCGCACCACTTGTTGGTGTAACAGTAGGTGTTCTTGTTTGAGTAGCCGTAGGTGTTGGAGTACTCATCGAACTTGCCGGTGTTGATGTTTTAGTAGGTGTAGGTGTTGGACTTACACCACCAATTGTAGGTGTGTTAGTTGCCGTTGGTGTAACGGTAGGTGTAACTGTTGGGGTCGGTGTTGGGGTTGGGTCAACATAAGGACTAAGAACACCACCCTTTTCATAAAACTTAATTGGTTTATCTGTACTACCTATTCGGGAACCTTTACTTCCATTGTATTGATAAATTTGATAACTATAATCCGTTCTATCAATTTCAACTAAATAATACAAATCATTTTCCTCTTTAATTTGTCCTCCAACAAATGTTTGTTTGTTGGTGAAATCGATTATTGACCCGTCATTAGCATTAAAGAATTTAGCGGTCATAAAAAAAGTTTCACCAGATATTGTTGTACCTGATAATACTGAATCATCTTGAAACCAAAAGAAATACATATTTTCTTTGTTTCTATAATTTGAACCGGTAAAGACAGGAAAATGTACATATTCATTTATGTTATTACCATTATAAAAATATTTTTCACCTGCCGATAAACTTAAATTTCTTGAGAACAGTAATCTTCTATTTTTTCTTGTTGGTGGTTCATTATTTGGCGTTTTGTAAAATTCCAATTTAAAGAAACTTTTTGTTGACTGCTTTAATAATTTGGCATTTTCTTTTGTATCAATACCAACAACATTATAATCTTGTGTGTAACTTGAATTATCACTTGTATTAAAATAAAAATAATACCAAATATCTGTTTGTTTTACATTATTTGTTGAGGTGTATGATTTGTGAATAAATCTTGCCGTCTCATAATTTTCAGTGGGATTTATAATTGTATCCAATATCTCATCCTCGAATATCACCATACTTTCTTCCCAACCGGCATTAGTATAAAATTCGGATTCTTGATTTAAAATAAAATTATAGTCACCTGACTGTTTTAGTATTTTCATTATTTAGCAAGTAATTTCTCTATTGTTAAAATCGGTCAAACCGTCCTGTTTATTATTATAGAACTGCTCATTTCTTAAATAGAAATTAATATCATTTTTTACATAATGCATATTATTAATAAATGGGAAATTTGTTCCAACACCATCAGAATCTATGTAACCATGTTCATATAAATCTCTCCATTTCCAAATTTTTTCTTTTTCATCATATGTAACATTTTCAGGTAAATTGTAAATGTCATTTGTTTTTGATGATTCTATATAAGGTGACAATTCTCTTAACTTAACTTTATGATGAGTTTTGTAATAAATTCCTGAAGGATTGTTAACACTTGACCCCGAAAAAACAGTATCATCTGTTTGTGAATGATTAAATATGTTTGTCGGTATGGTTATTTTATGAAACGAATCACTTATAATTCTTTCTTTTAATTCTGATTCATTATATTCAACAAATGAACCATATAATAAGGAACCTATTGGTAATGTTGCACCACTATAAAAAGTAAATCCGTCATAACCCACACCAGTTTGATTAGATGTAAATGTGGTACCTGTTAATGATAGTTCTTGTGTTGTTGAACCACTAAAGTGTTCATCAATCCATGTATTATGGAAGTTAAATTTATACCCTACTTTTGGTGGGTAATTAAAATAACCTTCACCATTTCTAAAAATTGTACTAACATAAACTTCAGTAGGTGTGAATCCATGATTGTTTGTTATGCCTGTTAGTTCTAATGGTTCATTAAAATCATATAAAACAGATTCCATTCTGTTTCTTTCAACTAAAACATCGTTTTCACCGGAAAAATTTTCAAAAACTAATTTTTTTTCATCCTCCCATATTGGTGACTCAAATCCTATTTTGTCCATAACATAACCCGACTCATCAGTCAGTGTTTTATGTACATGTACGTAATAATTCGATGTAGTTCCGGTTATATCATTTATATCGAGTACCCTTTTACCTGTCAAAACTTTTGAAAAAGTTAAACCGGCAAGTACTTGACTTTTATTTATATTGATTACATATTTTTCCGAATTATATGTCTCGTTACCTACACTGTTTATAAGAAAAGTTCTTGTTTTAACATCACCAAATAAAGTTGTTCCTTTAAAAGTAACAAATTCACTATCACTCATTCCATGTTCAACAGGGCTCGTAAATTCATAATATGAACCACCTGTATATGTTAATCTAAATGGAATTCCATCACCCGATTTAAAATGAATTATATTTTCCCCTTCAGTTTTTGGTGAACCTGAAAGAGTATAGGTCATATTGAAGTCGCTATTACCTGAATAAACATATGATAAGTACAGATTCCAATTTTGATATGGTGCTTGTATTGGTGTTACTATTGTGTGACCTGTTGGTCCTGTTGTTGTAATGTTTATTGAAAATTTATCTAATGTGGAACCTGTATTTGGTACATTAATTTCTCTATAAACATCTCTTCTTAAAAACGCAAATTCATCATATGGCATGAACCCATCGTGATTATTATCTGTACCGTCACCATTTAAATATAAACGGTCTTTTAGATATGTATAATCGGTCGAACCACTATAAAGATTACGGAAGACCATTTTCATTTTTCCGTAAATTTTATATTTTTTAGATACTTGTCTTTCTTTATTGAATAAGTCAGCAATATCTAAAACAACGTCCCTATCACCAATACGCATTAAAGATTCAGATGTTTCTAATTGTAATTTAACATCCAATTCTTGTTCTTGTGCATTTTTGTACCTTTTGATTGGTAAAAGTATTTTTTTATTTTCTTCCATTATTCGATAGGTGGGAATGCGTTTTTAGGTCCGTAATATTTTATTAACATATCTAATGCGGTCTTTTCAGGTCTTAAACCAAAATAGAACATAAACGGTGTTGATAAAACTTGTTTATTACCACTATAATTTTGTTGTGTTTGGAACATAAACATCTCTCTATAATTATGTATATACGGGTCAGGTTGTGCCGTCCAAGTTTTATTAACAACAACATAAGTTGTTCCACTAGCAGGATTTGTAGTTGTACCTGATTGTACATGTAACCATATATCTCCTTCGACATTAGTATATTGTGCCGCATTTGGTGTTGTATCAGGTGCCAATAAACTGATATTTTCAAATCTCTCCAACATATCCGTGGTATTTCCTGTGAAAGAATATTGAGGGTGTGTTATTGTCATTGGTTTCAATAAATATTCTTCTTCACCATCCGCAAAATTATAATTTGTAGTATAACCGGTACCTGGCATATATTCATCATTAATTGAGAATAATCTTTGTAATTTCATTGATGCAATTTTTGTTTTATTCCAACTTTGTTTGTCTGAATCATTTCCATATTCACCAAAACCTTCACCACGTTTATCCCACAAATAAAACGGTACTTTCTGTGAATAATCCCCTAATCTAAAATTTAAACATTGTCTAATAAACGCACCATTTAAATCAAATTTGAAATCGATAGGTACCGGACTATAATTGGAACCTGATTTAAAATAACTTGCAAAATATGAATTTTCGGGGTCCATAAATTCTCCGTTATATATTACATAATGTGGACTTTCCAAATCAAAAGCTTCAATTCCTGCTTCACAATTAATTGACATTAATTGAGTAATGTCACCATCAAAAATACTTACCCTTTCACCCATTGCGGTACCAGTGAAAAAATCACCAACATCAAATTTACCATCACTAATGTCAAGTCTATAGTTTATAGCATATTCAACTACATTTGCAGGGTCTTGATATGAAGTTGGTGTAATATCACGTATAACCGAACATGTTGGGTCAATTCTTGGGTCTTGACAAATTTCATATAAAAATTCATCTCTAACACCTACATCATAAAATGTTGTTGGGTGTAGGATTTCTTTATATGTAAAACTTGGACTTTGCCCAATAAATCCTCTTGTTGGGGTATATGGTGTGGCTCTATAATAAAATCTTTTATGTAAAACATTATAGAACACTAATTCTCTTGGGAATTTACTTCTACCTTGACTTAAATCATAAATTTCTTCATTATCCCATTTTATTCTTCTATCAAATTTAAAGAAATATAAAATACCATTTAACCAGTTATCAATGAAAGAATAATTTACAACACCTCCACAGAAAAACATTCCAACTCGTTTTCTTTTGTACCACTCTCTAACAACCGATTGATTTTTAGATGTTCCATCAATTACAGGTACAATTGTGAAAACACCGTCCCTTATTTCAGTTAAACCTGATTTTGTTTTCTTTATAAACGATTCATCACCATTTTCCAAATCCACAACATTAGGTAATCTTCTTGTAGTACTATCACCCGCCAAAGTTGCAACAATTGAATAGTTTGGACCGGGACTTGTTAATGATTCACTATATGGAGTACCAACATAAGATGGTTTACCTAATAGGTAGTATGAGTTATTTGTTTGACCATAGTTATATGTTGCACGTTTTGAATTTGTAGTCCAAGTTGGTCCACTTGTGTTATTGACATTTGTTACATCATCTACCGTACCATAATCACCAAAGTTTGCCCATAAATAAGTAAATGTGTTACCCGTTTCATTATAAAATTTATCATATTTGGAACAACCGGTTTCTATTTCTAATTCAGTTAATTCCGTAGTTCTTGATGCGTTTCTATCATAAAGTCTAATAACCGCATACAAGTCTTTTAACTTTTCAATACCACCTTGACTATAATCTTTACCAGCATATCTTGCCCAATAACTATACGAAATTTTTAACGCGGGAACATTTGAATAAGTTATTGAACCGCCTGTGTTATATTCTCTATATCCAAATGGTGAAAAAGAAATAATTCTTTCATAAACTTCAAGTTGTGTTGACGAATCCGCACACGTAATTAATCTCATTGATGTTGATGTTTGAGATTGTCCACTTAAAATAGTTACTTCTCGTTCTGAGTATGAATAATCACAAGGGTTTCTTAATAGAAGTTTTAC
>JACCDW010443443.1_pt1 | contig 14999 bp, 5 predicted proteins | sample 7449781 | NCBI WGS metagenome assembly JACCDW01 (sample SAMN15323449, study PRJNA562643) | freshwater metagenome | isolation source: river surface water | place: USA:Blue River Watershed | collected 2017-08-18
TACCAAATTTTGTATTTACAGTAACATCTGTTTGGGTATTATCTGTCTTTACAAAACTATAATTCCCATTGGCAGTCCAAATACCACCAAAACTTCCACGTGTACCCGCATCAATCATGTATTGAAAACCACTTGCACTTTTTTTAATATAATCAGCCCAGCCAATAATGGAATAACTAGAAGTAGAAATACTAGTGATATCGGAAGTAAAATCAAAAGGCAAATAGGTATTTAAAGAAATGGCTTTTTCATAGGTCCATACAGAATTAGATGAGTTTTTCAAAATCATCGTCCAGCCGCCCCCATTGGTCGTCATATCAGCGTATATTCTAAAAGGCAGGCCATTATTGATATTGGAATTTTTGATCCAATAAAATCCATCTGTTGAATTCGGGTAATCCTGTTTAATTTGATAGGCACTTGATGAAGCGGTGCCTGGGCTTAGCCCATCTTTTTCTGCATAAAATTTGGACTTATTGGCATTGAAATTATTGGTAATTTCTTGTTGCGTTAATTCTCTATTATATATTTTAAAATTAGCCACATTCATATTCATCCTCCAGTTAAGATCATTGCGCCAACTTGAAATTCTACCAGCACCAGCATTAAATGTAGCATTCGCTGCAGAAAAAGTACCAGCAGAATAAGACATGGTCTGACTTTCGCCATTCACATAAATTTTATTATTCGTTTTGGAACCTGTGTACATCACAAAAACCATATGTTTCCAACTTCCAATGATTCCTAAACTATCTACTTGTCTGCTACTAATACCATGTTGATCCCCAGAAGAAGTATTGTAACCAATATTTCCACCACTCGTCCATGCATCGTATAAACCAAATCCAAAATACATACCTGCAGGAGTAGTTAGTGAATTGGTTTTAACCCACATCTCCACAGTAACTACATTCGTGCTTCCTATATTAGCAGTAAAATCAGCATAACTCGTTGTTCCATTAAATACAATGGAACCTCCATTGGCTGAGCTAAAGCTGGTACTAGTTAAAGTGACATTAGAACCATTACCAGATAAATCATTCCAAGTAGTTCCACTACCACTATAACTTGCTGTATTGCCTGCGTCTAAATGCAATACCAATCCTGAATTGGAAATACAAGTAATGGAAACACTTCCGTCACCTGTTGTATTCAATGTACCGTATGAATTAATACCTGTTATCGATTTTGTTGCACCACCTGCTCCACCACCACATGCTGCACCACCTCCTGTTCCACCCCCGCCGCCATAAAAACCGCCACCACCACCTCCTCCTCCATTCCATGAACTTACACCTGCATCTGATCCGCCATTTCCACCATTAATACCACTTCCGTTACCAGCTCCTGTTCCAGAATCAAAAGGTTCTCCAGCAGATCCCGCCGCAGTATTAGTGGCAGCATAACCATATTGATATTTACCATTTATAATATAATTGGTATTTGCAGGTTCATTTCCATTGCTAGAAGTTCCTGTAATATTATTTCCAGCATTACCGCCCGTAAAATCATTTCCCGTGGGATTACCAGTACCACCACCTCCTCCTCCAGCAATGACTAAAGCATTGGCAATAGCTGGAGATACATTTGTAAATACCCCTGACAATCCTCCACCCGCACCTCCATAGTTTGTTCCAGTTCCACCACTTCCACCAAATCCATATTTTGCAGTTGCTGATTGACCTGGATGGCCACCCACTACAATATATAATATCTGACCCGGTGTTACATTTAATGTGGTTGTAATATTTGCACCTGCACCTCCCACCTGACCTCTTGCGCCCGTTCCACCTTTTGCACCAATGGCATTGACTTGAATGGCTGTAACTCTATTTGGAACAATAAATTGCTGAATCGCTCCCGTGTATGAAAAAACCTGGGTATTAATTCCAAGTGGTTTTCTTAAAGCCATATTGCGCGCAACCATTTGCGCATTTGATTGTATCGAACAAGCAATAAAAAATAATATGTAAATGAATTTGCGCATCCTAAAAAATACTGTCTCCCATTACAAAACCCGAAGTGGTGGTGTTCATTACTAAACCTAACACACTATTGGTTGCTCTTGTTGTTAATCCGTTCGCTGAATTTAAAGTCACACTTGAACCTGCTAAGGTAATCGTACCCACACCACCCTGAATAATTTGACAGCTAAACCCAACAGGTAAGGTATTGGGTACCGTAACCGTTATGTTAGAGGCAGAAGTAATTAAAAACACTTTATTATTATCTGTCGCTCCTAAAGTAAAACCAGCTGTTTTACTATTGTCAATAATTAGACCTGCAGAAATTTGTACCCAAGTACTACCATTATAATAGTAATAGCCTGGAGTAACATTATTAGGAGCAGTTCCAGCGGATGCTGTATTGTATATTAATAAACCGGTTGCAGGAGTGATTGCAGTACCCGCCGCATTTTTAATGGTTGTGTTGTCGTTTGTACCAGTTAGTGCAATACGAGGAGGTAAAAACCCCTGAGTAGAAGAGGCTACTTCTAATTTTGCAGAAGCATTGGGCGTGGCAGTACCAATACCTGTTTGGGCAAATCCTATTGTACTAGTAAAGACAATAAGCAATGAAGTATATAAAATTTTCGAATTCATTCTTCTATCGCTTTTTCTTTTCTAATTTTAATAAACGCTTTTGTATATCCCTGATAGTTTGCTCTAATCGCTCTTTATCCTTTTTTAAATTATTGATTGTTTCTTCTTGCTCCTGTAAAGCTTTAACTAAAATAGGAGTTATTCTTCCATAATCCACACCTTGCGTAACCATTTTGCCATTTGCATCTACTGAATCTTTTTTGCCGGTAACTGCGTATGGTAGTATCTCCTGCAACTCATGTGCCATAACACCATGCATTCTAGAGCTATTCGATTTCCAAGCAAAATCATAGATTTTAATTTTATTGAGAATATCTAAACCACTAAAGTCTTTTAAATCTGTTTTAAGACGATAATCTGAACTAGTATTATAGGTAACACCTGTTCCACTATTAGCAGCAACCACTTGCCCAATTGTATTACCTTGTTTTTGAAACATTAAAAACTCATGATAGTTAGGTCCCCAATTTTGATCGGTATTCGCATTAAAAATCACCATACCATTGTTATCTGTCGTGGTACTTTCAACATAAAAAGAGGTATTCGCCGTTGATTGTAAATGTAATTTAGAAGAAGGAAATGCAGTCCCTATCCCAACTCGACTTTCGGTATCAAATGTTAGAAGAGGTGAATTTAAATTTATAAAATTCCAATTGGGTATTATTTTAAATTTATCAGCATCTGCATTGTCTATTCCCATAGAATATCCTCTAATACCACTAATGTCATAAGATAAAAATGGATTTCCTCCACCACTTCCACTAGTACGAATTGCAAGTATTGAATTTGCAGAACTGGAGCTTGAGTTTGTATTATAGAGATAAATACTAGGCAATGTGTTATTAGCAGGATCTGTTGGACCTGTCGTATTCCCATTTTGAATATGTAAGGTAGTAGATGGACTGGAAGTTCCAATACCCATTTTACCATCGGCATTGATTCGAAAGCGCTCCGTTCCCGCTGTTCTCATCAAGATATTACTTCCCATATCCGCAACATTGGAATATCCACTTAAATCAATCGAGGCTTGAGTATTTGAATTAGTTCCGCCGCCAGCTGACAATCGTAAAAATCCATCATCAGCCCCATCTCCTTGCGAAGAACCTCCACCAGCACCTACTCCTCTGATTTCATAATTACCTATCGAAGTAGTATTCAAACCAGGTCTTGACGTACTATTGCCAAATCCTGCAAAAATTCGTATCCCTCCGCCATCCAAATTAAGTTTAGCTGAAGGAGTGGCAGTTCCTAATCCTACATTTCCGTTTTCTAAAATGGAGATTCCATTTGTTTCACTTGCCCCATTAAATATTCTAAAACGAGCATTTGAAGATGATGTTCCATACTGATCTAGTGTCCAATCTACCGTACTTCCTTGTAATGATTTTTTAAAAATAATTTGTCCTCCCTCAAATTGTGTGGAGGTAGGATTCAAAACAATTTCACCTCCTATTGTACCCGCTGTATTTCCTACTGTTAAGGTACCTGATGGAGTGGTAGTTCCTATACCTACTTGTCCTCCATTGGGATTCAAGGCTAAAATAAAATTTGTGCCATAGGCCGTTTTATTTCTTGCTTGCAACCAAGAATAGGTAGAAGAAGAACTTAATCCGAAATCCAATACATGATCGCCTACTGTGGCGCCTAATCTAAAATGACCATTTGCTGATGAACCTGAAGTAGCTGGATTTGCGGTTGCATTAACTACTTCAAATTTATTAACAGGTGTAGTGGTACCAATACCAGTTTGCGCACTGACTTTCGCCAATGCGCAACTCGCTAATATGATGAATACTACTTTTTTCATTTTGTTTATACATTCAAATCCTAGAACAATGCTCTCATTACGTTCCATTGTGTGCCATCAGAAACGAGTTTAATCCAGTTATTGGATGCTTCAATACCAATTGAAACATTCGCAGCACCAGTATTTGCACTATCTATAAAAATTGTACCTGAAGCTGGAGTAATGGTAATACCAAAAGCAGTTTTGTTCTTTATGGTTATTTCTTTACCTGCATTACCTGCAGCTGCAGCAGGAATTGTAAATGTGCCAGCAGCAGTACCTGTATAGAATACATAAGCTTCAGCTAATGTAATTGCATAAGTTGTTGTTGAAGTAACTACCGTAGATCCAATTGAGTAGGACCAGGTAGCTAATCCATTAGCGTCAGACATTAATACTTCACCTGCTCCAGGGGAACCTCCGGTGATTTGAACTCTACCGTTGACTTTAACCACACCAGCAGTACCAGTTCCGGTTGCAGTGCCTGGTGTTAAATTAATATCACCGCCATTTTGGTTACCAGTTCCTGCATTTTGTGCAGTGATTGTAGAACTCAATCCATTGGTTGAAGCAGTGGCTGTTCCAGCCGCAACATTAATGACTGAATTAACATTAACTCTACCAGCAGTTCCTGTTCCATTTGATGCACCAGGTGTTAAATTTATATTACCTCCATTTGTGTTACCTGTTGTGAAGCCATCTTGTGCTTCTAAAGTAAAATCACCACCATTACCAGAAGTTGCTGTTGCTGGTAAATTTGATAAACTAGTAGATCCATAAATTATTGATCTGGTAGTAGAGGAATTACCAAGAGTTGTTGTGTTATTGCCATTACCATTTGCATTATATCCTATTACAATTTCATTTGTTGTAGATGCTGCCAATGGTCTTACATCAGAACCAATCAATATACTTTGATTAGCACTTGTGACATTAGCGCTTGCGCTGTTAAAAAAACCAGCACGTCTACCCAAAGCAACATTATCTGATCCACTAGTAACATTAAATAAGGCTCCTTCTCCCATACCAATATTATATTGACCTGTTGTCATAAAATAAAATACACCTGTACCAATTGCTGTGTTTCTATCTTGTGAGCCAGAGTTGTTTAATGAGTTAAATGCTCCCTGACCAATCGCAACATTTCCAATGCCAGATGTGTTGCTTTTTAATGCATCCGCACCGACAGCAGTATTAAAAGTTCCAGTATTAACTCTTAATGCTGAAGTTCCTATAGCAACATTGGTATTGCTACCCGTTGCTTCACTTACAGAACCATCTCCTTTTCCCCCAAGACCAACAGTCATACCATTCACGATCATATCACTACCACTAACAATTACTTTCCCTTTATTTGCAGCAGTTGTTGAAGTACCAGGGGTCAAGGTAATATTCCCGCCAAGACCTGTAGTACCAGCATTACCTGCAGTTAAATTTAATGCTCCACCAGCAGTATTGGTTCCTCCTGCATTTTGAGCAGCGATAGTAGATGAGTTTCCTGCACCAGATGCTGTATTAGGAACAACAGTTAATGCACCATAAATACGAGATTTTTGAGTCTGTGTATTTCCAATTGATGTTGAGTGACTACCCCAACCAATTGTACCTGGTGTAGTACCTGGAGTTCCATTATAACCAGAAATTACAATCTCATTGTCATCTCCATTAGCAAGTGGCCTAACATCATATCCGATAAAAACGCTGTTTAACCCTGTGGTGTTGTAATCGGCACTAGTATTACCTGTTGAAAAATATGCACCTGCATATGAACCAAGGAGCGTGTTACGAGCACCTGTTGATAAACCATAACCTGTTAATGAGCCAACAGCTGTATTGTCAGAAGCGGTTGTGACACTATATAGTGAACTAAATCCAAATCCCACATTATTGCCTCCAGTTGTATTCATTCTTAACGACTGATTTCCAAATGCCGAATTTTTATTTCCTGATGTATTTGAGGCTAATGTATTTGCACCTGAGGCTACATTAAATGAACCAGTTGTATTTGCACTTAATGCTGAATAACCTAATGCTATATTATATGAACCAGTTGTACCATTACCATTATTTGTTTTTAATGCATAATATCCAATACCTGTATTTGATACACCTCCTGTATTAGATTGCAGAGCACTTGCACCTAATGCGGTATTAGTTTCATCACCAGTGTTACCTTTGCCTACAGTTAAACCATTAACAGAAATATCAGAATTAAATGTAGTCGTTCCGCTAAATGTTTTTGATCCAACAAAAGTTTGTGTTCCTGTAGTAACTATACCACCATTGGTTGCATCAGCAGGAGTTAAAGTCAAAGCAGTACCACTAATGGTTGCACCATTTACATTGGAAGTTCCAGCAATGGCGGTCATAGTATTTACACCTGCAACAATACTTACTGTACTTGCTGCCGTTAATCTACCCTTACTATCAACAGTGAATGTTGGAATGGCAGTGGATGATCCATAACTACCAGCAGTCACTGCTGTGTTTGTTAATGTTGCGGTACCTGTAACATTTGCGGAACCATCAAAGCTTCCACTTGTATAAGTGATATCGCCTGTTGTTGAAATGGTTCTTCCAGTGGTTAAAGTAGCAGCACTACCTGTTGTATTTTGATTCCATGTTGGAACAGTTCCTGTTAATAAAGAATAAGGTACTGCGCCTGATGACAATGTTCCAACGGTTGTAATATTACTTGTCCCTGCCCATGTACTTAAGGCAGTATTCTCTACACTGCCCAATCCTAAATTAGTTCTTGCAGCGCTTGCAGTTGTTGCACCTGTTCCTCCATTAAGAACTGGGAGTGCACCTGAAACATTGCTTGATAAATCTACCGTGTTCAATAAATCAACCCATTTACTTGCACTGGCTCCTGTAGCATAGTTTGCGTTGAATTTTAAATCTATTCCGCTAAAATTAGTTAATAAAATAGAAGATAAACTAGAACTAGAATTGTAAGAAGTATTTGCCTGACTTGCATAATAAGTACCGCCAGAATAAGTATTTGAACTATACGTACCTACATTAAATGTATTAGTAGAGTTGATTCCATATACCGCAAAAGTATACGTTCCATTAGCTGTAGTTTGATAAGAAGAAGGTAGCGTGAACGTTTCCATATTAGAACTGGATGTAGAACTGACATCTTTTGAAATAGATGCTACCTCGTTAGTTAAACCATTTGTTGGATCACTATCATTAAATACTTTAACAATAACAGTAGCAGGGCTACTTGATACATAAGTATTTAATGATAGTGATGTTAAATTAACGGCTGATGAAGTTGTAAATGTTTGTACATATACATTTTGCTGAGTTGCACTTGAGTAAGAAACTTGACCATAGTTCGCGTTTCCTGTACTATTACTAATTGAATTGGTTACAACAGTCGCATTATCAGGTACAGAAGCTTGTATATTACCAGATGTGGAATTAAAAATTAAGGCTCCATTAGAGAAAGTGCCTGCATCTCTATTGGCTGTGGTATACGATGGTACATTTAGAATAGAAGTAAATCCAATGTTTCCGGATCCATCTGTTTTCAAATATTGTCCTGCTGTTCCATCTGCACTTGGATAAGTTAATCCAGAAGCTTTAAATGTACCATTCACTTGTAATTTAGTAGTTGGCGTACTAGTGCCAATACCTAATCTTGAATTGGTGTTATCCCAGAATAAATTTGCAGTTCCTCCAAAAGCACTTGTTCCATTACCATAAGGAATGTAACCTGAGGTTAAACTTGCAACACCTGTTCCTCCATGTGCTACATCAATCGTGGTTGCACTCCATACACCTGTTGTAATTGTTCCAACACTTGTTAAGCTAGATCCAGTTATTGTTGAATTTAAAGATGTTCCTGTTAAAGTACCTGCATCAGCTGTTAAAGTAATATCTGATGTACCATCAAATGCTACACCATTTATATTTTTTGTACTAGCTAGTTTTGTAGCAGTACTTGCATTACCTGCTAATGCACCCACAAAATTTGTTGCAGTCACTGTACTTAATCCTGCTAAACTTGAAGTTGTTGCGCCCAATGCAACATTGGTTGTACCAATGGTCAAAGCACTATTGGCTAATTTATTATTGGCAATGGCTGTTCCACTCCATGTTGCTCCAGTGATATTTCCTGTAACATCTAAATCACCAGTTATAAATGTTTTAGTGTTTGAGCTATTACCTAATGTTACGGTATTACTTCCATGACCAATTGCTCTCATACCAATCACCACTTCATCTGTGCCTCCACTTACCAATGGTCTTGCATCATATCCTAATAATATTCCGTTGTTCATTGTGGTATTATTCCCAGTAGCACCTCCATTTGGACCGTAATTGCGTCCCGCAAAACTACCAATGACTGTATTGTTATTTCCAGAAGTTAAATAATCGATGGTAGCAGCACCCAATGCTACGTTCACACTTCCTGTTGTATTTCTTTTTAAAGCCTCACTACCAATAGCTACGTTATAGTTACCCGTTGTATTTGCATTTAAAGCCGTTGCACCTAATGCTGCATTTGAGGCAACATTCCCTGCACCACGACCAACACTTAAACCATTCACTGCAATATCAGTATTGAAAGTTGCGGTATTGCTAAATGTTTTTGCCCCTACAAAAGTTTGTGCACCTGTTGAAACCAATCCAGGATTAGTTGCATCAGCTGCAGCTAGTGTTAAACTTGTACCACTAATAGTACCCCCTTCTGCATAAGAAGTAGTGGATGTATAATTTAAAGAATTCACTCCAGCGATAATACCAACGGTGCTTGCTGCAGTTAATCTACCCTTGCTATCCACAGTAAATGTTGGAATCGCAGTAGATGATCCATAAGTACCAGCAGTTACTGCAGTATTTGTTAAGGTTGCAGTTCCGGTAACATTTGCTGAACCATCAAAGCTTCCACTTGTATAAGTGATATCCCCTGTTGTTGAAATGGTTCTTCCTGAAGCAAGCGCAGTTGCTGTACTTGAATTACCTGTTAATGCACCTGTAAAGTTAGTTGCTGTCACCGTACTTAATCCGGCTAAACTAGAAGTGGTTGCACCTAATGCAATATTTGTTGAACCAATAGTTAATGCACTATTTGCCAATTTTTCATTGGCAATGGCTGTACCACTCCACACCCCTGTAGTGATAGTACCTACTGTTGAAATGTCTGTTCCAATTAATTTAGAAGCTGTGATACTTCCTGCCAATTTTACGTTGGTGATACTACCATCACTTACACCTGCCGCTGCAGTTTGCGCATCTACATAGGATTTAACTGCTTTTTGAGATGGGAATAATACATCACTTGGATTGGTATTACCTAAATCAGTAGCGGTACTTTTATTAGCACTCGCTTCAGCACCTAAATTGGTTAACGCGCCAGCAGCTGTTGTTGCACCCGTACCACCATTTGTAATTGCAATAGTAGTACCGCTCCAAGTACCTGAAGTGATAGTTCCTACCGTAGCTAAGTTAGCTAAAGACGTTAAAGTTGTGTTTGATGTTGCAGTGATATCTCCAGCAAGCGTTGCTGTAGATGCATTACCAGTTGTATTCTGATTTAGTGTAGGAAAATTAGTTAATGAGGCTGCACTTCCAGTTGGTGTTAAATAATCGGTACCAGCAACAGCAGCACTTACCACTCCACTTCCGTTTGCTTTCATCAACCCATTCACAGATCCTGCACCACCCAAATTACTACCAATTGTAGTTCCACTCCAAGTTCCAGAAACAATGGTTCCTAAAGTCCAACCAGTGGTTCCATTATGCTGTGCACGTATATTTCCATCGCCATCTGCTAGAATAATATTATTAGATAAATTGGCAGGCAAATTTCTTATACCTGAACCAATAATGGTATTACTGTTTCCTGTCGTAATACCAGTCCCTAGGCTATAATTATTTGCCTTGTTTGATCCAATCAAAATATTATTACTACCTGACATGCCAACTCCTGTATAACTACCTATAAATGTATTTTCCGAACCTGTTGAAATCCCTCTTCCAGCTTCAGCTCCTAAAACCGTATTATTATTTCCAGTTGTTAAAAGTGACATTACACTCGATCCAATTCCTGTATTATAATCACCACTACTCAATAAATACATAGCTGTTGAACCAATTGCAACGTTTTCACCTCCATTTGTTAAATTAAATAAAGCAGAATAACCAATACCAATGTTATAATCTGTAGTCCAGGCGGTAGGTGCATATTTTCCCATTACATTATTTCCAATGGCTATATTTTGTGTATTGGAGGCAAATGGATTTGCTGGCCTTCCAATAGTCATTCCATTTACAGTAATATCCTTTCCAAAAGTCACTGTATTAGTAAATGTTTTTGATCCAGCGAAAGTTTGAGTTGCTGTTGTAACCACTCCACCGAAATTTGCATCTGCGGGAGTAAGTATTAATTCTGTAGTTCCACTTATAGTTGCACCTTTTGCATTTGAAGTACCTGAAATGGCACCTATTGAACTTATTCCTGCATTAGCAGCAGTGATAGAAGCTTTTACATACGCAGTGGTCGCTAAACTTGTAGAATTGTCACTTGTTATTGGTGTTGGTGCTGTTGGATTTCCAGTAAATACAGGTGAAGCCAGAGGAGCTCTCAATAATATATCAGCTATATTAGTTGTAATACTCGCAGTGTTTGCTACAACATTTGTATTCAATGTAGCAATGCTGTTTGTATTTGAAGTAATACTCGCGGTGTTCGAAGCGACATTCGTATTTAATGTAGCAATGCTATTTGTATTTGCAGTAATTCTTGTATCTAATCCCGACTCCGCATTGGTTGCTCTTGTAATTTCAGCGGTGATGCTTGAAGTATTCGCAGCAACATTCGTATTTAAAGTGGCAATACTAGTTGTATTTGCAGTGATGCTTGCCGTGTTTGCATTCACACTTGTTGTTAATGCTTGTTCAGCAGCACGAGCAGTAGTAGCTTCTGCAGCAATTGCTGTTGCATTTGCAGTAATACTTGAAGTATTCGCTGCAACCGCAGTGGGTAATCCACCAATTGTTGCTGCACTCACACCTCCAACACTGGCCACTGTAGTTGCAAAACTTCCATTACCTGATCCCGTCACATCACCAGTTAAAGTGGTTGTTGCAGTAGCCGCCATCACATCCGTTCCAATCACCAATCCTAAATTCGCTCTTGCTCCGGCAGCAGTAGATGCACCAGTACCTCCTTTGCCAATAGCAATCGTTCCATTAATTTTTGCTGAAGTAAGACTGTTATCCGCAACCCCTGCATTTGCACTTTGCAAATCCACATAATCCTTAATCGCTTTTACAGAAGGGTATTTTGTTGTTGAACTTCCATCCCCAGATACATCGTTACTTTTATTGGCAGTTGCTTCCGCACCTAAACTTGATAAAGTAATTTGAGCAGGTGTTACATAATCTGTTCCTGCAGTTAATGCATTTTGTTTATTCTTGAAAATACTCCAGTCCGTTGCTGACAAATATCCATCCGTACTAATGGTTGCCTGAGTCATGGACAAGGTTCCTGTAGAAGTATTAAATGTCAAAGGTGCTGTTGCACTTAGTGCTCCTCTTACTCTTGCATCTGTATAATATTTATTATTTGAACCTTCGCTAACATCATTGGTGGTTAACACCACGTTAGGACCGGCAAATCCATTTACGGTAGAAACATATACTGGTGTTGCTAAAGCAATCCAGTTTGATAATGTTGACGCAGGCAAGGCACTTAAAACATAGTTGTTATTGTTATCGGTTCTAATTGCGATACTACCCACTTGCGCACCTGAAATTGAAGTCATTGCAGAAGAGGAATTGACTACGCTTACGTTTTGAAAAGAAATTGCTGGTATTTGATTCGATGGAATTTTTCCATCATTACCCAAAGTTGCGACTCCATTGTTAGCTGCTTTTTGAGTAGCATCAATTTTATTATTGAAAGACGTCCAATCAGTTGAAGATAAATATCCATTATTGGATCCGTTTGCTTGAGGAATACTTACCGTAAATCCTGACTTTGATAATGGCGCCGTAAAAGTTAGTGGTGTGGTGTTGGCCACGATCGATGCATCTACATAAGTTTTAACCGCTTTAGCAGAAGGATACTTTGCATCCGAGGTGCCATCAGAAGCAACATCGGTTGATTTATTACTTAATCTTTCTCTTAATGCTAATTGATTGTAGATAGCGGTGCTATCAAAAGTTTTTGAATTTAATTGAGTAGGTGTTACATACTTGGTGATGCTATCTGCAATATTTAACTTAGAAGCAATTGCATTTGTAATTGGCGTTTGATCAAAAGTTTTTGCAGCCAATTGTGCTGGAGTTACATACTTAGTGATACTATCTGCTACATTTAACTTTCCTACACTTAAACTATTAAAGCTTTGCGTTTTCACATAAGGCAATAACATCCTTGCCGTATCTGCTACATTCACTTTTGCTTCCATTCCACTTACCGATCCTGCAAACATTGCAAAAGGAACTGCTCCAAAAGGACTGGTACCTAAATCAACTAAATCCTTGGTATAATCCCAGTTGGTTGGAGTTACCATTGGCGCAATAGAAACTTTTAAATTTAAAAAGAAAGGACCTCTCGACCAATCAATGCCTTGCAAATTACTTGCCGTACCTGCTAGTCGAGTTCCTTGACCAATACTTACGCTAAATACACCTGTGGCATCAGTAGTAGTTTCAAAAGATTCTCTCAATACCACAGTGCCGTTAGCAGAAGTTTGAATCAAGCTTGTTTCCACTACAATCTTTCTGTCTTTGGCAGGATTGGAATAACTATCCCTGGCTACAGCCTGAAAAAATATTCCAGTGCCCGCCACCTGTGCATTCAATACATTACTAGACATTGCAATTGCCATTACAGCTACTGCAACCAAAAGTTGTTTTAAATTAAATTGCTTTCTCATAAATCTATCTTTCTAAAAATTTCTAATTCGCTTTAATAAATTTCACCGCATCTACAAAATTGCTAGACTCGATTTTTAATACATAAGTTCCAGCAGTCAATGAACTTAAATCCATATTCAAACCTTGGAATAAATTATACCCAGTCTCTTTTCTAGATGCAACCATTGCACCTTCGGTATTCCATATACTCAAATTGAACGTCTCCGTTAAAGGAGGTGCATTCAATAATTTTACTTTTGTTGAATTACGAACTGGATTAGGGAACAACTTAACACCAAGGGTATTAAATTTCATTGTCACTTCACAATTCATTGCAAATTCTCCAATATTTCTTTCTCCTTTCAAAACCACAACACCCGTTTGAACATCCAAACAAGCAGCATCGCTTTTAAAGTTCATTGCAGAAATAGTGCTGTTGGTGCCAGGCATTGCTCCAATACTACTCATCACAAATACTGGTGTTTGTGCATTTAATGTACCAACAACAAAAAATGCAACAACTAGCAACCCAATTTTATTTAAAATCATTTTCATACAAATTTCTTATTGAGCGTTGTAATACAACTTGGTGGTTACGTTATTGCTTACATAGGACAATACCAAAGTAGAAGCTCCTATGGATTCTGCCCTGTACGTATATTCCACAGGAGAATTATTGGCCGTAGTTCCTTTTACATTAATGCCCAATTGACCATTGGTATTGGTTACACTATAGGTTCCTCTAATTCCATCAGAATCTGTTGTTGTTCTATTCGCATAAAAAACAATAAAGTAAGTAGACTGACCAAAATAGTTTCTTGAACTCACATTGTTGCCTGAAATGGTTTGGGAATAATCCAAGAACCATTTTTTATCCGACAACATTTGGTAAGTCAATTCTAGTTGGGCACTACCAACATCTTTTTTACAAGCTGGTGCTAGCAATAGCAACATCCCAAAAAATAGAACGAATCCAAAAATGTTTTTACAATTATTTTTCATTTCTCCTTGATTAAATTTTTAAAATATATCTTTTGCTGCAGTGAATACGCCTAATTCAAATGAACTTACGTTGTTTGAAATAGGTGATTTAGAAATGGATCCAATACTATGTGAATAGTGCAAAAAGAAAGTGTATGCTTTTCTGTTATTCCATTCCAATCCAATATCTCCTTTAAAAAACATTCTTTTGTACGCATCCGTTGCTTGGTTGTCCGTACTCGTTCCAAAAAGACGTGTAGTAATACTTGGACCTGCTACCACATACAATTGGTGGTTGGCTTGGTTACCAAATGGAATTAATTTTTTATAATGAGCTGCAATATTAAAAACAATTAAACTTCCATCTGCTTTGAAAGAACTGAATTTTTGAGTGGAGTCCATCGCAAATTGTTGATTGGAAGTGTAGCTTGATCCGGTGGCCAATTTTCCTAAGCTCGCACTTACGGAATAAGCATGTTTATTTTGGTAGGTTCCGTCTACACGAACCCCTCCAAAGAAACCTGGCTCGTAACTATCTTTTTCAACCTGTGCAATATTGTAGTTAAATGGAGAACGATAACCACCTGCATTAACCACCTGCTTTGCAAAACTTGCGCCTGCCATTACAGAAAATACAGGCTTGGTGTTGGCAACCAATTCTGAAACCTTCACATACTTGAATTTAGGGAGGGTCCATTTGGATGCCCCAGTGCCTTTTTCAGATTTAACCAAACTGGTATCGGCCA
>JACCDW010231383.1_pt1 | contig 14996 bp, 9 predicted proteins | sample 7449781 | NCBI WGS metagenome assembly JACCDW01 (sample SAMN15323449, study PRJNA562643) | freshwater metagenome | isolation source: river surface water | place: USA:Blue River Watershed | collected 2017-08-18
AAAGAAGATGAAGCAAGTGGTTTAGCAGCACTTCTTGGTGGTTCTAAAAAAGAAAAGAAATAAATATAATTTTAACTTTTTATTTTAATTAGTATCTGGTTTCATAGCAGGAAAAAGTATTACTTCTTTAATATTATTTTTATTTGTAAGCAACATTGTTAATCTATCAATACCAATTCCCCAACCACCTGTTGGAGGTAATCCATATTCCATCGCTTTACAAAAATCTTCATCCATAATCTGTGCTTCATCATCACCTTGTGATGATTGTAAAGCTTGTTCCATAAAACGTTTTCTTTGAATAATAGGATCATTTAATTCAGTATACGAATTACATAATTCATTTTTACAAACAAATAATTCAAATCTTTCAGTTAAATGTTTAAAATCACGGTGAGATTTTGATAATGGTGACATAAATTCAGGATGGTCTGTAATAAATACTGGATATGTTGTAGCTTGAGATTCAAGAAAATGTCCTACAAGTTTATCTAATAGTCGTGGTGTGGTTTTAGGTTCAGCACAAAAAATATTATACTTTATACACTCTTTTTTTAAAAATTCATTTAAGTCTGGTGAATCTAATGATGGGAATTTTATATTCATTGATTTTTCTAATCCATCAATCATTGAAATACGTTTAAATGGTGGTGTAAAATCAATATTAATTGGTTCACTATCTTGATTTGCTTTATAACTAATTATATAAGAACCAGTTATTTCTTTGACTATTCCAGAAATAATCTCTTCCGTCATCTTCATTAAATCATTATAATCAGCATATGCCATATAAAATTCGCATGTTGTAAATTCTGGATTATGTGTTAAATCAATACCTTCATTCCTAAATTGTTTACCAATTTCATATACACGTTCAATACCTCCAATTACTAATTGTTTAAGATACAATTCTGGTGCTATTCTCATATTCATATCTAAATGTAGATCATTATGATGAGTAATAAATGGTTTGGCATTCGCACCACCTGGTATAATATTCATCATTGGTGTTTCAACTTCTAAAAATCCTTTATTATCTAAAAATTGTCTAATATAATTAATAATTTTAGCACGTGTTTTAAATATATTAACTACTTCAGAATTTAACATTAAATCTAAATAACGTTGTCTATATCTTGTTTCTTGATTTTTTAGACCTGTATGCGATTTTGGTAACATATGTAAACATGGTGAAAGCAGTATAATTTTTGTTGGGAAAATTGAAAGTTCACCTTTTTTGGATTTACCTGGAAATCCTGTGATTCCTACTATATCACCACGATGTAAAATATTATGGATTTCTACAAATGTTCTCATGTTATCCTCATCTTTATATGTACCAATATCCGACATAATTTGTATTTTCATACCATCACCATATAAATCATAAAAAAATAACTTACCTTGACCACGTTTTAGCATAATACGACCAGCAATTGATACTAATTGTGATTCATCTCTTACACCATCGTTAATATTTGAAAAGTTTTTAATAAATTCAGGGATTGATATATCTACGTGAAATTTATGAGGATATGGGTCAACATTTGATTCTTTTATTTTATTAATTGATTCAACACGATTTGAAAAATATGCGGTTGGGTCAAAAATATTATTTTCAATTGATGACATTTTTATAAAATATATAAAATAAATATAATTATATATTTATATGGTTATTTCTTTTATATTCATATAAATAAAAAATCATTTTTTATTTATTTTATATAATTATATAATTATTTATATAATTTTATATAATTATATTTATTTATTTATTTATAATAGATAATATAAATTATATGGCAACACAATCAGAACCTTCACTCTTTAATGGAAGTGTAATTAATAATACATTTTTAAGAGTTATAAAATATATTGATTTTAATCACGATTTTAATCCTGTTTATAGTAGAACTTATAACGATGAACTTCGTCATTTATATGAACTAATAGACCCATTATATATAACTTTTTTAAATGAACCAGACCATTTTTTTATTAATTATATTTTACAGGGTAATTTTAATAAAAACAACTATTTAAATAAATTTGTATCATTTGTATCAGTACCAACCGGTGATGTTAATAGATTAATTCATAAAATTTTAAATGAGTCTAATACTTATGCTATTTTAGATGTTATAAATAGTACTATTGCTAAAACAGAATTTAATGAATCTAAATATCATAATATTTTACAATCATATGGTCAATATATTGATACAATTAATTTACGCGATTCTCATAATTCACCTTTTGTACAAAAAATAGACCGAACTAAGTTAGTACCTCTTAATGGTAATAATAAAGTTGAAAAAGCTCCTTTAAATATTAATATTCAAAGCAAAGGAGTATTTTATAATTTTTCTAAAATTATTAGTGGAAATAATAATACTATAAAAGATTTTGTTAATAGGCAAAATATACATCCTCGTCAACATATTTATGTAAAGTTTTTATCAAATACTGAATATAATTCATTTATTCGTGACTCATTTGAAGATATTTGTCGATATAGATATAATAATGGTGTAAATAGAATTCATTATTTTATTCCAAATAATTTTATATTTATTGAAAATAATATACCATATATTTTACATAATAGATTTAGATTTGAAGCAAAAAACTTTATAGTAAATAATTTTATATTTAATAATATACAAAATAATATAAATTATATACATTTAAATCGATATAAACACAATATTATTAAAACAATATTGTTATTATTTACAACATTTTTACAAAATGACACAACTATTCTTCACAACGCTTTTCCATTTACAATTAATTATATATTAATGATTCAAAATACAGGTATTGTAGTACAGAATCCATATACTGGTATATTAGAATACCCATTTGTTCCAACAATATATAGTTTTAATATTCAAAATATTACATATGATTATGATGAAGATGAAATAAATAGTTTTTATAATTTAATGAGATATTATTTAAATAGTGATGATACAATTGGTATACAAGGTATTAAATATAGAAATTTAATTAAATATGCTATACTCATTGTAATGAGAATTAAAACTTTAGGTGATTATATTGTTTCAAGAGAAGCAGCATCTAATCCCCAAATAACTTTATTTACAAAAGATAAAATGTTAGCATTTCAAACTGCTATTTATGGTGGTAATGCTATATATATTCACGATCCTTCTCAAAATAGGCCTGATTCTCCAATTGAATATCAAATTATTAGTATAAAACAAAATATTCCTTTACATTATTATGCTACTTATCCATATAATCCTTATGAAGCATATTTTACTGATTATTTTAATAGTTTACCAGATTTCATTTCACGATTTAATGGATCTTCTTTACGCAATAATATAGGAATAGATTTTCACCCATATATTAATAAATTAATAAATTATCTATTACATGTATTATATACACGTTTTTCATTAACAGGTGAAAATTATATTCATAGAAATCTATCAAATATGCCTGTAAAACTAACAGGACCGCAAAGAAATATATATAATAATAAAATACGAGGTCTTACTAGATATGAAGGTGGTACTAAAAAAAATAATGTAAAAAAAAGTATTAAAAAAGATAATACAAAAAAAAGTATTAAAAAAGATAATACGAAAAAAAGTATTAAAAAAGATAATACGAAAAAAGTATTAAAAAAGATTATTAAAAAATAATTTTTTTATTTTTATTTATTTTTTATATTTATTAAATTATTATTTAATAAATTTAATTTTAATATAATTATTTATTATTTTTGTAATTAAAATAAATTAGATTTATTCATTTTTAAATATTGCTGTTTTTTCATCATTAGTAAGATCTTTAGAAGTTACATAATCTCCAATACTTTTTGCGAGTTCATTAAGCTTTTCAGAATCCATATTTTTAACCGCATTATCAATATTTACACATTGACTCTTATATTCAATCTTTGCTTTCGCAAAATTCATAATCAGATTTTTAACGCGCTCAAACTCTTCAGGATTGCTTTCAAAATCCTCATTTACATCAATCACCAATACTTTATCTTTAAACTCTTCCGAAAGAAGCCAATCATCATGATATTGGACATTGATTTTTAGATAATCTAGTGGAACGCACTTTTCTTCAGATCGTTCGCGTTTAAGCATACGTTGGAAAGCCGTTGTTGGTTCTGTACGAAGGTAAATAAAACCAAGTGGATGAGAAATTTTATCAAAACATTCTTTAGAAAGCCAATTCCACCAATCATTATACATATTCCATTCAAGTGTTTTCATTTTACCCATATCGGTAAGTGATTTCGCAAAAACGTGTTTATCCGTATAAATGGAACGTTCCACAAAACGAAGTGGTTTCATTTGAGGTTTTGTCATCATATCTTCCATACGAGTAAGGAAAGTAAATGTTTGGAATGAATAAGACCAGCGATTTTGGTCTTCATAGAAATGTTGAAGAATATTTTTACCATCATCATTATCTACAGTAGTACGCCATTTATCTACTGGCTCAAATAATACTTCACATTCATTTGTTAGTGCTTCTTGAAGCATACGACACATTGTACTTTTACCAGCACCAATGGTACCTTCAATAATAAACCAGTCGTTAAATTTGTTGAAAGCGCTCATTTTTATTATTCTAATATATAAAAGATTTTAAAAATGCTTTTAATACTTATAATTATAAAAACTCTTTTATATACTTTTTATTTTTCTTTTTTTCTTTTTTTTTTATAAATTAATTTTTAAAAATAAATAAGTAATTTTAAAAATTAATTAAAATAATTAATTAAAATAAATTCCTATTTTTAATTATTTTGGTAAAAATATTTAAATTTTGGTAAATTTTTTATTTTTTTTGGTAAATTAAATTTACCAAAATTTAACTTTATAATTATATATAAAAATAATATAAATGATATTGGTAATAATAATTAATAAAAATATTTTGGTAAAAAAAAATTAAATTCGTTAAACCAAAATAATTAATTTATATGATTTTAATCAATTTAACATAATTTACCAAATCTCGGTTTTCACTTTTAAAAGTTCAGAAAAATAAAAGACTTTTTTAAATTTCCAAAATTCCATTTATTTTTGAGGACTTTATAAAATGAAAACCGAGATTTGGTAAATTATGTTAAATTGATTAAAATCATATAAATTAATTATTTTGGTTTAACGAATTTAATTTTTTTTACCAAAATATTTTTATTAATTATTATTAACATAAATAGTAATAAAGATTTTAGAATAATATTAATTTTATTTAAAAATGGTAAAATTTAATTTACTAAAATACATATTTTTTTACCAAAAAATATAATTAATTTACCAAAAATAAATATTTTTAATAAATATAGGAATTTATTTTAATAAATAATATAAAGAACTTAATTTATATAAATATAAAATAATATATAAAAAATGAATAACGAATTACAATATTACATATGTCATTATTGTTGTGATTATATAACACCTTATAAAAAAAATATAATATATCATTTTAATAAAAAGAAAAAATGTAGTTGTTTAACTTTATTAAATTATGAAAATGCAAAAGATTTATCTATTACTAAAAAATTTATTATTAATTTTGATACATCATCTTTAATTAAAGATGATATTTTATATATTGTAAACAAATATTCAGAAAGTATAAATATAATAAATAAAGATTTTAAAAAAAATAATTATATTAAAAATGAAGAACAACATAAAGAAAACAATCATAATATTGAAACGAATGAAAATACAATTATTATTGATGAAAATAAAAAAAAAGATTCATTATATGAAAAATGTTATAATAAAGAATTAAATAAATATATATGTCCAGATTGTAATTCAGAATATACTACAAAACAAAATTTAATTAAACATTTTGAGAATTTAAGTTTATGTAAACAACGTCAATTAATTAATGAAAAACTAAAAATTCATGATGAAAAATGTAGTTTAATGAAAATAAAAGAAGATATTCAAAATGAAATAAATAAATTAAATATTATAAATAATCAACAAAATATAACAAATAATCAAAATACATTAAATAACAATAATAATACTCAAAATAATACATATAATTTTGCTATGAGAGATTTTGTTCATGAAAAATATGATTTAACTCATATTAATGATTCATTTTATGAAAAAAAAGATTTTTTTATTTATCCAAATTTTTTACGTGTAATTATGGAAAATAAAAAAAATCAAAATATATTTTTTTCTGAAAATGAAGCCATTATTTATTCAGATAAAGAACTCAATAAAATGAGTTCTGATAAAGCTGGTTATTTAGTTCTTGATAAATTAAGTCAATCTTTTGACCAACTTCTTAATAGACAAGACGCTGAAGCTCGTGAATATTATTCTTTTATTACAAAATATTATAGTGTTCTTAAAGGACAATATAAACACGATACTATTTATAAAGAATATGATGTTGATGAACGCCGCTTTTATTACACCGCAAATAGCAGTCTTTTTCGCAGTCGTGATAAATATTTATCTAAAATTGTTACAACTGTTAATACTAATAATGCTCGTGAAAATATGAATGTTGCGATTCAAGATATTAAAAATATACCAACTATTAATCCAAATATTGAAGATTATGCTTCAGTTCGTATGAGATATCGTGACTTAAAAGAAAAATCTTATTAAATTTTTTTAGATAATTTATTTTTTAACTTTTATGCAATTCTTAAATAAAGTTAATTTGCGCATTTTTAATATATTTTTTTTTAAATATTTATTACCAATATATATTATGTTAAATTAAATAATACTTTATTTTATAAACAAATTATTTATATAAAAATTTTTATATAACTAATATATTATTTTTAATTTAATTATAATTTTTTATAACCAGCTTAATAATGGAAAATTATTATTTTTATATTTATTTCTACTTCTTTTTCTTATTTCTTTTAAATCACTTTTAGTATAGTTTTTATTTTCAAACATATTTTGAATATTTAAATAATCATTTTTTACATTTCCAATATATTTATATATATTTTTATCTTTTAAATATAAATTATAATATTCATTTAAATCACTCATTAAAGCTTTATGTTGTCTTTTATGTACACCAAAATGAATATTATTATTTGTATATATTTTATGTAAATCATATATTACATTATACATTATTCTATCATAACCAAATATTATACTTATTTTTTTATTTTTGTGTTTATAATGTATATCTATAATTCTACTAATGTAATCATCCTTTAGTTTAATATTTGAATGATTACTATTATTAAAAGTAGTATTTTCAAAAGTATTATATACTAAACTTTTGATTGTTTTACGAGTATGAGCATATACAATAAATAATACATATTGTAAAAATGAATGACTGTTTGTACAATTTCCAGTGAAAAAATAGGATGATGGATAAAATGTATTATAAAAATAACGAATTTGTTTAAAATATATTTTTTTTGAATTATAATATATGTTTGTTTTATTAAATAATGTAAATAATCGTTTTGTTTCATGTAAAATATCTGAACATAAAATATTAATTAAATGTTGATTATTTTCTTCAAAAATTTTATATAAATTACTTTTATATATTTCCATTTTTTTATAAAAATTTGTTATATTTGTACTTTTATAAAAATCATTTATACGTTTTTCACATTCTTTTATTTCTTTCATATTTTTATTTTCTTCATTTATTAATTCTAAATAAAGAATAACATCATCTTTTATTTTTTCATATATATGCTCATTATATCTCTTTTTAATTCTTAATATTTTATTATTTATTTTATTAAAATATACATTATATATATTTTCACACATAATAATATCAAATATCATTCTTTGAATATTTTCATTATAATCATCTAATGTTAATTCACGATTTTTTAATACATATTTTTCATAATTTAAATATTTTAATTGATTATTTTCATTATTTTCATTATTTTCATTATTTTCATTATTTTCAGAAATGATTGTTAAAAATTCAGGACTATTTTCATTTTTAATAAATGAATCTTGAGGATAATATATTTTATCATTTGATGTACAAAAATTACAAAATAATATTAAAGGTTTATTACTTGTTGGTTTTACTTTATCTATTACTTTTTTTAATAGATTTTTAAAAGATAATACTTTTGATTTATTTTTATTTGTTCCATTTGTAACATTTATATTTAAATCTTCTTTTAAAGTATACATACTTTCTAATCGAGCTCTAAATTTTGGATTTGATTTAAATCGCTTTAAATAATTTAAATGTAATGTATAATAATCATTTTGTTCAATTCGCAAATTATTATTATTTGGATAAATTAACTTTCTTATTATATCTTGATTATATTTATTTTCTGGATTAAATAACGCATTTTTAATTTTTGTATGCGAAATTACTTTCCACGTTTCATTTATAGATTTACTTACATTCAATGATCCTGAATTTGATTTCATTTTATTTTTACTTTTACTTTTTACTAAAGTCCAACTTTCATTTATTTCTTCTTTATTTTCTTCATTTTTTTGATAAGCAATATATGATTTAGTAGGTAATTTATATAAACCAGTATAAAATCCATTTTTTTCATCACTTTGTAAAATAAAATTATCAATATTATTATTTGGATTATATACTTTATAATATTTTTGTATGTAAAGTGATCGATCATTTAAAATATCATTTATTGATTTATGATTTAATCCGGTTTTTAGTTGAAATAATTCTAATAATGATATTTCTGTAACAATTGCTTTAAGAAATGATTCATTAAAAATATTTTGAATTTTCATACGCTCTAATAAATATGAAATATTGTTATTTGTCCAAGTAAAACCATTATGTTCTAAAGCAATTATATAAACATTTTCAGGAATTTTAATAACTCCTCTTTTACCTTTCGCACTCCCATGAAGATCTAAAAAAAAATTTGTTGATACATTTTTTTTATTTATATGTGTTGGTAAATCATAATCTTTTAAACGATTATTACAAAAATAATCAAGATCATTAAAATTTTTTTGTTTACTTATTAAATCATCTATATAAGTAATAATTGTTTTATCAATATTTTCATGAAAATTTAAATTATTTATATTTGAACTATTTAATAATTCAAAAGGATTGTTAAAATTCATATTTAATTATAATTATCTATAATTAAATAATATTATTTACAATTTTATTTATAAACAATTTATTTATAAACAATTTTATTTATAAACAATTTATTTATAAACAATTTTATTTTTAATTTTTAATTATACTTTTTCTTCTATAAATTTAATTTCATTATTTAAGTCATACGCATTTTTTTCATCATTACTTCCTAATGGTTTACCAATATGTAATTTATATATTCCATCAAAAAATGCTGTTTTAAAACCAGCACATAAAAATTTAACAGCATAATCAAATTCAAAATGCCATGTTACTTTTTCAAAAATTCCACACACTTTATATACATCTACACTTAATAAACTCGGATTTAATGAATAATATGGCCAATTTACAATTGTTGGACCATTATTAATTGATTCTAAATAATTTTTAAATTCAATACTTTGTTGATGAATAAATTGATGTAGCACATATTTATTATATCTATTATTATTTATCAATGGATTTATAATATTTTTTCGAATACCTCCATGTAAATTAATGTCATTTATACATATACTTTGAACATAATTTTTATTATATACTACTTGTTTAATTGAATTATCATTTTCCATTATTTCTAAAGCTCTACTTAATGAATCAAAATATACTACTGATTGCCAATCATCTTCCATATGTAATGTATGTGTACAACCACTTTCTAATACATAATTTCTTATAATATTCATACTTGGAATATGACCTTTTTCTTCCACACTTTTCCAAACAAATGTAAAAAATGGATAATTTATTTCCATTTTTTCTCGATCTTCAACACTCGAATTATCATCAACACATAACCATTTTTTTATTAATCTTAAATCACTATCTGGAGTACAATTTATAAAAGAATTCATTGTTTTTTCAAATAAATCATATCTTTTACATGTTGTTATTGTAAATATGATTGATTTATTTTTAATATTATTATTTTCATTATTATTTTCATTATTATTTTTTACATTTTCGCAAATAAAATTTATTTTTTCTTTATCATAATATATATATTTATTTTTAACATGATCAATACAAGATGATTGAAAATATTGAATTTGTTTTATCATTTCATCATTAAAGATTAATTGATTTTTATTAAATAATGGTCTAATTAATAATCGATTACATATTTGATATGCTATATCATATAGATTAAGATTTAAAGCTATAATAATAATTTCAAATTCTAAATAAAATAAATATATATTTAAATTTTCTTTATTTAAATATTTACTTTTTAATATAATATTTTCGATAAAATTATTATATTCTTCACCATTTATATCATTAATTAAGTGTGGAGTAAATTTATCTATATAAAATTTAGCATATTTATAAGCACATAAATAATTATTATTTAATCTTAATTTGACTAATATTTCATAAATTCCAATAAAATTATGATTACATATTTCATAACTTTTTTCATATGTTTTTATAATATCATATTCAGGATATTCAGGATAATTACATAATTGTTTTGCTCGTCCACATAATATACATAATATACTTTTAAATTCATTATTTTCTTTACTATGATCACATTCTTTTAAATATGTATCTATTAAATTTATAATATAACCATATTTATGTAAACTATATAATTTTAAAATTTTTTTATAAAATAATTCAATATCATAATCATATTTATTTTCAGATAAATTAAAAATATGATAAAAATCTAAAATATAAATCTTATTATATTTTATATAATATTTTTCATAAATATTTATACTTTCTTCAGCTGTTTCATATTCTTCAATAAATATATATGATTTACTTATGTCACTATGATTTAAATATATTTTTTCATTTAAATTATTTATATCATTACATTCATTTTTATTTATTAAAAATAAAAATATCATTTTTTTAGAATATTAAATATTACTTATATTTAATATTATTTTTACAAAATAATAACTTATAAAAAATAATCTTTATTATAAATAGTAATATAATTATGTATCATATATATAAAAAAATAAATATAAAAAATATTTCCAAAAATATTCATATGATCATATTAATCATATTGATTATTTTAACACTTATTGTATTATATACTTATTTTAATAAGTATAATATAAAAGAATATTTTATTGGTACTAAAAGTAAATCATTAACCGATTTAGGTGATAATGTTGAAGTTGAAAAAAAAGATTATAAAGAATTTCCTCCTAAAAGTAAATATGATTTAATTAATACTATTTTTGGTAATACTAATAATAGTAATAGTAATAATAGTGATAATACTAATCATAATAGTAACAATAATAATGATAATGGTAATAATAATGAAGATAATAAAATAAAAAGTATTCCAATTTCATTGCCGCAAATACAAAGTGCTGGTATTCCAGAATTAGAGAAAAGTGAATTACAAAAAGAGTTTTCAAAAATTGATGAGCATAAACCATTATTAGGAAGTTGTGATTTTTATTTTAATAAATGTCCAAATAATAAAAGTAGTATGGCAACCATTAAAGGAAATAACTTAACATGTGGTAAAAATGGTCAAGAAACAAAAAAAGCAGAAGCAATTGCTCAAATAAAAAATGGACATATTTCAAAAATAACAATCATAAATTCAGGTTTAGGATACAATTATCAAAATCCTCCAAAAGTAAACATTAAATCAAACAGCGGAAATGGAGCATTTGCAAAAGCTACTGTTGATAAAAATGGTACTATTTCATCTATTGATATAATTGATTATGGATATGGTTATGTAGAAACACCAAATATTGAAATTGAACCTCCACAAATGGATGGTGTTTGCCATTTATGTTGTTAATTTTATTTATTATTATACCATTTTTAAGTAATTTTTTTTAATTAATTTTTTTTAATTAATCTTTTTGAATTCTTTCTTTAATTAATCTATTTATTTTATTTGCGTTTTTTTCAGGTACAAGTATTTTAATAAGTTTTGTTAATTTATTAATATATACTCTTACTTCTTCATTACTTTTATATGAAACAATATTTTTAAATAAATTTGTAATTTCATTTGGTGATGAATCTGAATAATTATTTTGTAAAACTCTTCGAAAAGCATTTCGTATTGATTTATGTGGTTGAATATATTCACCACTACTATTATTTGTTATATTATTTAAATTGCTACGTGAAATAAGAGATCGTAATATTAAAATGGTATATAATAATTCTTTTCGTAATGTTTCATTTTTAACAAATTTAAATTGATTTTCATAATAAGTAATTGTTGGTAAAAGTAACATTAATATTTGAGCAACTTTTCTTATATCATAGTATAATTTACTAATATGTAATTCTTTATTTCCAAATTTAATTTCTCTAAACTTTGCTAAAAATTTACCATTTTTAGTAATTGCGTTACTATTTGTTTGACCATTTACTACAATTTTAATTGAAAAATCGTGTTTTTTAGTATTTGGATTTTTTGTACTTTTTACCATTTTATTATAATAATAAAATAATGAATGTTCATTTTTATCTTCTTTATTTATTTTAACAATTCCACTTTTAACAATATTATCATAAATCGTTTCAATGGAAAGTTTATTTGGACTTCCATTTGGTAATTTAGATTCCGAAAAAGATAATGAAGAAATTGGTTTTTTTGTACTCATACATTTTAATACAATATTTTTATAATAATTTACTATATTATCAATTAAAGTATTATACTTATTTTGAAACATATTAAATGTTGTGCTTTTAGCATCAATCCAAGAAATATCTATTTTATTTTTTTCTAAATTACTTATCATATTTATTAATATTTCAATCCAACTTTTAGCCCCTCCTTTTGTACGTCGTTCATTTATATTATTATTTTCATTTGATTTATTTGATTCATTTGGAGAAGATGATTTATTACTTGATACTACTTCATTAGATTTAAAAAAAGATTTAACTTGATTAGTAAGTGTAATGGGTTTATTTTCTTTTTTTGGTATTAATTCTAATAATTTTATATGAATTTTTTTTGTATTTGTATTTTTAGAATATATAATTTTATATAATTTTTCATAATAACTTTTATCTAAACGTACATCTTTATTATTTATAAATTTAATAAAATTATCTATATATATATTTGTTAAATTTAAATTCATTTATTATTTATATAATCTATATATAAATAATATTTTTATAAAAATAATTTTTATTTATCTTTACTATTATATATTTATTTTTTTATTTTTTATTTATTTTTTGGGTGCTTCTAATATTTCATTAATAATATTTGATAATTCAGCATTAGAAACCTTTATACTTTTTGTTTCTAAAAGTTTATTAATTTTTCTTTTTGTATCTTGTACAAGAATTGGTATTTGTCGTCGTGTCATTTTAGGAATTAAATCATTAACTACACTTAATAAAGCATATATATAAGCACGAGCTTCTTTATTCTTTTCTGATGATAATGATTTATTTTGATTTAAAATCATACTTTTTGCTAATGAATAATTATTACGAGGTGATATTACTGAACTTATTTTATTTATTTCAGAAAGACATTCATTAAATATTGTTTCATATGATTTATTCTTATAATAATCATCTTCATCAAAACGTCTTATACCATTACGAAGATCAAAAAGTGGATTAAAAAAATCTTTATTTATTTTTTCAAACGCAATTTTAAATTGATTGTTATTTCTATTAACATTTGTTTGATTATATTTTTGATTAAATTTTCGTATTAATATTAAATAATTTAAAAAGTGGCTAATTTTAATTATTTCTGGATTTCCAGTAAATTTTTCAAAATTTGTCATACTTGGTTTAGGATAATCTTCCATTATTTTATAAAATGTATCAAATAATCCAAATATATCTTTTGTAAATATATTTGGATTATTTTTTATTTTTTTTATTTCGAATGAAGCAATACTTTTAAATCTTTGTACAGTATCATACATACCACTTTTAGTATATTTTGTAAAGCCTTTAGTATTAAATTCATCCGCAATTAATTCTCCATTAATTATTAATGTATTACGTAATGTTGTTAAATAAGTATTTGGATTTGAACTCATATTTTATTATAAAATTATCTAATATAGAATAATATAATTATAAATTTATTAAAAAATATTTTTAATAAATATTTTTTTTTATAAAAATAAATAAAAAAATGAATTAGATTAATCTATATAAAAAAGATCTTATTATATAATAATATAATCATAAAAAATGGAAAATAATAATAATATAAAAAGTGTTAATAAACATAAGAAAAAACATAATCAATTTCCTACTTCAACTCCCACAATAGTACCTTCAAGAACATTTACTCCAACTATTTCTTCTAAACCTGTTTACCATGTAACCCATGAACCGACTCATCATATTACAAGTAAACCTGCTCATTATGTAACCCATGAACCAACTCATCATATTACAAGTAAACCTACACATATTATACTAAATGAAGATCCTGAACCAGTACCAGTTCCTCCAATGAATGTTTCTAATATATTTGGCACTGATCCTGACCCAGTACCAGGACCTCCAATGAATATTTCTAATATATTTATTTCAGATCCTGAACCAGCACCAGTTCCTCCAATGAATGTTTCAAATATATTTGGCACTGATCCTGAACCAGCACCAGTTCCTCCAATGAATGTTTCAAATATATTTGGAACTGATCCTGACCCAGTACCAATTCCACCATTAAATGAAACTTATTTAATTAAATCTATGAATATGATTGAAACAGGAAGTGTAACAGCAGGATCAGTACAAGAATCACAAACAACAACTTTTGTTTATTTACCATTAGTTCTTATAAGTGCGTTTGTAGGAATTGGATTTATAACATATAAAAGATATAAAAAACGTTTTGAATA
>JACCDW010254606.1_pt1 | contig 14996 bp, 5 predicted proteins | sample 7449781 | NCBI WGS metagenome assembly JACCDW01 (sample SAMN15323449, study PRJNA562643) | freshwater metagenome | isolation source: river surface water | place: USA:Blue River Watershed | collected 2017-08-18
AGGATTCATCACAACGCTCGTAATATCGCAGAGGACGTCACAGGATTGCTCGGAACTGGCGACAACTTTCGTAATCTTTGTAATGTATCCAAAGGCGATGGTTTTGTCGGAATTCTCCGTTGCTGTCATGCGCGCATTTCGGTAATAGAACTGGCACATGTCCTGGAGAACCTTTGTATTCGTGAAGTCAACTTTACAGACTGTCATGGGGTCTTCCGCATAATACGCAGAGGAGGTTGTCGCAGGAGGCGGGGGAGGAGGCGGTGTCGGTTTCACCATTCGCAATTGGAGTTTCGGTTTGCCGACACCGCGACCGTAGGAAATGCCGCGGTCTCCCACACATTGGTAGGGCATACCAGGAACACGATTCAGGCGTTTCCGTGGGTCAACCTTCACCTCCTCTTCAAGTGTAGGAATGTCAAAGTCGAGTGTTGTTTTCTCAGGGAAAGGGTATTGTTTCGTAAATTCAATATAGCGATTCCAGGCTTCGTATTTTGCGAATTCAGGATGGGCTGTCGCCAGGACTCCTGCGCCGACGTCGGCAGCTCCTCCAGGAATAGCAGGCAGTCGGGTGAAATTCACGCTCGTGGTTGTGCGTGAAATCGGAACATCCGACTTGTAGATATTTCCATCCACCGCCTGGACGTAGAGGAAGTTTTGCGAGTCCGCACTAATGTTCTGAATGGTTCCGCCCGCAGGAGGTTTGGTCGCACACCTGGTGGGAGTCTTGTCTCCTGCGAACCAGCGGAACACCGCTTCGGGTGTAGACATCAGAAGAATAGAATCGGCAGTGATTGTGAGGTCATTCGCACCCGCTTGTGTCGCCAGCTGCGACCACCCTGAGCCCGGATTGGTCCAGAGCTGGCCGCTCGCGTTAATGAGGTACTGTTGATTGGAGTTGTACGCAATGGCAGGACGAGTTCCTCCTCCTTGAGGAGTTTGCCACGAGTTATTCGTCCAGCGGAAGATTTGTCCGTTTGTGCCAACAATGATTTCACCGCTGTTGGCTTGTCCTTTTCCACAGGTAAAGGGTGAACCCGCAATGTCATTCGCCGCTCCTCCAAACTCCACCCACTTTCCATCCAAGAATCTCCAGATTTTCTTCGCAGTATCCACGACCACAGGGAATCCGTTGCAGGAACCCGCGACACGAGACACACGAGGTGTATCTGTAGGGCGTCCGATATAGGTGTTGAAGTCTATCCAGGCAGTATCAACAAGAACATAGAGTGTGCCATTCTTTCCTGCTGCGAAAACGGGGACGAATTGCTTCGGAGGAACCTTCGGATAGTCTTTGGAGGGAGTCGGTACAGGATTCCAGACAGGCTCATTCGGAAGACGAGGACCCTCAGGATTGCGGATGTAGTCCAGATTCATATCAGGCGGCTGCTTCAAATCCTCTTTAATCGCCTCCTCGAGTGCCTTCTGGAGAGCTTCAATCTGCTGTTGTGTAAAGGACGGTTCTCCTTTCGCATTGGTTGCCTTCTTCGCATCCTCCAGGGCCTTTCGAGCCGCCACCTCACGGCGGTTGGAGCGGGGGCGAATGTAAATAGGCCATTTCCGCTTGTACGTATACGGTTGTCCTCCCACCAGCGGGCAATCGCGATAGCAAAGCCCGTCAATGTCATTCGGATGACTGGAGGGGCACGCGAGGAGATTTCCACCATCCCTCTGGGCGTTGAGTTTTCCAACCAAGCGTCCACCTGTCGCACATCCAGCAACATTCCGATAGCAATCATCGTATCCTTGTACTCGAAATCTGCGTCCACCGGTACAGCCGACGCTGCCCCACGAAAACCACACACGGCATTCAGCATTCCATCCGAGGGGTTCACGGCAGATGAGCCCGTCGTCGGTCCATCCTTTGGGGCAACCTTTGAGAACACCGACACCGACACTGTTGTATGAAGACCAGCAGACAGGTCCAACACCCTTGTATCCAGGGTCGCACTTTGTATAACAGAGCCCAGCATCCTCTTCTTGCTCGGGCGCACACTCATTCTTGTAGCACATGTAGGGGGCGAGAGCTCCCATCAGGTCTCCTACGCCAGGAATATTGTCAAGATAACTGGGCCATTTCTCGCTGATGCGCGTCCACCCTGAATCGCAGACTCCTTCGTCTCCTTTCAGAACCGCAGCCATTGCAATCTGAAGTGCGAGAGCTGTCGCAGAAATTATTCCGAGGAGAATGCCGACGGGAAGCATAACAACGGACGCAGAAAACACAACACTCTGTGCGCTCGCCACCGCCGCCTTTTTTCCAATGACAACCGCAATTTTCTGGGCGATTTTGGTGACAATTTTCTTGAGGAAACTGTTGCCGAGTTTCGCAGACAACTTGTTGGAGATTTTCGTCGCAACCTTCTTTGCGCCCTTGACAACGAACTTCTTTGCCTGTGTGACCTTTTTTCCAATGAGAGACTTGGACTTTTTGCGAGCCAAATCCAGAGCTTTTTCTTGGGCTTTCGCCTCCATACGACCCTGGACTTCTGCGCGAGCCTGTTCTCCCAGAACACCTGCGACCACAGCTGCTCCTCCTGTTAATCCTGCCGCCGCAATTCCTGATTGGAGCGCGGCTTGTGATTTCGCGGTTGCAGCAGCAGAGGCAGACCCTGTGGCCTTTCCAACCGCAGCACCAAGAGGGTCGCGTGCGACTGCGAGGGCGGCATCCGCGCGAGCCTTCGCCGCCGCGGCATCCGCGATTGCCTGAGTCTGAAAGCCTTCCACAGGTCCTCCTCCAAAGAATCCCTCCGCAGCGAGCTCGTTTTCAAGAATTACTTCAATATCATCAGGGCTTCTCTCGTTAGGAATCTCTGTCAGTGGAACCTCTACAAAGCCAGTCGCCTCATTCACAGCGAGGGCGTCGGGATTGGCAGTTGCGAGTCGAGCTTCTGTTTTTCTGTAAATGGAGATGGAGGCCGCCTCAGGCACCAATCCATAAATAGAACCTTCTGAGATGGTAGGATTCTGTGCGTCTGTAGGAATTCCGTCTGAGACCTGGAATCCCTCCACCACAGGATTCACAAATCCTTCTGAATCACCTCGTTTGATATACGGTGCGAGACCTATAAAAACTATAATTAAAAGTGCCAAGAAGGCTAGTTTAATTACAGGCATTAAAACCATGCTTTCTATTAGTTGCGTCCATATAAATTTCAGCAACCACAATCCGCTCTTTACATGACACACGACTGCTTCATCTGCTCCTCCTTCAAAGTCTCTACTGTCTTCGCAATTCCCTTCTGCATTTCACGCTCCTCATCCGTAGAAGCAGGTGTCTTCAACATCTCAGTATACAATTTCATCTGCTCGGCAAGTGTCTTGCAGGCAATTTCTTTTTGGGCGTCATTGAAATTCTCAAAGATGGTCTTTCCACTCGCCGCTTCCTCCTTCTTCTCAGCGAACCCCTCATACAAATATCCCTGGCGCTTCAGATACCAGAGAGCAATCAGGGCCGCGAGGGCTACCACAAGCAACATATATTTGGCCTTCACCTTCATCCTCTATACTCTTTACGAAGATTCTTCCTTGTCCTCCAATTCACGCTTCAAGTGTTTCACAAGTCCCGCACACGCCCTCTCCCAGGTGTACCCCATCACTGTCTCGCGCGCGGCTCGTCCATGGGCTTCCCTCTTCTCGCTATTCAGAAGGTACTCCTCAATTCCCAAACAGACATCGTGAGGGTCGCAGACATGCGCCTCTCCGCCAACAGGAGAGAAGGCCGTCGGCAAGTAGTAGCGGTGCTTCGGCTTCACAAGGACTGTATTGGTAGAGGTACAGAACTCCTTGAATCCACCGATATCCGGGACCACCTGCGGAACTCCTACACCCATCTGCTCGAAGTGGCAGAGACCCCATCCCTCTCCATCGGCCGTCGTGATACCCAGGTCCGCCGCATTGTAGAACATGTTAATGTCCTCGTCCTTGAAACTCATATCCGTGGAACTCAGCATGAGGCGGCTGCCAAACTGCTCCACATTCACGCCACGGAGCTTCAGTTCACGCTGGAAAAGCTCAAAAATCCACCAGCCGCCCTTCTCGCCCTTGTCGCAAATACAAAGGAGGAAAATCGGCTTCGTCGGATATTTGACAATTAGCTCCACGAAAGACATGATGAGAATATCATATCGCTTACGAGGCTGATTGCGATTGAGATTCAGCATCAGAAAGCAGTCGGCAGGAAGATTAAGATTCTTGCGAACCAGCTCCTTCGGAATAGGGAAGAACTTCTTGCTGTCAAAGCCGTGGAGAATCACATCCATAGGGCGTGTAATTCCCTGGTCCTTGAGACACTTCTTCCAGAAATTGGAAAAGGTGAAGACGCGGTCCGCATCACGATTCAGAATATCCAAATACGCCTGGAGCTGGAGAGTGTAGACCTGGTCTACGTAGACCCAAATCTTGAAGGTGCGCGGAATTCCAGACTTGCGAATCTCTTCCAGGAATCGTGCGACAACGGACATGTCATTGTAGATAAGAACAACATCGGGCTCCTTGCGACGGAGAACATCAGGGAGGACAGAGAATCCGAAGCCCTGCTGTCCTGGAGCCGCCTTTTCCATGGCTGCCGCATCAAGCACCTCTACGCCAGGCGGATACGGGCGATACTCGGGGGGTGTCTGCGGATGCTTCTGGAATCCGAAGTGAGTGAGCTTGAGCCACGGATTCTTTGTCAGTTCATACACCAGATTGTGGGAGACCTTCGAGTATCCAGTGAACTGATGAAGATGCGTGGAGACAAGCATGAACTTCAGCTTCTTCCCAGGTCCAGAGGAGGCAGACGGAACTTCTGGAGGTGAGGACGTAGAAGAAGAAGAAGGAGGTGCGACGGGTGCCTCTCCATTCGTAAACAGTGAGCCGAACCCAATGTTGGAAAGAGTAAGTTGATTTTCCAACGTGCGGAGGTAGGAAGGGAGTTCAGACGCCATCTACGTTCCGTTATACATGCGGCTTTAAACAACTTCTCAAAGGGATAGTAGTAGATGTCGCTTCCTGCGGCACATAAAAGTCATGTGAAAAATCTTTTTCGGCAAATTCAAATCCATGTGCCACAGCATCCTGCCACACAGAAAAAAGGAAGGCGAGGGAAGGCGGCTGCGCCACCGCCACCGCAGCCTCACGAATCCAAAGCAAAACCCTACAAGAAAAAACCGATTCCTGTCGCTATCCGTGAAGCCACATGGATTCTGCGATGCGGCCGTGTATTCGAGCACAAATGTCTAACCACATGGTGTCCGAATACTTTAACTGTGTTTGATTTTCAAGCCGGCCACGACATTCCTGAGAGCAAAGGAGGTGCGACCAAGCCTGAAAATCTCTATCCTATCTGCGCCCGCTGCAATGGGTCTATGGGGAATCGCTACACGTTTCAAGAGTGGTGTGCTATACAGAGCTCTCCTGCTGGACCACCGCCACCGCCACCTCCTCCAAAAGAGGTTCGTCAACGTCGCGGATGGAGACGCTTCTTCTCGTGTTGGTGACACAGTGAAGCCACAGGTTCACAAAGGCAAACAGGCTCCCAATTGACATGGCGGTGATTGTAAGGTCCCTCCAAAACTCGGATGAATTCATCCTCTTTTCTTACAGGCACAGCGCAGCCTTAACCTCCTTCGCAAGATTTTCTTTCCAGATGCGGTAGCGGACAAGAAGATTTTGACGGTAGGTTTCCAGCAGATTCTTTTCTTGGAACAACTGACGCATTAGAGTTGCTGCCTCTTCCCACGACGACACAGGAAGCAGCTGGAGATTTTCTGTGAGAAACTTCAAGTATTCCGAATTTGTATCTCCTCCTTCGCGAACCACGATAGGAACACATCCGCACTCTAGAGCCTCGTACAGACGATATGTCTCAGGGTTCTGCCCTCCAGGACAAGGTACAAACACAGTATCAAGCAGAGAGCCAATATATTCTTCACGACCGACCATTTCTGCCGCATTCCATCCTGCGAAGAATTTACATCGATGCGGTTCCAGAGGCATGAGGGCGGCCATCTTTTCTGCTCGGCCCTGCCACGCAGTTCCGTAGAAGCTCCAGAGAGTGTTGCGAAACGGAAGCCGCGGAGTTCTCTCGAACGGTGCGGGACATCCGCCTCCGCGGAGAGTCCAGTGATATCCCAGAGGAACGATGTGAACTTTCGACCGCACATCCGCAGGAATATCTCGTCTATCGTACATGCGAACAATCTGAAGGCATTGCGGAAGGCTATAGAAGGAAATCGGGTCCGTGAGGTGCTCGTCGCTGAGATGGAACACGGAGAAGGTGCGACCTGCCGCAGCCCATTTCTCAAAGACGGCGGCGTAGCGTTCTGTAAAGGGGCGCTGGACGAAGACGATAGGATTCTCACCCTCGCCAGGAAGGTAGGTCGCCGCGTCAAACTTCTCAATTTCCAGAAACTCGGGCTTGCCGAACAGCTCCAGAATCCAATCCTTTTCATGGAGAAGGTGGATATCCAGTCCGTGTTCCTTCAAGCACAGAACCTTGCGGGGAAGTCCAGTGGGTGGCTTCTTTAGAGGGGCGTGAATGGGCGACTTGCTGGGCTGCGTCGGTTGCGCCACCACGACAGGAGGAGGCCTCGCCTCCACCAAGCATTTGGGAATGTCAATGTCATCCTCTCCAGCCGCCGCCAGACACTTCTCCACCTCTTCTTGGCTGAATCGCTCATCGTTGTTCCACAAATCACTGTCAAAACTGTCAACACGAGAGAAGTCGTTGAACGCACTGGTCGCATACTTCGGGTCATCGTCCTGATAGCATCCTGCGACGAGTGGGTCCAAGAAATACATGCGGAGGTGGTCGATAGGATTGCAGAGCATATGGTCGGCACTCGTCCAATATCCGTCGTGGCCCTTCAGGATTTCCAGAACCTTCTCGGCTCCGCGGCGTGAGAGAACATACGCATACGCGCACCAGTGGAAATAGCGATTGGGAGGATTCTGTCCGAAAATGGAATTCTCTGCGACGCGGCTGAAATGGGCGTTGACGCGTTCTTTGGTGTGTTCGAATGCCTCGCGATTCGGAGGCAGAATTCCACCCAGATAGACAATGTCCCAATCCTCGGGCAAGGACGGCACCGCCGCCTTCCAGCGAGCCTCCCACTCGGGCTTGAATTTCACATCGTCTTCCAGAATCAAAAAGGTCTGAATCTCGGGATGCTCGTTGACGAGCTTCCACCAGAGACTGAGATGGCTCAGCGCACAGCCCATCACCGCCTTTTTCCAGAAGAAATCGTGCGGTTTGAAGAGGCGCGCAAGGGCGGGTGTGAGTGTGATGGCTCGTCCTTCATAGGCCGAGATGCGAGTCACACGGTCCTTGAGCTCAGGGGAATTTGTAAAGAGCCGGTCCATGCGGTCCGTGCGTCTATCCAAATTAATCACATAGCAGTCGTCAATACCTTGGGTAAAGGGCGCATTCAGCTTGAAGAGGCCGCGATGGCAGTACACGGATTTTCCAGTCTGGAATGTGCGGCGAAGACTGACGTCGCAGTAAACGTCGTCGAGTGGAAATGTCGCACATCCGTAACGGAGACGCAGAATGCTGAGAATGCTCTGGTCGTGGCGGTGTCCGCGGGGCTTTCCATCGGGGCCCGTGCCACTCCACTTTTCTCCGCATATCACGGGGCGATTCTGGGCCCACTTCCAGGCTTCCGTAAAGAGGGCAACAGGGACGTCTGCTCCCGCGCGGAAGGCGAGAATTCCTGCGACAATCTGGTTCGCAGACTTCTCGGATTCCGTAACTGCCAAAGCAGAACAGAAAGCCTCGTGACACCACTGAAGATTTGTCTGGCGAGGGTCTTCCAGGAAGCAGATGTCATTTGCGGTGGCCGCCTTGAGCCATGCGACAGGCCAGCGACTCATGAAACAGCCCGCATCCATGTAGAGAATCATGCGACCTGCGAGCGCAGGGTCCGTTGCGAGAGTCTTGTAAATCCATATCTTCCAGGCGAAATGCTGAGGCTCCCAGAGGTCAGGAAAGTCGACAGGAGTCTCGGAGGGGATGGGAGTCGCCGAGGCAAACGTGTAGGACTTGAGGAGTGTTGCGATGGATTCTTGAGGGACGTCGGGGCCGTAGTAAATGCGGGCGTCTATGCCAGGCACAGCTCTTGTTTGGGCGTTCACCGCATTGAGCCAGAGCTGGAGAGAGGGAAGGAATCTGCGTGTCACGAATGTTGCCAGAATGGGAGGTGTAGAGGCGCTTGCGGACGAGGCCTCTCGTTTCCTTCCCATCGCATCTGCCTCTTCCGTTGTCTTCGCTCCGAGGAATTTCGGAATCGGGAGGTCCTCGGTGGAGCCGGTCGCCAGTTTCAGAAGTCTCTGCGCGCACTCAGACAAGGTGCGGCGCGTCCATTCCAGCTTGTACTCATCCAGGGCGGGCGTCATATACATCTGCTTCCAGAGGGCATCGTCCTCATCGATGCGTTTGACGGCTTCAATGAGTTCCGCGGGACTGTGGAGGTGCTCTGCGGAGAGGAAGCCGCGAGTATCAAAGTCGCGATTCACCTTGGGGTCTCCCCAATAGATAGGGATACATCCCGCGGCCTTTGCGTGAAGGAGCTTTTCTGTGACATATCCCTGGGAGCTGTTGTTTTCGTAGGTAAGAGCGAATTTGTAGTCCTTGAAGAATTCAAACTTCTTGAGTTCTCCACCGCCTCCTCCAGGGCCGGCTGCGAGAATGTCTCCCATGGTGTTGAAGAGGCGGCCCGCACTGTCAACAGTCTTGTAGGAGTTGAGCCAATGATAGGCAGCGTTGCGGAGAGGGTTGTTGGGATTGCTGACAACGAAGGCACAGAATTTCTTATGGCGCTCCATCTCTTCGGGATAGACTTTGGTACAGCGGTCCACAGGAATGGGCTTGGGATTCACAATGCGCTCAGGGTCGGCGCCAAACCAGTCAATTTCCAGAATCCAGAGGGGGAAGCGGAGATAGTCCTCCTTTGCCATGTCCTGGTGCGGGAATCCCAGATTGAGTTTGACTCCTGATGCGTCAATGAGAGGAGTGTTCTCTCCTGTGAAGTGGACTTTCGGAACTGTGATGGGGAACTGTCTCCATGTGTCTCCGAAGGGGCCGAAGACGAGGAGGTCGGGATTTGGGGAGCCTGGCTCGATACTGACTCCCTTGACCTTTACGGGGGGAGAGAGATGGGAGGCGGCTTCCTGGAGGAGGAGAGTGAAGAAGTTGTACTCGGGGTTGAAGCTATCCCACATGTCGGAGAAACCAATCGTAAGGCTCTTCTTTGGTGCTGCGGGCTTTGCCACAGGCTCGGGCTCAGGCTTTGCCACAGGCGCAGGCTCAGGCTTTGCCACAGGCGCAGGCTCAGGCTTTGCCACAGGCGCAACAATCGCAACAGACCCGAGGAGTGTTTCTGTCCGCTGTTTCCAGAATGCCTGGACGCGATTGCTAAAGGGAGAAAAGGTCTCCAGAATCGCATGACGGATTCCGTTGAGACTTTCCACAGTAAAGTATCCTTTGCGACCAACCAAATCCTCCTGAATGCGTCCAAGAGCCTCCACACCCTCTGAGATACGATTGTCCTGGTAATACGCCCTCTCCAACCCCTTTCCCAGACCCGCAATCACTTTGGAATTGTGGAGGAACGGGATGCCAACCCACGCAATATCCAGAAGCATCGGGCGGAGAGTGGTGAATCGCTGGTGGGTAACCACAAGGCTCATAGGCTCAAACACCCAATCCACTGCCCGCTGACGTCCGAGGAATTCTCCACTCAGGTCGTCAACACGTGCGTGACGCCAGACATTTTCTTGAAAGAACTTGCTTTTGAAGACGTGCTCGGCATTGTGGATGCGGAGTCTGGAGAATTTGGACTTCTTTGCGAGGGCCGTTTCGCGGACAATCAGCATAGGAATGGTACAGCTACTCATGCTGGTCGTGTTGGTCTCTGCGATGTGGAGAGACCAGGGCGCAATCTCAAGCTTCTCCTGTGTGAGATAGCTGTGTGTCATTTGAATCCAGAGAGGCGATTGCATCTCTTCGCGATGTTTCTCCACGATGGAGGGAGTCCAGAGGAAGGGGACTTTGTAGACGGGCTTGCGGGAGAGAGTCTCCAGAATCTGAACGTCGTCGTCCGTACAATACTGGTCGAACGCCCAGATTTCCGAAATTCCATCCCAGCAGCGTGTCTGGTTGGACGTAGGAAAGAGGCAGTGCTCTATTTCATCCATTGCTGCGGGTTTGCGGATGACAAGGACAGACTTCTTTGCGACTTTGCGACGCTGTGCTTCTGTATCTAGCATATGGCCGACCTCCAGCATGAGGTCGTAGGGTTCGTGCGGCCCTCGTTCAATCTGCGACCAGGGGATGACATTTCCAGACCAATCTTTCTCGAGGTGTTTGATGTCGTCCCACCAGGTAGCCTCTCCATTCACGGAGACGATGTCAACTGTGTGGCCGGCCACCTTGAAGACTTCTGCGACTGCGAGAGTCGCATTGGCCTGACTGCCGCTAAACATTGAATATTGACACTTTCCAAGAACACCAACGCGCATCTTGTCCTTTACAAGAAAAACGTTGTTGTTTTAGACCGCACTGCGGCCGCGCCTCCGCGTGTGTCTCCCCTTTCGATGGCGATGGCGATGGCGATGGCGGAGTTTTTTGGTTCTGCGTTTCGGTTTGCCACCGTCTTGACTCGCACCAGCTGCTCTTGGGAGTGTTTGTAGTAGATTCGCACGCGAAGTTCTGCGTGGTTTTTCAGGAGAAAGTGTATCATCCTTAGCAGCAGGGGCAGGAGGGTGCCTATCAGAACTTCCTTCTTCCCCCTCTTCTGACCCTCCTTTTTCTTGTGATGAGCGAGCTTCTTCACTGTTATTAAATTCTCTCGCAGCTAAACTTAGTGTTGCAGCATCACTTACTGGAAGCCCCCTAATATTAACAAAAACTCCACTTGGTACAGGGGCACTGGAAGAGCTTGAAGAACTGCTCGAACCTGCGGCGGCTGGCACAGGAGTCTTCCCGTTTCGTTCGTTTTGCTCTACAAGTATCCTGCCAATTTCCTCCTTCAGGAAAGAAAAATCCTCCTTCTCAAACTCCGACTCAAGCCCTGTTTTTTCTGTAGACAGTTCTAGCCATCTTTCAAGTTGCTTTCCTTCGTTTGTATGCGACCCCCTCGTGTTTAATTTAGTGATGGTAAATCCTGGAGAAAAATATCTATAAAAAAGTCCTTGACGAATATCAGCTAAATAATTAGCGTACCCCTCTAAATCTCCTGTGTCGTTAAATTGAATAGGAATAGGATAGAACAATTTTATGTAGTCCTCGTAAATATGCCTCGCATTCTTCAAAAAATTTGTAAGAATATTATTTTCTCTTAAATATTCCATATCCATATATTTCATACTTTGTAGCCTTGTATAAAGCAAATCATGGAATAAAAGAAATTTTCTCAACAAGATGTATTTAAAGATATCAAAGGTTTCTCTCTTACCTTTTTTTAGATAGGAAATAAATTCATCTGATTTGCGCTGGTTTTCAACTGAATTCTCAAAAGATGTATAGTAGGCATCCCAATTTTCTTCAAGAGTATCGCACTCCTCTCCAAATTTACTAATAAGTTTCCAGCAATCTGACTTTTTCACTATGTAGTTATCAATTACACTGTAATAGTGTCCGTCTTTGTCAACTACATAGCCGTATTTTGGCGCTATAAAATGAGAGAATTCATTCGCAGTTTCATCGGCAGGTATTTGATTTTCTGCGCCTGCCTCTTTTAAAAGTTTGCGTGCTAAATTCTTCTCATTTGCTGATAACTCGTTGAGTAGAAATTCAAGCAATGTAGCATCTTCTGGAGCAGGGGCTGGCTCAGGCTTTATGTCAACTACATCACGCATTATATTGTATAGACGATTGCCACCCCATACAACAACTTCATTTGATGTAATGTCTTCGAGTGCCTTTTCCAGAAAAGCCTGGTACTCCTCACGATTCGCAGGAATCTTTCCACCTCCGCGTTGGAGAGCAGGTCGCGAGAGAGCCTCAGCGGCCTCGTACACCTGAAGGATATCCCGTTGAAGGCATTTAACGTTCTCTGTTAGATTAGAAATTCGTTTTCCTGAAAAATGCTCGTATAATCCAGATACATCTGGAGGATTAATTCTTCCAGGTGTCCCTGCCCCCGCTGCAGTAGAGGGAGCGGCCGATGAGGAAGAAGAAGAGGAGGAAGATGAAGATGAAGATGAAGAGCCTTGTGGCCTTTCACTCCACAATCGCGCGAGACAATCGCGAATCGGCTCAAGGACATGAAGCTGGAATTGCTTGTAAATATTCAGTGTTTTGATTGACTTTCCGCTCCGAATCGCGTCAAAAACACTGTTTATTATTGTCCGCTGCTCCTGAAATTTGGGATAGGAAAAGAGCACGTCCATTCCGCTCACGTCCATTCCGCTCAGGTCCATATAGAACTTGTTATTTTCTCTAATTGTGCTAAAAGTATTCGTAAGAGAGATGATTTTTTGACGTATACTTGTCTTCAGAGTTCCACCACTCAAGTCCACCAGTATGGAATCTATTTCAGGAATTAGAGTATCAGGAATCGGTAGAAGAGTCTCAAGAGTTACTGCGAAGCAGAATGTTTGAAAAAGCTTGTCCTCCCATTTTGGGGCGGCAAACCCAGAATTGGCAATGAGAGCAGTTTGAATGGCTTCTTTTTTGCTTGTATATTTAGGTTGGTATTCACTAAGTATTCCTTTCAAATCGTTTAATTGTCCTATGCTGCTTGTAGGGTCTCCTAAATCACTATCGACAGTACTCTTTTCATTTTCAAAGTAAAGAAGCCATCCAATGCGATTGCCATTTGCGAGTGTCATAGACGGCATTGTAAAAAACACGTTCAGGCCAACAAGAATACAGTAGGCAAGAAGAATCTGGTCGTGTGTCATGACTCCAACGGCCGTGTCAGTCTCCATTTCGCGGAGTGTTTTTGTCTGACCGGCCGCGTCAGTATACAGCCTGTCCTTGTCAAGGAGTGATAACGCCTGGCACCAATCTCCAGCACGTTTTGAAACAAGAGGCAAAAGGTATTCGCGAATTTTGACATGGTCTGTCGAGGTATAGTTCTGAACGTACTTCGTCAAGGCGAGAATCTCTGCGCGCCCAATTTCGCTTTGGCTTCCGAGGTCATCGAGAGTCACCGTTTGAGGAGTTGCGGTTTCAGGATTCACTGTAAAGACTCCTTTCACATTTCCATCTGAGGTCCGTGAGGTAAAAAACTCCAGTTGACTGAAAAAGTTTCCATTCTGCTCTGGAGAGGAAAAGGGTGGAAAAGAACTCACCTGCCCCTGGTCTTTGTATTTTTCAATTATGACTCTGGAATCTGCGTATTGTTTAAATCTGGACCCTTTTCCCGCAGAATCAGACTCATTTTCCAAATTTTCCAGAATGCGAAACGTGTAGGGTTTGTTGTAATTAGCCGCTCCAAAAATAGAATTAAATGCCTCCTCATCCATCATAGGCACATCCGCATCATCTCTAGTATCAGGCCCAACTTTTGCCAACGCGGTAATCGGAAGAAAACTTGCGTCAATCACGAATCCAAACGTGTCCTTTCCAGTCAACGCCTCAAAGGTTGTCCCAAACGGTAGAAAATATCGCCCTGTGCCCTCATTTATCTTATAGGGCATTGCTTTGATTGAATAGTTGCGAACGTGGACGGGTCCTGTTCCATCGTCTGTATTCGGAATTGTAAAGGGAATACCCTCTCCCAGCGTATAGGTCTGAAACAATGTCGCATTGATACCTCCTTCTGCCTTTGCTCGAAGAAGGCTCTTAATTCGCGTAAAATTAATGTTGTAGTTCTTCAAGACTTCTTCCTCGGCTTTCCAGATTTCATCCGTGTTGATACCAGTCGCAGCGGGTAGGACTGTTCCAGGCATTTTCTCTGCGAGTTCTTCGTACAAGCTCCAATTGTTCGCATTTTTGTAAGCATACCGAGGAATTCCTTCTTTTGCCGCTATTTTTCCAGGAATCGCACTGCGAATTCTGGCAATAGTTCGGATGTATTCTTTGCTACCGATTTTGTTGTCGAGAGGGACAGCATTGAGAAGCTTATTCACGAAACTCTTTCCAAAATCGTGGTGAAAGTCGCTGAGTGCGAGCAAATAGAAGTGTTTTGTCACCTGTGCGCGTTCCGCTAGAGTAAGGCCGATTTCAAGAGGAGGAGTTGTTGATGGAATTTGAATTGTTGGATTTCCAATAATTTCACTTGCTGCCATAGCACCTCTCCTGTTTCTTTCGGTTTTTTTCAATGAGACGAACCGTAGACTCTGTAAATAGGAGTGTCTATCTTGAGAATTCAAGAAGACACTTGTATTTGTGTAGAGTATTTATTTGGGGCCGACCCTTAGAGTTTGCCGCGCCTCTTTGTCTGGTTCCGCTTCCGATGCCGCAGTTTGCGGGTTTTGCGGTTCGGCATGCGTCGACTGCCTCCGCTCGTAGGAGATGGTTTTGCTACTAAACTGAGAGCACGAGCTACAGCTGCTCCACGTCGTAGCTGGGGTGAAGGGAATGGAGAGGGTTCAGTTGAACTTGCTTCTCCAGAACCTACACTGCCTCTTTTGGTTGATGGAGGAGTGGGTGGACCGAGGTGAGTTCCTCCATGGGGAGGTGTTGCAGGAAGTGCTCCAGCTCCAGCTCCAGCTCCAGCCCCATCCTCTCCTTCGCTTCCAGATCCTTGTGAGAAATCCAAAGCCCTGCTGTTAAAAGTACTTGTATTTACATAGAGTGTAGAGCCTTCTACAGCGATTTCTCCGCGCCCTCCGTTGCCTTGCCCGCTGAGTAGGCTATGTCTGCGAGCACCCGCACCTGCACCTGCGCCCCCACCATCTTCGTTCTCAGACATAGATGCGCCATTGCCTGATACTAGAACACCCTCACTTTCTGGTGCTTCACCCCTCTCAGTAAATGCGACATTTCCTGAGCCATTGTTTCCTACCGCTAGTTCTTCTCCTCCATCAGTAAATGCGACATTTCCTGAGCCATTGTTTCCTACCGC
>JACCDW010681412.1_pt1 | contig 14996 bp, 10 predicted proteins | sample 7449781 | NCBI WGS metagenome assembly JACCDW01 (sample SAMN15323449, study PRJNA562643) | freshwater metagenome | isolation source: river surface water | place: USA:Blue River Watershed | collected 2017-08-18
CGCTTGTCTCAAACTTAACCTCCAAATCGGTAGCACCGCTAGGGTTGGTTAATGTTGCACCGGATACCATTTTACCCCCTTTGGTATACGCTTGTACGCTTGCATACCAGCTGGATGGCAAAGCAGACCCGTAGGAAGCGTTGTTATAAATACGGGGAGCAGGCACGTTGTAGTAAACAGGTACATTAACTACGGTAACATCAAATGGTCTGCTCAACTGATACACCGCATTATTAGGAGAAGTAGTCTTGTTACTGAAGATATACTTTCCGCCACCCGGTGCTGGTTTAACAAATGTAGTAAAGGATATAGAATTATTATTTTGGTAATCATCATTAATATCCAAATAAATTTTGATTGTGGTATTACCCGCTACCGACAAAGTAATCGGCTTAGTAAAGACTACCTTTAATGAATCACCCGGTAAAATCTTATTCGAAACCAATTGACGATAAGGTGTACCACCATTGATAGAATACGCTACGTAGAAATTATAAATGGTATCGGTATAGGTATTTTTAATAGTTATATCCGAATTGCTTTCATATCCTGCACATACCTGAGAAGGAACCGAATATCCACTTCTTACAGCTGCAACATCCATTGAATCCTCATACGCACCGCGATCGGCTGAACCTACCTGACGATTTTTACGCGACTGATCCATTGGAACCAAAGCTACGGTTGGAACGTTATTTTGTGTTTCAAAACAGTTACTTCGATAATCCCCAGTCGATCTGTTTCTAAAATTTGGATTGGTGTAGTTATTAAATTTCGCATTGGTGTTATTGTTCCAACTTGAATAATCCGAATAACCCGAGGTGGCATAGCACCAATATTGATTTACCATCGTCGGGAAATAGAAACTATTGTAATCGCAAGATAGGATATTCGTTGCCGTGTTATTGTATAAATATACATTGTAACTATAATAGTTGCTAGCAATTTGAGTAATATTTCCATCAAATGTCACTCTTGATTGGGTTTCTTGAACAACCCAACCATAAGTAAAGTGATAGGAGTAACTAGAATAATCGGATATCAACGTATTTTGCCTAAAGTTTGCTGTATACCCAGAATTATAGTTGTAAGTATAAACGTTGTAATTACCATAATAACCTACGTTATCGGCAATAACATTGGATGTTACATCCACATTGTACAAATAGTAGATGTACAAACCGTAAAAATACCCTTGGTTAGCAGCCGTATTATTTTTTACGATTCGGTTTCTATTAATAGACCAAGAGGAATAATAATAGAATTGGGTTGCGTAGAAATAATATCCAGACCAGTTATTTTCGATGATGTTATCTTCAAATAAGTTTCTAGTTCTATAAGTATTGTAGATGTAGTACAGGTAGAAAGTATATGCATATCCAGTTCCAGCTTCACCAAAACGTGAATTGATTACCTTATTGAAAGTAATGTTGTAGTCGGAACCATACATTAAATAGAAAGGATAACAGCTGTAACCCGAAGAATAGCAACGCAAATTATCAATGGTGTTTCCTTTTAAGTTTACGATATAATCGTAGTACATGTAAAACGTATACGAATAATAATAAACCATTACATTCTTAAAGGTATTACCCTCAACAAGGAAAGGAATGCTTGTGTTTGAGGTATTACCGTAATTATAAAAAGCATACAAACCATAGAAATAGGCAATGTAATTGGTAGTTGAGCTGCTAGAAGCATTCAAATACGGCAAATCATGGAAATTGTTATTCTTGTAGGTAGTTGAACGGTTGGTACTGTAGGTGTAATAAGAATAGATACCATACAAACTGGTACTCACCGGAGAACTACTAGTGGCCTTTGAACGGGAAATATCGTTATCAATAAACTGGTTACCGTTGGTGTAATAGTTAAAAACCGCATAATAATAATAGTTCTGGATGGTGTTTTTCAAAAAGCTATTATTATCTGCTGTTCCACTGTAGGTGCTTGTATTTCCGTTTACCGCGATACCAAAATAAGGACCCGCCGCATTGGTACCCGTAGTACGCATGGTACAATTACTTACCGTATTGTATCTACCAGGCGAAGTGGATGTTGCCGACGAAGGACTACCTTGAGATTGGCTAAAGTAAATATACGCACTAGAACTACCATATGAAGTCATACCAGTGAATTCGATGATACAATTGTCGATGGTGTTGTAATCCGATCCACTCGAAAAACGTATACCTGAACTCAATGTAGAGGTACTTGTATGTTGAACGGTTAAATTTTTAATCGTTACATAATCAGCTCCTGTAAATGAAATCACCTCATAACTACCATTATATGATAGTATTTTACTACCCCCATCGATGGTAATGGTGTTGGTTGAACTTGCTCCGGAAATTGCTCCAAAAACTGTTTGAGTAGAGGTGGTTACATCCGTTTGAACCGTTACAGTAACCTTTCCACTAACACCCTTGGAGGTAATGTCTGTAGCAAAAGCTGTCCACGTTTGGTAATTCGTGCCGCCCGTGGCTGTGCCCGAATTAATGGTGTAACTACCATTCAATTGAGCACTAACTGAGCCCGCAAACAATGCAGCCGCAGCCAGAAAGCCCCCTCGAATGAAAGTTTTCCAGTGTGAGAAATTGTAATTTTGTTTCATATGTGTTATAGTATTTTTATATTTAATAATTACATTTAATAATCGCACTTTTCATATGCATTATTAATTATCGCAATATCGAAATCTTACCTATAACAATCTATGATAACCAATATTTATGACATTCGTAATACTTAAATTATCAATATCTTCAAGGGTATTAAAGAAAAACTACTGAAATCATTAGTTATTTTAATTCAATGACAATAATGAGACATAAAATATTTTTTTACTATGGAAAACAAAAATAACTCTATAATAAATATCATTTTTAAAGGCCTAATCTAGCCATACCATTCAACTCGGTAACAAAAACCATAAACAGGGAATGTAATGCCCCCTATTGAGTGGTATTGAATTACAGCAACAAAAAAATCTTACGTTATTTAGCCATGGCTTGTGCCACACGCATTCCATCTAATGCCGCACTCATTATCCCCCCCGCATACCCAGCACCCTCTCCACACGGATATAAATTAACATATTGTGGATGTTGCAAACTCTCTAAATCCCTTGGAATTCTAACCGGACTGCTCGTTCTACTCTCAACCCCTACCAAAATAGCATCGTTTGTTCTAAATCCCCTCAGCTTCTTACCCAAAACCACCAGAGATTCTCGAATTCGCTGATGTATTGCCGCTGGTAATACGGTATTCAAATCCACCGATTTCAATCCAGGCAAATACGAGTTCACTGGCAAATCCGTGGAATTTTGTTGCTGAATGAAGTCCTCCATTCGTTGGGCCGGCGCTATAAGACTACCTGTAGCCTCAAAGGCACAGCGCTCAACCGATTGCTGATATCTCAAGGCTCGCAATTCCCCGTGCTTCGCAAACGGAGCAAAATCTTGATCGTCAACCCCAACTACATAACCGCTATTTGCAAAAGGACCATTTCGCTTACTTGGACTCCATCCATTCACAACCACTTCCCCAACATCCGTCGCTGCCGGCGCTATTATCCCACCCGGACACATACAAAAGGAGAACACTCCTCTACCTCGGATCTGCTCTACCAAACTATAGGAACTCGGTGGCAAATAATCGCCTCGTAAATCACATTTATATTGTATCGAATCAATTAATGATTGCGGATGCTCCAAACGAACCCCTAAAGCAAACGGCTTCGACTCAATAACAATATCCTTTTCGGCCAATAACTCAAAAATATCGCGAGCCGAATGACCCGTTGCTAAAATCAAATGCTCGCAAGATTCCCAATAAGTGGTTGTCGAAGAACTAGCTGAATCAACTGTATTTCCGACATTCGAAAACTGCTCAACTTTCAACTTCCTGATTTTACCATTTCCCGCTTCCAAATCCAAATCAACCAGCTTGCTGTTGAACCTTACCTCTCCCCCACAATCACAAATAGTGTTTCGTATTCCTTCAACTAGCTGTGGCAATTTATTCGTGCCAATATGTGGATGTGCTTCCCAAGAAATTGCTTCTGGCGCCCCATGCTCAATCAAACAGCGCAATACCTTATCTACCGGACCACGCTTATTACTGCGCGTATACAACTTACCATCGGAATAAGTACCGGCTCCACCTTCTCCAAAACAGTAATTGGATTCAGGATTCACCACCAATTCTTTATTCATTTTAGCCAAGTCTCTTCGTCTATCTCTCACTTCTTTACCGCGTTCTATGATTATTGGCTTAATTCCCAATTCAATTAATGCCAAGGCTGCAAACAACCCTGCAGGTCCAGCACCAATAATATGAACCACCCTGTTCGCCGCCGATACATTTTGTAAAACAAACCCTTGAGTTATTTCGGGCAATTCGTCCTTTAAATACACATCGGCTGACACCAAAAAATAGGGAATTTTCCCTCGAGCATCCAGCGACTTTTTCCTCCAAATAACGCTCACTCCTTCTGCTCCTAAATCCAAACCAGCAGCTCGTTTAAACTGCTCATCCACCCATGAGTTATTGCTTAATTCCTCGGGCGAAAATTTCAGTTGTATCCGCTGTGGCATACCGCAAAAATACCGCCCTAAATGCAATTCCTAACTAAGAAACTTTTGCAATAATCGCAATGAATTACTCGCAAGTTGAAATCCATCGTATTTTTGCACCATGAAAGAGGTAGTTGTAAGCGGTATACGCCCAACCGGCAAGTTGCATTTAGGCAACTATTTCGGCGCATTTAAGAACTTTCTAATCCTGCAAGAACAATTCGATTCGTATTTCTTTATCGCCGATTATCACTCTCTAACTACACATCCTACCCCCGAGGATTTAAAAGGTTCTGTGAAACGCGTGTTGGCCGAGTACATCGCCTTGGGATTGGACCCCGAAAAATGCACCATTTACCTTCAAAGCGATGTCCCTGAAACAGCAGAACTCTACCTGTTCCTTAACATGAATGCATATCTGGGTGAACTAGAGCGCGTTACATCCTTTAAAGAAAAAGCCCGAACCCAACCCAATAATATCAACGCTGGACTGCTCACCTACCCGGTCTTAATGGCGGCCGATATTTTATTGCATCGTGGCGTTAAAGTTCCCGTAGGCAAAGACCAAGAACAACACTTGGAGATGTCACGAACCTTTGCAAACCGATTTAACCGATTATATAATTGCGAATATTTCCTTGAGCCCCAAGCGGTTTCTTTAGGAGAAAATCTGATTCGCGTTCCGGGTCTTACAGACTCTGGAAAAATGAGTAAAAGTGCCGGCGAAGCAGATAGCATATACCTTAACGAAGAAGCATCGGTTTTAAATAAAAAAATCATGCGCGCCGTTACGGATAGCGGACCTCAAGAAGCAGGAGCTCCTAAAAGTAGTGCCGTACAGAACCTCTTCGATTTGATGGCCTTGGTCAGCACCCCAGATACCATCCAATTCTTCGAAGACCAACACAAACAAGGCGCTATTCGCTACGGCGATCTTAAAAAACAACTCGCCACCGATATGGAACAGTTTATCGCTCCGCTTCGTGATAAAATTGACACCATGTTGGGCAACGAAAAACTGCTGAATGAAATTGCAGCATTCGGCGCTGAAAAAGCTAGGAAAAACGCCCAAAAAACAATGCGAGAAGTTCGTGAGATAATCGGATTTGGAAATAGATAGCCTCGATTTAACTATAAATCATTCTCTTTTGTAATAAATCATTAATAACTGACCACCAGATCCACTCATGATTAATTATAAAATTTAGAAATTCGACAACACACAACCCAAAAATTTCGTCTTTACCTCGGCTTTCCCTTAATTTGCAACAACATGTACAATATTTCCGTAGTTGTCCCACTGTTTAACGAGGAAGAATCGCTTCCGGAATTGCACGATTGGATAACACGAGTGTGCAATGCAAATAATCTATCGTTTGAAGTCTTATTTTTAGACGATGGTAGCACAGACAATTCTTGGAAAATCATCCAGGATCTTTCTGCAAAAAACAGCAATGTAAGAGGATTCAAATTCCGACAAAACTACGGCAAAAGCGCCGCACTCAATGTTGGCTTTTCGCAATCCAATGGTGAAGTGGTTATCACCATGGATGCCGATTTACAAGACTCCCCAGATGAAATTCCTGAACTTCACAAAATGATTGTGGAAGAAGGATACCACGTAGTAAGTGGATGGAAGAAAAAACGTTACGACCCACTTTCCAAAACCATACCTACGAAACTATTCAATTGGGCTACACGCAAAATCAGCGATTTGGAATTGCACGATTTCAATTGTGGATTGAAAGCATACCATCATGAAGTGGTTAAAAATATTGAGGTGTATGGAGAAATGCACCGCTACATTCCAGTAATCGCCAAATGGGCTGGCTTCTCCAGAATTGGCGAAAAAGTGGTGGTTCACCAAGCCCGAAAATACGGTAGTTCCAAATTCGGAATGAATCGTTTTGTAAATGGCTTTTTGGATCTGATGAGCCTATTTTTCATGTCGAAATTCGGCAAAAAACCCATGCATTTTTTCGGATTAATGGGAGTGCTCAGTTTTTTGCTTGGCTCCGTAATGGCATTATGGATTTTAGTTGAAAAACTCATCTACGTAATCCAGAACAAACCCGCACCACTAGTAACAAGCAGCCCTATTTTTTATATCGGTTTGGTAACAATGATCATAGGAACCCAATTGTTTTTGGCCGGATTTTTAGGAGAATTAATTGCCAGAAGCAATCCCGAAAGAAACCAATACAATATCGCCGAAACTACCAATCAACCAACCAGTTAACTAAACAGTGAAATTCATTAACAAACACATCGTAATCGTTGGTCCAGCCCACCCTTGACGAGGCGGTTTGTCAACCTACAACGAGCGATTAGCTAAGGAATTATCAATAAATAACCAGGTTACTTTACTAACCTTTTCTTTACAATACCCCGGCTTTTTATTCCCAGGCCAATCCCAGTTTTCTACTGACCCACAGCCCCAAGATTTAAGCATCGATGTTGCTTTGAACTCAATCAATCCGTTGAATTGGATAAAGGTTGGATTAAAATACAAAAAGCTAAAGCCCGATGTGATTATTTTCCGTTGGTGGATGCCGTTTTTTGGACCTTGCTTTGGCACTTTCGCAAGAATTGTAAAACTAAACAAACACACCCAAGCAATTGCTATCACGGACAATATTTATCCTCATGAAAAGAGGATAATCGACAAACCCTTTAGTAAATATTTCTTACCCATTCTAGACGGCGCCGTGGCAATGAGCCAAAAAGTGCAAAACGACCTAATCCAATATCCCGGTGTAAAGGATATCCCAAGTTTGTACCACCCGCATCCATTGTATGATAATTTCGGTGAGGCAAGTAGCAAAGAAGAGGCTTGCGCCCACTTGAATTTAGACCCTGGACTAACCTATTTATTGTTTTTTGGATTTATTCGCCATTATAAAGGATTGGATATTCTTTTAGAAGCAGCAGCCAAAATTCACGATATGAAAGAGGTGCGAATTTTGGTTGCCGGTGAATTTTACGAAGATCGATCCGCCTATGATCAAATCATCCAAGAACATCATTTGGAAGATAAAGTGATCATGCACACGGAATTCATCCCTAACAACGAGGTTAAATATTATTTCTCAGCCTGCGATGTAGTGGTTCAGCCCTACCGAAGTGCTACCCAAAGCGGGGTATCCCAAATAGCCTATCACTTTAATAAACCCATGATTGTTACCGATGTGGGCGGGCTTACCGAATTAGTACCCCACGGTGAAACAGGCCTAATTGGACAACCCAACCCCGATTGCATGGTTCATCAAATTAGAGAAATTTTCAAACCCGGTGTTTTACAGCGAATGTCGGAAAACATGAAATCCTTCAAGGAAAAATTCTCTTGGCCATCCATGGTTAAGTCATTAGAGTTGGCTACAAAATAAGAGTTTCATAGAGCTTTCACAGCCTGTCAACTAATACTCTTTTGAGAATTTTCGAGTACAATAACTTTACCCAAATTGCAATCAGCCAAATCGCAATTCACTTAAATTTAACATTCAATTAACTCATTATAAAACTTTTAGATATATCATGCGTTACCATTACACCATGATTAACTCTATTATCATCAACGACCAAGAAGTTATGGAGATTGCAGGATTTGTTTTCATCAACGGCACCTGGGTACCGGTTCGATAATTACAATTCGTGTTATTTTCGTCGATTGGATGAGCCAGTTTATCCATTCCATCGTATTCCATTAAACTTGGGAAGTTTTTTCTTGTCTCTAATTGTAAAAGCAATTATTATGAAAAAGGCAATCGTATTTATTAGCAGCGGCCTAATGGTGTTTGCATCCTTATCGGCAACTGACTGCATGTCATTAGATCAAAACGATCAACATCAGAGACCAAGACCTAACAGAAGAGACAGAATTGAAAACAAAAGAGATCGACGTGAAGATATTAGAGACAAGCGTGAAGACATCAGAGACAGACGTGAAGACATCAGAGATGATAGGTTTCAAGGAGGACCTAGGGACAAACGCGAGGATATAAGAGATAAAAGAGAAGACGTGAGGGACAGGCGAGAGGATGTTAGAGACAGACGCGAAAATCGACGTGACCGAAGACGTAGATAATAATATGTCTAGGATTTATTTTCTTCTGTATCCTATTTTTGCTGTAAATTTTTTTATGAATTCAAAAAACAAATCACGGTATCACCTTTTATTTACCCTGAGCTTTTTCTGCTTGTCACTCAATACCGCTTTCGGTATGCAGATTTTCATAAAAATAATTGCAACGGGAAAGACTATCGCATTGGAAGTTGATAACTCGGATGCAATTGAAAATGTAAAAGCAAAAATTCAGGACAAAGAAAAAATAGAACCTGCCGTCCAATCTCTATTTTTCGCCGGAAAACTATTACAAGATGGCCGTACATTAGCCGATTACAATATCCAAAAAGAGGCTACCATCCAGTTATATTTTCAATTTACAAAATCCCCATTTATTGATACTGTGCCAAACCAAAAACTCACAGTAGGCGATTCAACAAAAATTTCATTTTCTGGACAATTTTTCGATACTACCTTTCAAATGGGCATGCGTGCTTACCGGTTAAACACCACTGCGGCTGCAAGTAATTTGGAAATTGTGGGTGATTCTTTCTTGAAAATATCGGGGAAGCAGGTAGGTATAGACACATGGGTATTGGAACTAAACCCTACCGGATGGACAGTGATTGACGAGAATCAAAACGTAGATACCTCCAAATCCTTATTACGCGATACATTTTTTGTAGAAGTAAAGGCTCCAGTACAAAACTCAACCGTAACCAAGGCCGAAATTCAGCTCAACTTTCACCCAAACCCATGCAAATCGCAGCTTATGGTAGAAGCGATAAACAACCGGGGGTATTATTCAATTATCTCTATAATAGGAAAAGTAATCACTCAATTTACACCTTTCACAGGAACATTTGAGATCGATTTCTCGCAGTTTTCAGCCGGTATTTACACGATAGAATTAAGGGATGAAACCGGGAAAATATCAGCATTCAAAGTAATCAAGGAATAATTTCGTATATTTGCAGCCCGTTTAGAGAGGTGTCCGAGCGGTCGAAGGAGCACGCCTGGAAAGTGTGTATATGCCAAAAGCGTATCGAGGGTTCGAATCCCTTCCTCTCTGCAAAATAGACTATTATTTTACCCTTAAAACCCCGTAAGCCCAGTTTTTTCGGGGTTTTTTATTTTTAGTATTTGCTAAAACGACCCTAAAAACGCGTAAGTTCTGCGTACAATAGTGGGATTTTAAAATCCGAACCTAAACCATCCCACTTTTTACCCATAATTAAATATTAATCAATGGATTATAAATTAACAACTATATATTACTCTTATAAAAATCGACTACAAAGATTTCAATTTTTTATTGCAATATTATATACAAACTATGGCATATCGATTTTACAATAATTGAGGAAATAGGCTAAGTACTCGGGCAATTTTGTACCCAAATAATACGGTAAATTCATTAACCAAAATGCTTTACCTTGGGGTGTAATTGCTTCTTCAATGTTGAAAGCCCCGGCATACATCCTAACAGCAAATGAATGTTCAGATTTATTCACAAACTCATGCAATGATCGAAGACTTCCAGTTTTACCCGATTTAATTTCTATCGGGATTAAATAATTTCTGAATGGATAAACCAAATCTACTTCCGCATTACTATCCTTTGATTCTTTAACCCAAAAATGCGGCATTACAGAATACTCACTAAGTGATAAAACTTCTTGAACAACCAAATGCTGAATAATTTTACCTCGTTGAAAATCACTCATATCATTCAATCCTATCATTTCCCCTTGAATATTGAGCACATGATTTAGTAATCCAGTATCTAAAAATTGCAATCTAGGACTTTTGTTTAAATTAGGTAAAATAGGCAAGTTTATATTCGTGGTCGGATAAACCAAACGTATAATTTTTGCCATATCTAAAGTATGCAATGCCTCCGATATTTCCCTTGAACGATAGTTGCTTCCACCAAAGTTTGCAAATTTAATTCGATCCAACTCGAAAGGTGCCTTGTCAATAACAAAACGAGTTATATTTTTCGCCATTTTATTTTTGCCATAGCGTTCAACGTCGTCCTTATATGTTTGCCATATATTGAGATAATACGTTCTCAAACTAGCTACTGACCTATTATTTTTAAAGTCAACAACTACTTCAGGCATACCACCAACGACAGCGTACTGGTGAAACAATTTCAATAAAATTTCATGAAATTGAGGCTTCAAAGGAATTTCATCCAATTTCTCTTTGGCAACTTCATGATCTATCCCCACTAAAAACTCCTTAAAATTTAATGGATATAAGTTCAGGTATTCAACCCTACCTACTGGAAAACTGGGAACTTCATTTAAAGCAAATTCGAGCAATGACCCTGCAGCAACAACATGTATATCCAGTCTTTCCTCATAAAAATAACGAAGTAATTGAATGGCCTTAGGGTTCTCCTGAATTTCATCGATAAACAACAACGTGGAATTAGGAACAAACGTTTTACCAAACATCAGCAACACCGCATCCAAAATGCCATTCACATCATCCAACTGAAATAGTTTATTGTGATCCGCCCTCTCCAAATTCAACTCTAAAAAACAATTGAATCGTTTAGCAAATTGCCTAATCAATGTAGTCTTCCCAACTTGCCTTGCTCCTCTCAGTAAAACAGGCTTGTGCTTGGGGTTTTCTTTCCAAGTCAAAAGCTTACTAAACGCATCTCTATAAATAACATCCATAAAAAATAGAAAATCAATCAATTATACAAATATATGGGTTTTATTTGTAACAAAGCGAACCCAATTTACTTACATTTTTGTCACAAAGCGAACCCAATTTTTATTGATTTTTGTTATAAAGCGAACCCAATTTGAAAAATCTTTAATTCAATAACTTCCTTGAGATAGTTAATAAAATATTCCTCTACATTGGGAAACCCCGTTATTGAGATACAGTGGGGATGGGTTAATCCTATTCTTCTAAAACAACTCTGATATTGTATAATGGCAGAAACTGCAATGAATTAACAACATTGGATTTATTATTGTGAAAAAAAATAACCGCCTCGATGTTAAATCAACCCCATGAAATTTATTTATAATTTTACATTCGCCATAACTGCCTTGCTATTGCTAAGCTTTGCACCTCAAACCAATCCAGTATTTACGGTAGAAATTCTGCAAGACAATAAAATAATACCGATAGAAAACCATGTTGCCACGTTAGAAAAAAAGGAATTTCAGTTGAGAATCACCCTAAATAATCACGATGGAATCTATTTCCATTCGTCGTTTAATCCTAAATATTTCAATCAAAAAGACAATCAAGAAATCACAGGCCTTCAAACGATTAGTAACTTCACCAGGGTAGAAGAGAATTTTAACACGGATAGAGACATGGAAATAGACGATGAATCTATTTCCTATTTATTTTACGATAGAACAATAAATTGGCATCGTTTCGACAAAGATGTACAAGTTAATGGCAATACCGTTGTAGGAACCAAAACCATTGAAAAAATTTACATTGAACGCAATAAAAAAACAATCCCTCTCAGTAATATAAATCGAAGTGTTTATTTATTTTTCTTTGCTACCAATAATCAATCCGGTGGCAATACAGCGACCAAAGAACTGGGTCGTTATAAGGTTGAACTCCGATGGAAGTAAATGGATACAATCGATTTCATTAATATCTAAAACAACATCAAGCTATTATCAATCGTCTTAAAACAGATTATTATCATTGAGTTATTGAATCATCCATGAACATCCTTAAAAACCTTTGTTATTTGAGTCGTAAATCAACTTCCAGAAGTGTAATTGCAATTTGCTCACTTTGTTTGGGATACATTCCTTTTGCCCAAGGGCAGACAATCAAGAAAGTTTACTTTATCGGCAACAGTTATACCGCCTTTAATGATTTGGCAGGAATCACTCAGTATATTGGCGCATCCCATGGCGATACGTTTGAAGTAAATACGCGTGCTCCTGGAGGAACTTCATTCAGTCAGCACAGCTTCGCTCCCGATTTATTTACTGAACTTAGAAATGGCCAATACGATGCCGTAATTCTTCAAGAACAAAGTCAAATTCCTTCTTTTCCCTTATCGCAAGTACAGTCCATGTGTTTTCCGTATGCCAAATTGTTGGTAGACTCCATCCGTGCCATCAACCCTAACAGCAAAATTATTTTTTACACTACTTGGGGTAGAGAAAACGGCGACGCACAAAATTGCCCTAACTGGGAACCCGTTTGCACCTTTCAAGGCATGAACGAATTGCTTAGACAGCGTTACCAGCAAATGGCCAAGGACAACAAATGCAAAGCGGCACCAATTGCCTCTATATGGCGCGACCTGAGAGACACAACCTCTATACAACTATATTCGGGCGATGGGAGTCATCCATCGATCCAAGGGTCTATCGTAGCAGCAGCAACGATATATGCCACGTTGTTTTCAAAGCAATTAAATTCAAATATTCAGTTGCAGGCTATTAACGCTCAGCAAAAATATCAAATCCTTAATACGGTGAATAAAGTTATCAGTGATTCCCTATCGTTTTATGATTTTGAAACTAAAACACCAAATTCAACTAAACAATTTGACACTTACAATAGACCCAAAGCACTATGCTTAAGTCCAGAAAATCCTAAAGTCCACCTCAGTGAAACTAGCATTTCTATGACATTAGACCAACCCTTATATTTGCACTCAGTCTATGGAACTACGGTTTGCAAGATTTATAAATCCCATGGAGTAGCCTACATCGAGCTACCTATTAACGACTTAAATGCTGGATCATATATTCTTACCAATAGAAGCAATTTCCAACAATAAATCTTAATTTTGAAATAGGGTATTTCATATATTTTTTTCGATATGGAGAAAATACCAAATTTTAGGCATGCATTTTATAAAATTTGGTATGTAAATTGCAATTAACCAGAAAAAAACAATATGAATACTCAAACTAAAACAATGTTAACCCTAGGATTGGGTTTACTTTGGTCTACTGTATCAGTAGCACAAACGATTAAAAAGCCAGGTGCACCTACATCAGCTCAACAACCAAAAACTGGTACAACGGTTGCAAAACCAACTACTGGAACAACTGGCACTACTTCTGGAAGCACAGTAAAACCAAACACTAGCAAACCTGCTACAACTACAACCCCTGCAAAACCTTTAGCTGTAGGTCAAGAACATTTAGGAGGAATCATTGTAAAATTGAATACTGATGGAAAATCAGGTTTGATTGTAGCTGGACAAGACTTACCTCAACAAATGACTTGGGCCGATGCAAAGAAAGCCGTGGATGACATGGTAGTTAAAGGACCTAACTATGATTTTACTGATTGGCGCTTACCAACAAAAGACGAATTACAAGCTTGCAACGATAACTTATTTAGCCAGAACTTAGGTGGTTTTCTTCAGACTGCTTACTGGACATCTACTAACCACGTTACTCCTGAAAGTGCTATTTGTTTCGTATTTAGCAGAGGCAATTCAGGAACTCGTCCTTATGCTCGTACAAGCAAAATCAACGTTAGACCTGTTCGTACATTTTAATTGAACAATCCCTACCAAAAGTAATTTTATCTTTTGGAATACTATGAAAATCCCTCATCGTTCGGTGGGGGATTTTTTTTAATTATGATGCCCATCTTCAATCATATTATATTTTCAATTGATATCAAATCTCGCTGCGTTTCCGCTTAGGCAAGGATAATCGTTCAAGAACTCTCTGAGAATCTTCCTGCACTTCTTTTTTGTTTCTCCATCCCCATAAACGATCTTTCGCCTCGTTATACGAAATTTTCAAATCGATTATCGGCTTTGGATAATCTCTCCCTATTTCCACTTGATACCAAATCTGCTCCGCAGGAGTTAAGGTCCATGGTTCAAATAGTTTGGGCACTGGCACCTGTGCTAACGCTGGTATCCATTGCTTAATGAAAGTACCTTCAGAGTCATGATCTTCTGCCTGCTTGGTAGGATTGTAAATTCTCAACGTATTGGTACCCGTAAAACCAGCCTGCATTTGAATCTGGGGAAAGTGAATACCCGGCTCAAAATCCAAAAACTGCTTAGACAAGTGTTCCGCCGCCACTTCCCAACTCTCATTTAAATAATGCGTTAAAAAACTCACCAACATGGCACGCATTCTAAAATTCAAATAGCCAGTAGTCATTAAACTACGCATGCAAGCATCAACCAATGGAACCCCAGTCTTCCCCTCTTTCCAAGCCGTAATATGCAACTCATTGTTATTAAATTGCCAATTGCGATACCCCGAATTAATGGGCAAAAATTCCATGCTACACTGACTTTCAAATTTTTGAATAAAATGCTCCCGCCAACGTAATCGAGAAGCAAACTGTGTAAAATTCCGTTTCCA
>JACCDW010819799.1_pt1 | contig 14989 bp, 11 predicted proteins | sample 7449781 | NCBI WGS metagenome assembly JACCDW01 (sample SAMN15323449, study PRJNA562643) | freshwater metagenome | isolation source: river surface water | place: USA:Blue River Watershed | collected 2017-08-18
AATTTCCCTTTCTTGCTGCATAGTAGGCAAGTCCATTGTGTTGCCCACCTTCTCTTCTCATCCAGTAAACCGTTCTGTCGGTATGAATAGCTGCACTCCCATTTAGAACAGATGTAAGGTTGATGCCGTTGATCGGGTGTTCAACACTTGCTCCTGCAATGTTGGCCAGGGTTGGGAAAAAGTCCATCAACAAGGCCAGCTGATTGGAACAGCTGCCCGCCTTTATCTTGTTTTTCCAAACAACAACAGCGGGAACTTTTATGCCTCCTTCGAGCATGTCTTGTTTTCCTCCATTGAGTATTCCATTGCTCTGCCCATGGGGAAGTGAACCACCATTGTCTGAGGAGAAAACAATGATGGTATTGTTCATTTGCCCAGATGCTTCCAGTGTTGCCATCAGTTTGCCAATGGATGCATCAAGGTGTTCAACCAGGGCAATGTTTTTTGCTCTTAATTCTGTTGCACCAGGTTCACGTTGTTTTACTTTTTCAAGAAACTCCGCAGGCGGTTGAATGGGGAAATGGGGTGCATTGTAGGCCAGGTAAAGAAAATAAGGAGCGGTGGATTTGCTTTTTTCAACTACGTAATCGATTGCCCAATCTGTAAATAGATCGGTTGCATGTCCTTGCGGGTCAATTTCTTTTTCATTCTCTCGCATCCAGTTGATGCCTTCGCGGCGATGCGTATAATAGTCGTCCATCATGTCTCCCAAGAATCCTTTGAAATGGTCAAACCCTTTGCTGTTGGGGATGTTGGGCTTGTCAAATCCAAGGTGCCATTTGCCAATGATGGCTGTTTGATAACCTGATTTTTTTAGCACAGCAGGCAAGAGGATGGCATCTTTTTTCAGGTAGCCCCAGGAATCTTTTTCCTGTTGCCTGATGACGCCCGGCACTCCAACTAAATCAGGGTATTTGCCAGTAAGCAGGGCAGCCCTGCTCGGAGAACATACTGTTGAATTGGCATAACAATTTTTCAAAAAAATCCCCTTTGCTGCCAGGGCATCGATATGAGGAGTTTTGACATCCTTTCCGCCAGTGAAAGACAGGTCCGCATAGCCCAAATCATCTGCAAGGATGAAAATGATGTTGGGTTTTGATGCAATGGTGGATTGTGCAACTGCATTGAATTGCAACAGCATCAAGAGTTGAAACAGCAGGAAGGTAATTGGCTTCATGGTTTAAATATAGCCAATTCTGTTTTTGTCAAGCCAGCTGGATGGGTATTTGAAAACTGATTGTAGCCAGATGCCTAAAGGTTTTCCTTCACAAAATCAGCGCAGTATTGTTTGATCATCTCCCTGACTGTTCTGAACTGCTCCATGATTTCTTCTTCTGTTCCTGTTGCTTTGGCAGGATCAGGAAAATTGTAATGAAACATCTTTGCCCCAGTTGGGAAATAGGGGCATCGTTCCTTCGCATTGTCACAGACTGTGATCACAAAATCCATGTCAATGTTTTGGTACTCCAGCACATTGTTGGAAGTGTTGTTTGAAATATCCATCCCATCTTCTTTCATGATGGCGATGGCCCTGGGGTTCACACCGTGGGTTTCAACGCCTGCAGAATAAACCATGGCCTTTCCTGCTGCAAAGGATTCAAGGTATCCGTGGGCCAGCTGGCTCCTGCAACTGTTGCCTGTGCAGAGTACGAGTATTTTTTTCATCTGATCTTGATTTAGCAGCAGCCACCACCGGGCGTGCATTGTTTTGTTTCAATTGGTTTTTGTGCAAATACAGTGATGCTGAAGATGCCGATTCCTCCTGCGCGAAAATTTGCGATCTCTTCCGCACTCAGGTGTTTGATTAGGATATCATCAGGAATATAGATGGGCTTTTCTTTTTGGATGGTGATGTTTTCAAATCCATTGGCATTGATCAGCTCAAGATAAACCTGTTTTTGAATGGCTCCGGAAACGCAACCTGCATACATTTCCGCAGTTTCTTTCAATGCAGTGGGTAGGGCTCCTACCAGCACCACATCTGAGATGCTGAAGTGGCCGCCAGGCTTGAGCACCCTGAAGATCTCCTGGAAAACGCCATGCTTGTTTGGGACAAGATTCAAAACACAATTGCTCACCACAACATCAGCAACGTTGGAGGTGATGGGCATGTTTTCAATATCGCCCTGCCTGAATTCTACATTGTTGAAGCCCCTGACTTCAGCATTTTTTCTGGCTTTTTCAATCATGGCATTGGTGAAATCAATGCCAATCACTTTTCCGGTTGCACCTGTTTCATGTCGGGCAATAAAACAATCATTTCCTGCGCCACTGCCAAGATCAACCACAACATCGCCTTCCTTGATTCTTGCAAATTGCGTTGGCAAGCCGCAACCCAATCCAAGGTCTGCGTCAGCATTGTATCCTTCAAGGGTTGTGTAGTCTTCTGACATGATGTTGTACACTTCAGTACTGCATCCGCCAGCGCCGCAACAGGAAGACATGTTTGTTTCCTTGTCTTGCAGGGCGATCTCGCTGTATTTCTGTCTGACGATTTCTTTTAATTCTGCTTCGGTTTTCATTCTATTGTTTTTTATGCGTGATGGATTCAACAACATTTTATGGCAGTCTGGGCAGGGCGTTCAAATAAATTGCTCAATGCGGTTTTGGCTTTTTCCCATTCAACCGCATCAATGCAATAACAGACTGATGTCCCTTCAATTTCACCTTTGATCAGCCCTGCTGCTTTCAACTCTTTCAGGTGCTGGGAAACAGTGGATTGGGAAAGCGGGATTTCATCCACGATATCACCACAAATGCAGGCTTGTTTTTTGATCAGCACATTCAGGATCAAAACACGGGCCGGATGCGAAAGGGCTTTCGCATATTTTGCCACTGTATTTTCCTCTTCGGCAAATGCATGGTTTTTATTGGCTCCCATATTAATCGCAATATTACGATTAATTAATGGATTCACCAAAATGCGGGTCATTGCCTCACCTTCTCAGGATCAGCCAATCATGTTGTTGGTCTAAAAAGCTTGTTTAAATTTTGCTACCTTCAAGGGCATATCCCAAATGCAGCATTAACACAATCGCATGTACAAATCAACCGCATTTCTTGCCTTTTTGATGTTCTTCACTAGTTTTGCATCTGCCCAAACAAATGATCTTGCCATCATCAGGCAAAGGGTGATTGCTGAAATGTTTGCCAATCCGGTTGCCGACAACCAGGTAGAAACCGTTGTTGCCAAAATGAAGGCGGATGGCAGCTTTCCCGGCATTGATTATGCAGACCTCAGCAATATTGCAGGGTTCCCACAGCAGCGACACCTCATTGATCTTCTTTACCTGGCAAGGGTCTACCAATCAAAAAATTCCAAGTACTACCACTCAACGCAATTGATGGAAACGATTACTAGAGGGCTGGAGTTTTGGGTGAAAAATGATTTTATCGGCGACAATTGGCATGACAGCCAGATTGCTGTTCCTACGCTCCTGGTCAACCTGATGCTTGTGATGGGCAATGAGCTTCCCAGTGACCTGGTTGAAAGGCTGCAACCCATTATTGGAAGGGCCAACATGAGTGCTTCTGGTGCCCGTCCGAGTGGCGACAGGATTGTGATTGCAGGCATCCTGGCCAAGAACATGCTGTTCAGGGAGAACTTTGCCGAATTTGAAAAAGTGATCAAAATCATTGAAGGCGAAATCAAATTTTCAACTGGAGAAAGGGGAATTCAACATGACTATAGTTTTCACCATCGCCCGGATCGGGTGAACAATACCACCTCTTATGGCTATGGTAAATTCGCCAATGCGTTTGGCGAATGGCTGGTGTATGTGAATGGAACGAGGTACCAGTTTTCAAAAGAAAAAATCAACCAGCTGGTAGACTATTATATCGATGGCATCACCAAGCAATTGGTTTATGGCGTTTATGAGGATGTCAGTGTAAAGAACCGAGACATCACCAGCCGATCCAATTTCCAACCCCGCGGCACACTGGAAATTGAGCGCTTGTTGGTGGGCACAGATTACCGCAAAGCGGAACTGGAGGAATTGATCCGCCTGAGAAAAGGAACTGCAAAGCCAACAAAATCTTTTGCGAAGTTCTTCTGGCAGACAGAACATTTTGTTTTCCAGCGCCCCAATTTTTATACCACGGTAAGGATGTTTTCCACCAGAAATGCGAACATGGAAATGCCCTACAATGGTCCGGGCAAAACCACCCATCACCGTGCTGATGGCACAAATTATCTTGTCTTGAAAGGCAATGAATACCACAACATCTGGCCGGTCTATGACTGGCAAAAAATATCAGGTACCACGGTATTGCAGAAGCCCAAATTGTATGGTCCGGAGGAGATTCAAAAGAAAGGACTGACAGGGTTTGTAGGTGCAGTAACCGATGACCTCTATGGCGCTGTGGTATTTGATTTCAAGAGCCCGCATGACATGGTGGAAGCCAAAAAATCCTGGTTCTTTTTTGATGAGGAATATGTTTGCCTTGGAACTGATATCCGTTCCGAAAGCAAATTATCCGTGGCTACCACCATCAACCAAGTTATACTGAAGGGTCATGTTACCATCATGCAGGATGGTAACATGCAGGCACTTCCACTGGGCAATAGGGTAACAGAAAAACTGAAATGGATACACCATGACAGAATCGGCTATATTTTCCCTGAGCCTGCAAAACTCAATGTATCCAACCAAAACGAATCAGGTACCTGGGCAGCCATCACCGATCAAAAAAACATCAGCAAAGAATTGGTGACTGAACCCGTATTCAAACTCTGGTTTGACCATGGCGCGCGTCCGGCGAAAGCAGGCTATCAATACATTGTTGTGCCTGATGTAGACCAGAACAAGTTGATGGAAACCAGTCAAAACAACCGCTCCATCAAGATCTTGTCCAATACCGATACCGTTCAGGCGGTACTGCACGGCAAACTCAACATGGTGCAGGCTGCATTTTACCAGGCAGCAGAACTGAAAGTTAGCCCAACCCTTTCCCTGAAAATGGACAGCCAGGGAATGGTCATGGCAAGGATGGAAGGTAGTCGCATCAAGGCCATCAGTGTTGCTGATCCGTCAAGAAAATTGAGGCGCATCTGCCTCACTGTTCCTGGCATCTATACCATAAAAAAAGAGGGCCTCATTTGTTTGCCCAACAATCAGTTGCAGCAAACCATCCTGCTCATCGACCTTCCGCAAGGAGTGTATTCTGGAAAATCAGTCAATCTTCAATTATAATTTCAAGCAATCATCATCATGAATTATCAGGCAAGTCAATCCAGGTATCAGCAAATGAGCTACCGCCGTTGCGGAAATAGCGGCCTCCAGCTCCCCGCCATTTCATTGGGTCTCTGGCAAAATTTTGGACATGTCGATCTTCGTTCAACTTTTGAACAAGTCCTCCATACTGCATTTGATCTGGGCATCACCCATTTTGACCTGGCCAACAATTATGGTCCGCCACCAGGCAGTGCTGAGTCTAATTTTGGAGACATCATGCAGGGTAATTTTGGCAAATACCGTGATGAGATGATCATTTCCACCAAGGCAGGATATACCATGTGGGACGGGCCTTATGGAGATTGGGGAAGCAAGAAATACCTGGTGGCCAGTTTGAACCAGAGCCTCAAAAGAATGAAGCTGGATTATGTTGATATTTTCTATCACCACCGTCCAGATCCCAACACTTCTCTGGAAGAAACCATGGCAGCACTGGACCTGATTGTAAGGCAAGGAAAAGCACTGTATGCGGGGATTTCCAATTATCCTCCGGATCAGGCACAACAAGCATTTGACATGCTGAAACAGTTGGGTACCCCTTGCCTGATTCATCAGCCCAAATATTCCATGTTCGTGAGAACGCCTGAAGAAGGATTGCTGGATGTGTTGGGGCAAAACAAAGTGGGATGCATCGCCTTCTCACCATTGGCACAAGGCATGTTGACCGATAAATACCTCAATGGTATTCCGGATCAATCCCGCGCCAGCAGGAATCCTTCGTTGAAGCCGGATCAAATTACTCCAGTAAAATTGAATGCCATCAGGCAACTCAATGCAATTGCTGAACAGCGTGGACAGAAACTGGCTGAGATGGCAGTTGCCTGGTTGTTGAGGGATGATCGTGTTACCAGCGTACTCATTGGTGCCAGCAAGGTGGCCCATGTTCAGGATGCCTGCAATGCTCTCAAGAATATTAATTTTACAGCAGCTGAGCTTTCTGCCATTGATGAGATTCTGAAGAATCTTGATTGATGATTATTCCCTGCAAATTAAGAAGTAAGGATTTTTAATTTGATAAATATTATTGATAAAATGGAATTGACTATTTACCAGGTAGATGCATTTACAGACAAATTATTTGGCGGTAATCCCGCCGCAGTGATTCCATTGGAAGCATGGATTGACGATGGATTGATGCAAAAAATTGCATTAGAGAATAACCTTGCTGAAACGGTTTTTTTCGTAAAAAATGAACTGCGCTATGATATCCGCTGGTTCACACCCAATGTGGAAGTAGACATCTGTGGACATGCCACGCTGGCTTCCGCATTTGTATTGTTCAACCAGTTGGACTTTGCAGGTGATAAAATTGATTTCTTTTCACACAGGAGCGGACTCTTGACTGTAACAAAAAATGGAGATCTGCTCACGCTTGATTTTCCTACTGATAAATATGTTGAGGTGGCATTGGATGAAAAGCTGCTTTCTTGTTTTGAAGAAACGCCAAGCAAAGCCTATAGAGGAAGAAATGATTTTATGCTGATCTTTTCAAGTGAAAAGCTGATCAGGGAAATGCAACCAGATTTCAGGAAAATCGGAGCATTGGACTGCAGGGGAGTCATTGCCACTGCAAAAGGTGATGAAGTAGACTTTGTTTCCAGGTGGTTCGGCCCGCAATCGGGAATTGATGAAGATCCCGTAACAGGTTCTGCCCATACCACCCTGGTGCCTTATTGGCACGAAGTCCTGGGCAAGGATGAACTCAAGGCTTTGCAGGTTTCACCCCGCTGTGGCAGTCTCTCCTGCAAGTACCTGGGAGATCGTGTGGAAATCAGTGGCCAGGGGGTTTTGTACATGGTGGGCAAGATATTCGTTTAGTGAAAGCATGTTTCGAACCATACTAACAAACATATTACATGAAATTATTCAAAGTTGAAGGTGCTGTGCTGTTGCAAACAGCATCAGCGGAATACAAGATAGAGAACCTTTCCTGGGATGCATTGGTCAACCAGGAGAACCTCTATGATTTTCTGGATGCTTATGCAAAAACGCATGAACCCCTTGCATCAACCATCGATGGCAAGCTGTTGGATGCGCCGATTGAAAGCCAGGAAATATGGGCTGCTGGCGTTACTTATTTGCGCAGCAAGGAAGCCAGGATGGATGAGTCTAAGGAGAGTGGTGCTGCAGATTTTTATGCCAAGGTTTATGAGGCGAAAAGACCGGAACTGTTTTTCAAGTCAACTGCTTCAAGGTGTGCTGGTCCTGATCAGGAAGTACTGATCAGAAGGGATTCACAATGGAATGTTCCTGAGCCGGAGTTGACCTTGTTTGCCAATGCGAGCGGAAAGATTGTTGGCTATACCATTGGCAATGACATGAGCTCAAGGGATATTGAAGGGGAGAATCCCTTGTATCTGCCCCAGGCAAAATGCTATCAACGTTCTGCGGCCATTGGACCCTGTTTGCTGGTGCCCTCAAAACCGATTGATGCGGATACCCAAATCCACATGTCCATCGAACGAAGCAACGAAATAGTTTTCAGTGGCAGCATCTCCATCAACCAGATGAAAAGAAAACACGAGGAACTGATCGGCTATCTTTTCATGGAAATGGATTTCCCACAAGGGGTTTACCTGATGACGGGTACTTGTTTGGTGCCGCCCAATGATTTTACCCTTGCGGCAAACGATCTCGTTCATATCTCCATTGATGGAATTGGAAGTTTAAGGAACAAGGTTGCCATCAAACAATAGTTTATCTTATCTTTTGAGCATAATTATTTTACTGCAATGAGAAATATTTTTTCTTCCCTCACTTTTGCCTTGCTCATGTTTTCAATGAATGGTTGTAAGAAGGCTACAACCACAACCATTGTTGACAATCCTCCCGGGAATACAGGCACTGGGTTGATAGATCCTGCAACACTCAAGGGTTCCCTGGTTTTTCAATCGAATTTTGAACCGCCCTGTGCAGTGACGCCTATCAATGCAACGACTGACAGGATCACTGGGAAGGATGCACAGTTGGGATCCAGCAATGACTGGGATGCACTGGAAGGAAATGTATTGAGCACAAGGCCCTATTTCAATTACAATGGCGGAGATCTTTCCAAGCGGTTTGCTAAAATTGCAACAGACCCGGTCAATGCTACCAACAAGGTCTTGCATTACAGCATCAATGACTCCTGGACAGAAACAGGTGGTGACATCAAGGCAAGGGTGCAATATGAATTCTATGGCATCAAAGGGGGTTACAAGGAATACTATCAATCTATGCGTATTTTTCTTCCTGACGAGTTTACCCTTTTGAGAAAATATCCCAATACCATCAAATGGCTCACCATTGTGGAGATCTGGAACAACATCACCTGGAGCCAGACGGTGCCGAATCGTTACAGGCTGACTCTGGGCATTGGCAAACTGATCCCAACCGAGGACGACCTTCATTTTATCCTGGATGCACAGGATTGCTTGCTGAACCCGGATGGCAGCCAGGTGTATACCACATTGTGGTCTGCGAATGGCGCCAAGTCAGCAGTGCCGATTGGCAAATGGTTTACCCTGGAATATTATTTCAAAGAAGGGGATGCAAAAAATGGAAGGTTCTACATGACCATTGAACCCGATGGGGGCAAGAAAGAAATGATTTTTGATGTCACCAATGTGACCCACAACTCAAAGGATACAGCCCCTGATGGTGTGACCCATTTCAATCCGATGAAAATGTATACGTCCAAGGAACTGATAGCCTTCTTAAAGCAGCAAGGCAGATCGCTCAACATCTATTGGGATGATTTCAAATTGTGGAAGAAATAAAACCAAGTCAATTCAACAATATGCGTATTTTTTTCATTGCTTTTTTGTTGCTTACCGTTACGGCATCTTTTGCAGAAGCTACTGCTTCCCATATTGTTGAAAATACTTTCAAAAGAAACCCAAAAGAAGATAGGGAAGTAGTTGCTGATTCCATTTTGGTTGAAGGCTATTGGAGAAATTTTCATTTTCGAAAACCCAATCTAAAATCAAAGGGATTCAGTCTTGTATTTGTGATGCATGGTTCTGGTGGTTCCGGCCCTCAGATGATGAAAAGGGTACCTGAATTTGATGGGATTGCGGATCAGGAAAAAATGATTGCTGTTTTCCCAACAGGCTATAAAAATTTCTGGAACGAGTGCAGGAAAAAATCCACTGCAGAAGCCAATGCCATTGACATCAATGAACAGGCTTTTTTTCAGGGGATGATCAATTATTTTGTCAAAAAATATGGCATTGACAAGAAAAAGGTTTTTGCTGTAGGCACCTCTGGTGGCGGCCACATGGCCTTTAAGCTTGGATTGACAATGCCTTCTGCATTCAAGGCCATCACCGCTATTGTGGCCAACCTCCCCGATACCAACAACCTGGATTGTGCTCCTGCTGGCATACCCATGAACGTAATGATCGTGAATGGTACCGAAGACAAGACCAATCCATACAATGGCGGTGAAGTCATTCTGGCTAGTGGAAATTTCGGACATGTGCGTTCTTCTGAAAGGACATTGCAGTATTGGGCTGAACTGGCCGGCTATACTGGATCACCAGCAAAGACATTGTTTCCTGACCTTGATCCAAATGATGGGAAACGCATTGAAGCATATAGCTACAGTGGAGGAAAAAAAGAAGTGAAGCTCCTGAAGGTGATTGGCGGAAAACATGATTATCCTGGCGACATCAATGTTCATCTTTATGCCTGGGAATTTTTCAAGTCGTTTCAGTAAATTTCAATCCTACCATGCAGTTTGACAAAGACCTGATGATCCAATTGAGGGATGCTGATGAAGCCGCATTTAGACAGGTTTTTGACCGGTATGGAAAAAAAGTTTATAGGTACATTATACACTATGTAAAAGTTGGGGTTGAGGCAGAAGACATCACACAAAATGTATTCTTGAGGATCTGGGAAAAACGAGGGCAGCTTGATCCTGAAAAATCTTTTGAAGGATTTATTTTCACTATTGCCTACAGGGCAGTGATGGACCATTTCCGGACTAATCCTAAACGCTTGCAAAGTTTGTTTCCTGTTGACCTGCTCACTGATTCCATTGTTTCAACAGTCGGTGCAGATGCATTGCTCAACCACCATCAACTAGAATCAATCTACCAGCAAGCCCTGCATGCACTTCCCCCAAAACGAAAAGAAATCTTTTTGTTGAGCCGGCATGGAGGGCTAACAAACAGACAAATTGCTGAACAGTTGGGCATCTCCATCAAAACGGTAGAAAGCCAGATGACAGCCGCCCTTACCTTTCTCAAAAACTTTTTCTCCCATACAGATTTTGGGAGGGCCCTGATCACCTTGGCATTTATTTTTTATTAGACTAGGGGTATTGCTCATTTTCCCCGTAATCATGTTCAGACCCATTGCATGCCATGAACAAAACAAGCCTTAACAGGTTCTTTTCGAACCAGTGCAGTCCTGCTGAAAGGGAGGAAATCATCCGTTGGTTGTTGGATCCCTCCAATGATTTGCTCATCAAGCATTGGCTGCGGGAGCACTGGGATACAATTTCTGTGGATGAATTGGTTTCCATCGATGAAGAGCCAGACATGGAGAAAATATGGGGCAAGATCCGGTCCAGCATCGAGAAAACCCAATTGGATTCCAACATTAACGGATCATCTCACAAACTTCATGGTTTTGACTTCAGGAAATTGGCTGTCGCTGCATTGATTATTGGTGTTCTGTTCAGCACATATTTCATGTATTCTGCCCTTTCAGTTGATCATAAGGATCTGGCTTCTTCAGGTACCAGTGCAAAACCATCCAATGATATCGCTCCACCCACCCAGGCCAGGGCAACCCTGAAATTGGCAGATGGTTCGACAGTTTACCTTGATAGCAATGTCAATGGAACCCTTGCAAGGCAGGGTGGCGTTGAGATTAAAAGGAATGAAGTGGGTGAAATCATTTATTCTGGCGCTGCCGCTGATGCGATTACCATGAATACCCTGTCTTTGCCCAAAGGAAGCAAGCCAATTCGCCTTGTGCTTTCTGATGGTAGCCTTGTTTGGTTGAATGCAGCATCCTCGATTACCTATCCTACCGCATTTGTTGGAAAAGAAAGAAAAGTTTCCATGATGGGCGAGGCCTATTTTGAGGTGTCAGAAAACAAAGCCATGCCTTTTTTTGTTGAACACAACCAACTGCAGGTCAAAGTACTTGGCACCCATTTCAATGTAAATACCTATGAAAATGAAGCCAGCAACAAGGTAACATTGTTGTCAGGTTTGGTGGATGTTGGCAATGGGAAAGTCACCAAGCGCATCGTTCCTGGCCAACAGGCTTCCATTTCAATGTCTGGATTTTCCATAAAGGAAAATATTGATACGGATGAAGTGATGGCCTGGAAAAATGGACAGTTTTATTTTGGAGGGTCAGACATCAAGTCAATCATGAAACAAATTGAACGATACTATGATGTTGAGGTTGAATTCAGGGATGAAGTGCCATATCAGTTTGTGGCCAAGATCTCAAGGGATGTCAATGTTTCCGCATTTTTAGAGAAGCTTGAACTCACCAACCTGATTCATTTTAAAATTGAAGGAAAGAAAATCATTGTCATGAAATAGAAAATGCACACACAACAAAACATATTTATTAAAAACCAAAACAAATGCAATTTATGCAAAAAATCGCGCTTTGTTTACCACCTCCATACCGGGGCAGACGCTTGTTCAAAAACCTGTTGATCATGAAGCTAACAGCAATTTTAATTATCATCGGATGCCTTCATGCCGGCGCAAAAGGGTTCAGTCAAAAAATCACGTTGAACCTGAAAAATGCACCTGCAGAGCAAGTTTTCAAAAAAATTGAAAAGCAATCAGGTTTCGGGTTCATTTATGCCAAAGAACAGTTGGCAAGAATGAAACCACTCGATCTTGAGGTCAACAGCGCAGCACTAAAAGATGCGCTGAACATACTCTTCCTCAATCAGCCATTTACCTATGTAATTTCCGGAACCAATATTGTTGTGAAGAACAAGGATGCCGGGAATTCAGTGAATGATGTTCCAGCCACGCCTCCTCCATTCCCTGTTACTGGAAAAATTGCGGATGAAGAAGGAAAGCCCCTTCAAAATGTTTCTGTTCTGCTCAAAGGAACTGGAAAGGGTACGGCATCGGGTGTGGATGGTGGATTTTCCATCGAGGTGCCTGAAAAAGGAGGCACGCTGGTATTTTCATCAGTAGGGTATGAAAACCTTGAGGTAAAAGTGTCCAAAGCAATAGCATTGATGCTAACACTTAAGCGTGGCGAAGTCAAGGCAGAAGAAATCATTGTAGTTGGGTATGGTACACAGCGTAAAAAAGATGTGACCGGTTCTGTGGCCTCTGTGCCCAAGGAGAGGCTGCAGCAACTGCCCAATACCAATATTGCACAGGCGCTTCAGGGTTCTGTTCCCGGCCTTCAGATCAATAGCAACTCCGGTGGTGCCGAAGGCAATGACCTGACCATCGATATCCGTGGAAGAAATTCCATCAGTGCAAGCAACAGCCCACTGATCATTTGGGATGGTATTCCTTATACCGGTGGAATTTCTGAAATCAATCCATCCGATGTAGAATCTATTGAAATTTTGAAGGATGCTTCCGCCGCTGCGATTTATGGATCAAGGGGTGCCAATGGCGTCATCATCGTAACGTCCAAGCAAGGTAAAAAAGGAAGGCTCAACATCACCTATGACGGATTCTACGGTACACAGACCATCATCAACAAGCCTGATTTGATGACGGGTGAGGAATTCTATGCGTTCAAGAAGTCAAGGCTTAATATTCCTGTCAATTCAATGACCGCATCTGAAGAAGAAATTTATGCTGCAGGCAAAGCGGTGGATTGGTATGATCTTGCTACGGGAACTGGTGCAAGATCGCAGCACAGCCTCGGTGTTGCTGGCGGATCAGACAAGATCAGTTTTTATCTCGGAGCCACTTACCTCAATGTGAAAGGCATTGCTATTGCAGACAAGTTTGAACGCTACTCCATAAAACCCAGCGTCGATATTAAAGTGAATTCCTGGTTATCGCTTGGGTCTTCTACACAACTTTCTTTTCAGGACAGAAGCGGTTTGCCTGCTACCTTTTCTGGAGATTTCGGAGCGAATTACATGAACCCATTGACCACCGCATATGGAGCAAACGGCAAACCTACCGTTTATGCATGGCCAGAATACAATACTGCCGGCAACCCGCTAGGCGATTTGCTTGCCACCAACAGAGACAACTCTTACCGGGTATTCAGCTCCAACAACCTCAAAATAGATTTTCCTTTTATCAAAGGTCTTTCCTATAAAATCAATACGGGTATTGAGTTTGACAACAACCAGCGTAAAACGTATAATGGTATAGACACGAAAGAAGGTTTTGAGAATGGCGGAAGGGCGGTGAATTATAACTCAGTGGAAAGGAATTTTACCGTTGAAAACATCCTGAACTACAGCCGTATTTTTGGAAAGCACAATGTCAATTTTACAGGGCTGTACAGTGGACAAAAAAATGATTTTGACAGGGATCAATTGATCGGAGTAGGTTTCCCCAATGATGTGCTGACCAATTATCAAATGAGTGCAGCAAAGTTGCTGTCTCCTTCCTCTGCACAGTTTGCACAATCCATCCTCTCACAAATGGCACGTTTGAACTATGGGTATGACAGCCGATACCTCTTGACTGTTACTGCGCGCCGTGATGGTTATTCAGGATTTGGTGATGATACCAAGTATGGTGTCTTTCCATCTTTTGCATTGGCATGGAATATCGGTAATGAAGCATTTGCAGCTGGTAAAACCTACCTCAACAACCTCAAACTACGGGCTTCCTATGGTTTGAATGGCAACCAGGCGGTTTCAAGTTATCAGTCATTGGCAACACTCAGTACAAGAGGCTATCTCAATGGCACCAATTTGCTTACCGGCTATGTTCCCAACAGATTGGCCAATGAGCTGTTGGGATGGGAGTCAACGAAGTCTTTGACCTTTGGTCTTGATTTTGGTTTTTTCAGCAACAGGATTCAAGGCTCATTGGATTACTACAGTTCAAGAACCCAGGATTTGTTACTGGAAAGGAATATCTCATCTGTGCAGGGTTTCACCCGTGTACTGCAGAATATCGGCAAGACGGCCAACAAGGGCATAGAGCTGAGTTTGAATACAGTCAATGTTAAAATGAAAAATTTCACCTGGTCTACCAATTTGAATGTATCACACAATACCAACAAAATTGTTGATTTGTATGGTGATGGCAAGGATGACCTGGCCAACCGCTGGTTCATTGGCAAACCCATACGTGTGATTTATGGTTTGAAGTATGATGGCATTTTCAAGTCAGCAGAAGAAGTTGCAGCATCGGTTCAGAAGGCAAGTGCAAAACCAGGTTATGTAAGGGTATTGGATGCAGATGGCGATGGCACCATCAATACTGCAGCCGACAGGATGATCCTCGGAAACCTTGACCCACGTTTCATCTGGGGGATGACCAATAATTTCAAGTACAAGCAATTCTCCTTGATGGTCTTTTTCCATGGTGTGATGGGCATCACAAAAGACAATCCAACAGAAAATGATGCGGTCTATGGAGATGTGAGGCTCAATACCACAAAGAAGGACTGGTGGTCTGATAAAAACCCTACTGGCACCCATTTCGCCAATGATGCGCTGGCCAATCAGTTTAATGTTGGATTCTATGAAAAAGCTGACTTTACGAGATTCAAGGACATCTCTCTGGCATTTGAACTTCCCCGCAAGGCTCTTGAAAAGATGAAGGTGAATAACATGAAGCTCT
>JACCDW011893499.1_pt1 | contig 14989 bp, 23 predicted proteins | sample 7449781 | NCBI WGS metagenome assembly JACCDW01 (sample SAMN15323449, study PRJNA562643) | freshwater metagenome | isolation source: river surface water | place: USA:Blue River Watershed | collected 2017-08-18
CCAACTAAGTAAATTAATTATTCAACATTTGAAATATAGTTTATATATTTTCTCATGATTAAAACGAAACTTAATTTGTTTTCTGAATTTATATTATCTAAATTGGAAAACTCAAACTCAGAAATACAATTATCCGATTGTACTAATTTTATTTCAATTAAAGGAATAACCGATTCTAAAGAACTAATTTCAATAAAAGATTGTGTGGAAGAGTTCAATACAAAATACGCGGATTATCAAATTCGAAATACAATTGATTTATTAGAGTATAAAGAAACAATACCCTCAAGGACTAATTACCAATTCGAATTCACAGACATAATCTCAGATAACAATATTTCATACTTCGAATTTTCGGAATTCCCTTTCGGATTTTCGCTGTCTCAGGGTAAACTTTTATATTTTTATTTTAAAATGATTGTTGAAAAACTACCATCAGACTACATTTATAAATGTTTGAGATTCGATGTTGAAATCACTGAAAGAGGTGAAACTAATTTCACTATGTACCGTGATTTTCACGAGGATGAAAAACTATCATCTATAATCAAAGATTGCTTCGATTTTAACATAAAGTCTATCGAAGACATAGTAAAAAAAATGGATTTAGAACAATTTATTCTAAATCCAAGTGTCAACATATTCGAAGATTTTATTGTTGAGGACTTTATATTACTCTAAGTTTGTGGTTCTTGATAATGTCTACCGCCTCTGTAAGTTCGAAGTAGTCTCTGTCAGGAACATAAACAAATGACTCAGGGTTATCTTCATCACCTTCTATAACCAATAAAGCAGGAATTAATTCACTATTAGAAACTTGAGAAAACAAGTCATATTCTTCTTTGTGTTCATCAATGTCTCTGTCGTGATACTCAATACCTTCATTAACTAACATTTGTTTGAACTCATCACAGAAAGGACAACCTTTCATAGTATAAACAACAACGTTAAGTGTTTTCATTTTTTAATTTTTTGACATAATTCCGAGGACTTCTGTTGGACTCATGACTCCTGTTTTGGAGAAGTATTCTTTCCCGTCCTTGTAAAATTTTATCGTTGGTACACTTCTGATTCCCAACTCATTCATTGCAAATTCTCTATCGCTGTCGATATCAAACTTATAAATATTATAGTTTTTGATGTCAGTAGATTCGTTAATTAAACTTTCATTTACTCTCTGTAAGTTATTAAGCATGATTTTACAGGGTCCACACCAAGTTGCATAAAGGTCGAGAACAAAGTTTTCACCTTCACTAATCTTCTGTTTTAATTCTAATGTCGATAATTCTTTCATATTATTTGTTTAATTGTGCAAGATAAATAAGTACCTCTGAGCTCTGCTCATACTTATGATAAATAGTAATACTATAATTAATATCATCTACTTTTTCCCAATAAATGTAAAAACCTGAGGGTGATTTATAAAGTTTATTCACAAAAAGTAAATGCCTATTATCATATTCTGCACATCCATGTATGACAGATAAACTTTTACTGTTTTCAATTTTATCAACAGAACTTATTGGTTTTACTGCTTTAGTTTCTGAAAAATAAACTTTTTCTTCTTTTTCTATTTTTCTTATTATTCTATGTTTTTTCATTAGTAGTAGTTTGTAATGTCAACGGAGCGCCAACGGTGATTTCCATGTTCATCAAAATAAGAATCTGATTCAAGTTTTTTTCCTGTCTTAAACTCTTTTGTTAATTTCACGGTTTCGAAGTCTTCATGTTCAATACACTTTTGAAATCTTTTTTTCACTTCAGATAAAATCGGTGCCCAACTTTCATCTAACTGAGAATTAAATCTACCTAAAGACTGTGGTACAGTAAAGCACACTTTATCTTTAATTTTAGAAACTCTAAACTCAATTGATGCTCTTTCCACAGATTCAGGTTCTTTTTTTCTTACCGAAAGAATGTATGAAGATGAAACTCCAACATAAGTTTTTACACAGTTTGATTGAACATAGCTTTCATCAAAATAGCTTTCTGACGAATTCAATAGTTTGGGATAGAAAGTTATGTCCTCTACTTTTATTGGTTTTTCGAGTATATCATACATAATCGGCACGTATATTCTTTTATATGTACCCTTTGTATGATATTCGATTCTTTCAGTATAATCACAATGTTCCTCTTGAAAGGTTTTTTTATCTTTTGCATTCCATTTTGTTTCTGTTTCTCCAAGTTGTTTTAATCTATTATAAAATTGAACGTGGTCAACGAAACTACTCAAATTTATGTGGTAGTCCAAAACTTCCTTGAATATCGAAAGCACCCTCCTTTTTTCAGTTTTGGACATATTCAAGTCATCAAAAGTGTTGATATCATCAAAATTTGGAGTACTCCAAGTAACCAAACCTTTGTCGAATTCTAAACATTTTTTAATCATAGTCTCATCCTGATTGACCCAATCAGAACCAAAAATGAAATACGCTAGTCTAAGAATAGCAATGTTAACAGAATTAATAGTATGTAATACTTTTTTAATCACTCCCCCTGAGAGTCCTTGTCTCTTCATGAATGCATCGACAAGGTTGTATCCATTTTTTTTAATTTCTTTAAGTGGCACAACATTGAAAAAGGAAGTATAAAAAACAATATAATTATCAGGATATTTTATTTTTTTTGACTCCAAAAATTGACGGACTAAAGCATGCTGAAACGAAACATTTTTTAGTTTCCAATTTTCCCCAAATAACTCATCTGAAAAAATTGATATTGCGTCTTGTAGAATATTTTCATTATCTCGTTGTGATAATTTTTTTCCTTTCCAAAAATTCGATAAATCACCAATGAAATTACTCCAAAACAAGTTTTTATGCAAACTTTTTGATGATTTACTCTTCTTACCGTAGTTTCTTAATTTACCACAATAGAAATCACCTGTTTTTTTTGAAAAAGTTACAAAACTCATGTCTTTCCTACCCATGAAGTATACATTACCTGGTAGTCTACTTTTGTTCCCTGAGAAAATCTTCAAAGATACTTTTTCTTCATCGGAGACAACTAACACAGTATTATATACTCGAGTAACTCCACACAACAAGTCACCATAATGTTTAACAAATGTTTCTTCATCTGTTTCAAAGCTAACGTCATTATAGAATACACCTTTATTTTTTACTTTGATAGATGGTCCACTGTAAGTGAATGACAATGAATTATAATCTTTCATTTTTTCTATGAAAAAATAATTTTCTTCGTATCGAAACAACTCCCTCATTCTTAAAATATAGTAAAAAAAAGAAAGGGACAAAGTCCCTTTCATAAGATTAACAATAAGTCTCTGCAAGTTCCCACAACTTAGTGTTGAGTTTGTTTACCTTTTGAATACTGTCAAGTTTTTTCATGGTTACTGAACGACCACGGTTGTTTTGATAGGAAACTCCACCCCTGACAAACTTCTCTTGAACAACGTTGAATGTATTCCACAAGGTCTTGATGTTGTCTTCTGCCCTAACAGGATTGAGAATATCCTCAATTTTCAGAGACATAGGAACTGAACCTGATTCCCAACGAAGAAGTTGAGACTTCTGAACAAAATCAACAATCTGAGCTTCAGACATTTCAACTGATTGCATTTTATTCACAGACCTTTCAATCATGGGAAGTTTCTGTGCAAATCCGTCAGTGATTTCACGGACAGTAGAAATATCGAGATTTGAGTGACGAATCTGAAAAGATTCTGCTACAGATGTGGGAACTGTAAGACCGTTAGAACATACCAACCTGAAAAGTCCTGCAGAAACAGAGAGAGTTGCAGTACCATCATGAGAGTTCCTGATTACCGCTTGGACAACAGAGTCACCAACTTGTGGTAATTGACCATTAGATAATCGGATTTCGTGTAAACCGAACTCAGATTTACCCATCTGACGTACAGAAGATGGTTTCCATCCTTCTCTCTCAAAGTTCTCGAGAACGTCAAGTGTTGGAACGAAAGTGTACTTATTCGAGACTGTAGATTTTGCCTTTGTTGCGAAGATTGAAGGACAAGTAGTTCTGTAAGATTGGAGGTTGATATTCATGTGTTGTGATTTAGAATACAAAGATAATGCATATTATCTAATCAACCAAATTTAATTCCAACAAATATATCCGTATTCTGTTTTTAAGTGTGTCCTATTAATAAAATTTTGTGTTAGATGTGGTTTGTCGTTAATGTCCAAACAAATATCTATAAATTGTTGTTGGGTGAGGATAACTTCCTCACCCTTTTCAGCATTTTTTAATGCAACCTCTTTTATTTTGTTAAAAAATTCATGTTTCCTTTCTTGTGATACAAAATTCATCAAGTCTTTGGGATTTTCGTTAAAAAACTTGATGACACTGTTCATATAAATTTCAACATCAAGGTTCATACTCATATATTTAATTAATCTTCTTCTGTCTCGAAATCCCAAATCCTATCACCCCATTGTTTTCCTCTCTCGTTGAATACCGGTGGAATTTGAACATTCATACTTCCTTGTAAATTAACAAAAACTAAGTTTGGTAATTCAGTTGCAATACAAGCCGGTATTTCCCTCAACTCCTTGTTATCGATAAGTGTAATAAAATTTAGTTGTTTGAGTTCACAAATAGAATTAGGTAAAGACTTCAAACAATTTCTCATAACTAATGTTCCGAGATTCTTAAACCTACTTATCGATTCAGGTAAACTAATCTCTATACTATTTTGGTCTTTATTATATATCGATATAGTTGTTAGATTATCAGGTAAAGTGTCAAATATATCATCTAAACCATAAAGAGCAACGTATTTTCCGACCGCACCTGAGGTGAAGCTATCTATTTTCAATTCTTCACCTTTAATGGTCAAACCCTTAGCGAATTCCTTTTTGAATAACCCTTTGATTTCTTTTGCTTCACCATTCAAAAAATCGATTAGATTGATTCTATGGTCGTGAACGTCCATAAATTGGTCACTTGGGAAATGGAACTGATACCTCGTTGCAGGAAGATTACTTTTTTCTCCTCTATTACCTTCGAAATTATTAGGTATAACAACATACAAAGGACCGTCTTTAATGTAAGTATTAAAATAACTTAGACCAGGTGAAGAAGTACACCATCTAGTTTCTCCTTTTGAAGGTGTCAGATAATGCCCACCATAAAAACACGCAGCATCTTTACCTAAAGGTCCAGGGTCGGCTATTTTGACTACAGTCCACTTATCACCTCTGAATATAACTTCGCCGCCAGGGTGTTCGTATGTTTCTTGAGCAAGTTTCTTTTCTTCTGCAGATGCTTTAGTTTTTTCGAGTGAAAAATCTTTTACCGCATTGTATAATTGTGAAGGGGATAATTTACCTAAATCTCTCTCCCCTTGAATTCTACCACTAAATCTCATGAACTTTCTCAAGTCTTCTGTTATCTTGTCCAAGTCTTCACCAATATACATTTCTTTTTTTCTATCGATAAGTCTCTTGAACTGAGGTGAATCAGGAGCAACATTCATTTCATCTTCGAATATTTCTGGTTTGAGATAATGTTTGATTATCCACTCTGAGTACTTACCAGGTTTGATTTTCATCAATTCCTCGTCAGTTGCTGTTTGAGGGTCAACATTATTCATTTTTGTATCAGGGTCTGCTTGGATAAGTTTGAGAAATTCATCTTTCGTAAGTAATGGCGCAATTCTTTTACCATCTTCTTTGGACTTTCTCGGTTTAAGATACTTGTCACTCATAACCTGCATCTTGGCACTTTCTACAATAAGATTTTTTAATATCGAAGTAAATTTCATGTTCTTTTGAATTTATAATCTATAAATACATTGATTTTACAAAAATAATCAATAATTCAATATCAAAAGCTCTTCCGCAATATTTTGTTTTACCCCTTTTTTTGCCGCTGCCGCCTTAGCAAATTGTTTCCTTTCCCACCTGTACTGATTTTCAGGAAACCATTCATGTAATAGTGGAAAGTCATAATATGATAAACTAAATTTACTATGAACTTTACTTAAAGTTTTTGCCAACCTCTCATGGTCCTCCCTTCCAAATTCGTGGTTAGAATAGTAATTTTCAGTCTTGTAGTAGGGTGGGTCTAAGTAGATATAAGTTTGTTTGGAATCAAACTCTCCAATAACCTCAGCAAAATCCATATTTCTAACATGAGTGATTCTAAGGAAGTGTTCAACCCAATCAGGTTTACTTAATTTATCTCTGAATGATAGATATTTGGAACGATACTTCCCTTTCAAATCTATGAACGATGAGGTCTCAGGTTTACTCCCCGAAAACACTTGAGTAACAACATAAACATATTTAGCCGCAGTTTCATAATCAGGTCCATTACAAGTGAATCCTTCGTTGAATATTTCTGTTTGAAACCTTGTAAACCTATCCCTATGTTCTTGGGGTGTGTTAGATACCCCTAATTGTTGCACAGGGACCGAATCAAGAGCCCTTTGTAGTTCAGAAGGGTTTTGTACACATTTGAATAGATTGTGATTTAGGGGGTTAAAATCGTTGTACACAACTTGTTTCAAATTAGGAAACCTTTTTAGGTCCATATTAAAGAAACACCAAAACATTCCACCGAATGTTTCCAAATAAACTTCCATATCTTGTGGATACAAATCAACTATCCACTTGCCAATTTTAGACTTACCGCCAATATATGATAACATTAGATAAATGTAAGATAAAAGTTACAAAAGGCAAAATTACTTATAACAATTTTTGTAAGGTCGACAAGAAGCTTTCTGAGTAAATCCCATTTTGTCACAAGGAGTTTTACTACAGTAGGATTTACTATACTTGCGAGGTTTCTTAAAATTCTTTTGTTCCTTCTCATCAAGATATTGATGAATAACTCTACGAATAATTTGTTCAGAAATCATACTTATAAATATGTCAGAAAAGAATTGTGATACTTGTAAAAAATCCCCACTAATTTCTATCGAGAAAAAAGCACTTGTGGTTGGATTTTATTTGTTAGTAAGCTCGGTCTATGGTACGATAGAAATTGTGAAAAAGATAATATCATTTTTTTAGTTCAGTTCTATCAAACTTAACAAATAACTTTATAAACATATCCCCGCCATTATATCCCTTACCTTTCAATCTTAACGGTTTTGAAGTGTCGAAAGATGTTGGTGCGTTTACCGTAAGTTCACCATTTGGGTGAGGTATAGTGTAAGTATCTCTAATCAAGTCTTCATAACCTAAGTGAAGATTATATATTAAGTCATTATTCATCTTTTCCCACTTTTCATCTTTTGTCATCACTATTTGAATAACCAAATCACCGTATTGACCATTAGAGAAATCACCTAAATTTTCTAACTTTAAAAACTGTCCGTCATCGATACCAACTGGAAGTTGAATTTTAATCTCGGATGATTCCCCTTTAACTCCCCTTCCATCACAGAAATAACACTTGTTTGTTAAAGTGAATCCTTTTCCTCCACAGGTCTCACAACCTACCACAACTTGTTGAACCATAAACCCTGTACCAAAGGTTCTAACTTGTCTTCCTGAACCACCACAACTTACACAAGCTAATTGGTCTCCACCTGTACCCTTACACTGATGACATGAATGGTTCCTAAAATATGTTATATTTTTTTGTGAACCCAAGAAAGATTCCAATGGTGTTATCTCAACTTTGATTATTTTATCAGGTGCACTCTTTTGTCTTCTGTTTTGTTGGAATGGATTTCCGCCACCGAACATATTTTTAAAAAAAGAATCTATATCCCCTCCGTTAAAAGGATTATTTTTACTCATGTTATATTGAGCTCTTTTTTCAGGATTACTTAGAGTCTCATACGCTTCAGCAATTTCTTTAAACTTCTCACCGCCACTTGGATTCACATCGGGGTGATATTGTTTGGATAACCTCCTATACTCTTTTTTTATTGTTTCATCTGATGCATTCTCTTCAACTCCTAAAATTTTATAGTAATCTTTCATTATGGAAAATTATTTGATTGTCTTATTTGAAAATAAAGTTAAAAAGAAAATAATAAAAAAATACATCACTTTCAAAAAAGCAAACAACTTTTATGAAAAATTAATTTCAGAAAACAACGAAGTCATATTCAGAAAAGAAATTGTTAACAATAATAAAACAAACTTTGAACTCGGATTGGTTGAGTTAAGTTCTAAACAACTGTTACCAATTTATATTACAGATGAAATGGGTCGTAATGTTAAAGTTAAACTTGAAAATGATGATATGACTCTCGTCAGAATAAGTCCTTACAACATAGAGGAAACCATATTTGATTTATCAAAGAATAAGAAAATATATATCAAAGAATTGATTTCCAAATATCTTAAGAAAGATGGTATCAAGTTAGTATCATCTTTACACAATAAAGTTATTATTCAAAATAATGATGTTATTAACCTTTTTGTGTTGAAAACAGATTATGAAGCGGGTAGGTTTTTAGACAGTCTGTCTTCGTATTTTTTCAAGATTAAGAGAGGGGATTGTATATTCGTGAAAGACAATTCACAAGCACAAAGAAAAGAATTATTCACTCTTTTGGAAAAAAATGGGTACAGTAAGAGAAAACTTTATAGAAAATTTACGAATTTTCCTCCATCAAAATAAAGACAAAGTCTGTCCCTGATATTTCTATTGTAAATTGTTTGTGATGTCTATCTACTTCTCTAAAATGATTAATTACTTCACCATATTCACCTTTTGGTAATTCGCAGATTACAGTTGTTTTACCACTGAAGAGTACTTGTAGTGAATCTGCAATCAATGCCAATTTTCCTAATGTCCCCAAATCACTCTTCTTATCCTCTGCCATAAAGTTAATTTTATTTCTTGGGGTTTAAACAAATCATCTTTTTTTATCGACTTAATTTGGTTGATAAAGTCTGATTTGCTTTTTTCGAGCTGAATTTTATCTTTCTTTTTTTCTTTATCAAGCCAATTCAGGATTGACTGGTACCTCTCCGTTTTCATCTATTTCTAATTTTGGTTCATCTGGTTCAAAATCAAAGTACAATTTTTCAAGTCTTTCCAAGTTGTTTTTTTCGAAAGTTTGTTTCAGTTTGTCTACAGTCTGTTTGAACAACATTTCCTTAATCTCCTTATCCTTATTCATCTTGATTGTTTTATTAATCTTAAGGATAGTATCCTGAATCTCTTTTTCGTTCATCTGAGAAACAAATGAAAATCCTTTTAAATCTTCCTCAGATAAATTAAAAGGTACCAACTGACCTTCATCTGCAATACTTTTAGGTATACCCCACTTGGATGGAAATTTCAAATCAATACTAACATAATCTTCAATTTTTCTAATTGAATGTAGATACTCGAAAAAACTTGATAATTCTTGGTAAAAAAAATTCATTTAATTGAAATAAAAATATGTGATTATATAACTTATTGCTGTTCCGAAATAAAAAAGTTCCCTGCCGCTGATATCCAATGGTTGGGGATTTTTTTGCGACAGGGTACCTAAAAATTTAAAGATATTTTTTAGTATAATCAATATACTAAAAACACTTATAAAAAAGAATAAAGCATCAAGACTAACCATTATCTTGTTCTTTTTTATTTTCAAGAATTTCACCTCTCAATTTTTGTAAAAGAGCTTTGAGTTCTTGTGCGGATTTTCTCGCTCTAGTTCCAGCACTCTTATTTCCGTTAAAAAACTTAGTTGTGTCTACTGATAATTGTTCTGTTAAAACTTTTATTTGTTCTAATGTTTCCATGTTTTTTTATTTTTGTTTTTATTGTATAAACATTACATATGGTTTTGGCCAGTGTAAAGATTAGTGAGAATCTAAATTAGATTTTTTTCCATTAGTGAATAAATTTCGGTCAATATATCCAAATCTGATTTAGTAAATGGTTTATCTAAATCGAATACATCCTTAATAAAACTAGAAATTGCGGACTTCAATCCCCTTTGATTTCCGTTATAAAATGTGTCTGTAAAGAAGTTTTTATAATAATCTTTGTGTGGGCCTTCTTCTGCAAACACAATATTTTCCATTTTGTATCTATCTATAGTTTGCTTCCAACACCAATTGAAATGATTTGATTTGTCTTCATCAGACATTATTATTTTAGTTTCATTTTTTTCATCACCTAAGTATGTGTCAGAAACTGTTATATATAACGACCTGAAAAAGTCACCATATAACTCTATTTTTTCATAGTTCAAGTTATGAACATTGAACCAAATAATAACCTCTTCTTTAGATACTGGCGTCGACATCCACTTAAAAAAATTCTCCATAGAAACAAATCTACGGAGAATATAGTTAATAATTAATAAATGTATATTTTATTGTGTTTTATCCTTGTATTGAATGAACTTTTTCATTTTATCCATTTCTTCCTTCAAAACTTTTTCTTTTTTTACATCAACGGACTCTAACTGTTTAAATATATTATTCAACTTTTTATTGTCCGCAGAAGATTCATCACCTCCTGGCTCATCAACAGGTTGCGTGACTCTATTATAGGACCTTAACTTTTCTTTCCCAATTAGATTTTCCTTTCTCTTCTTGTTGAACTTTTTATCGACTCCAGTATCCACTGCATTTGCCCAATCATGATTATTACCTGTTTCGGATGAACCTACTAAGTTTTTTTCTAACCATTCTTCATTAGGGTGAATTTCATCGTAAACGTTATTTTCTAAACCAGGGTATGCTAAATTGTCTATATATTCTTTAGCAACCTTGGATGGAATATACGCCTTTTTTTTCATTTCTCCTAACTCTCCATTACCCATGGGAAAATGTTTTGGATTTGGATTGTACTTTTCCTTTGAACCATCCTTCAAGTAATCGTTCATTTTTTTTGTTACGTTTTTTGTGTTTTCGTCACTAATCTCTCTTGTTTTTCGATTTGCTTTATCCACAGTAGTCAAACCAATAGGTTTTTTGATAGAGATATTATTCTCTGTTGAAGGTAGTTTAGTAGTATTTTGTTCCAAAACAATGCTCTCGATTAAATCAATCAATTCGTTTTCTGTTAATTTCAAGCTACTAACGTTTTCTTTTACAGTATCTAAGGTAAGAGCTAAATTAACTTGTTTCAATAATTTCGAATCAGGTGGCGAAAGTTTTTTGTCACCTTCACTTTTTTTCATCAATTCTTTTTTTAATGAATTTAATTTTGACTTAGGTATTTTTTCACCTTCAGGTATTCCAAGCTTTTTCCTTAATGCACCTTTTTTCATACCTGTTTTCTGAATCCATTTATCTTCAGATTCCTTAACAGGATATGTTTCTCCATCGACTTCAAATGACTTTTCACCTTTTTTTATCGCTTTTGCTCTTGCACCTGAAAAAGCATTTCCCTCCGAGGTTTCTGAATCGTCTTCTTCCTTTTGTTCTTTTTTCTTACCTTTTCTGAGCATTTCGAAATCTTTTTTATTCAAAACACCTTTAGGTTTAGCAACGTCCAATTTATTTTGATTTCCATGTAGTTTTTCACTAACCTCTTCAGATTTTTTATTTAACTCCTCTTTCAAAATTTGAGTTACTAATCTATCTATTTTCGATTGTTCGTATTTCATCTTTTTTTATTTATAAATATCTTATTTTAGTGGTTTCCGTTTTTTTCTAATTCATGTTGAATTATTGCTTTGATTACTGTTTCTTTTATATTCAATTTTCTTGCAACATTTTCGATTGCACTCTTTACTTCTCTTCTCTCATATATTTTCAAAGACTTTATGTCCCCTTGATTACAGTATGGAAATGACTTACATTTCTTTTTGACAGAAACAAAAGAACCCCCTGGTATTTGTGTCTTTGATTTACCTCTCCAATCTTTACTTTTTGTAGATTTTGCCCATGCTGCCGGTGTCTCATATGCACCTACAGAACCCGAACCTGTTGCCTCTTTCGCTTCAACCTTTTTAGGTTCTTCACCTGAAAATAAAGGAGCGGCATATGCTCCACTTGAACCTGTTCCTGTGGCTTCCTTCGTCTCCTTTTTTTCACCATAATTGAGTTTACACATTTTTAAGAATTCTTTTGAATCAATTTCTATCTTTTCTCTTTTGAATTGCTTTAACATATTTTGAGCAATCTGTTTTTTATTTTTGACATCTTTAATCTGATTGATTATGTTGACAACACCTGAAACCATTTCATGACTGTCCTTACTAAGTTTATTTACTTTAGATTCACTTGTCTCCATTTTTTTCAACTTGGTATAGTATTTTGGGTCTTCGAATAAATGGTCCATAGCAATTTCCTCAGCCGATTTTTTATTTTTGATGTGTTCTTTTTTTTCAACATCAATTCCCATTTCGAGTTGTTTTTTCAATTCCTCAATATCAACTTTATGTTTTTTTGCTAAATCTTTGAGACTTTTACCGTCAGATAAACCTCCTTCTAAATTATCTTCTTTAAGATTTTGTACCATTTTATCTATATCTCTAAAGACCTCAGAATCAACATTTGTGGTACCCTTTATTGCATTTTCAAAACCTTTTTTAAATACATCAGTAGAATTTACCATACTTAGATTTTTAATTTGTAATCAATAATGCCCCAATGAACAAGACACTTACTGTAGTAAGTGAACCTAATATCTTATTTTTTATTTTCTCTTTTTTTAATTTTTTTTCAGAACTTTTCAACTCAGTTTCGATAATATTATATTTATCTCTTTCCATTTTCACAATATCTTCGTAACCTGATATTTTTACATGTAATTTTTGTATTGTACTGTCTTTTAAACCGATTACTTTTTTATTTTCAATTAGTTGTTTGTTTGCAATATTCAATTGAGCCTTGGCGGAGTCACCACTTAATAAGTCTTTTACGATTTGTTTTACAACCGGTATGGAAAATGTTTTACTTGGTAATGTATCCGTACCTTTCTGTGAAAAAGCTGTCAAGCTGCTTATCACTATACTTGCTAACATTATTAATTTTTTCATAATAAATTTCTTTAATTACAGTCTTCTCACCTTCTAACTCTTCTATTTTATTTTGTAGTTTGTCTATCTCCAAGTTGAACAATTCAATCTGAGAATTAACTTTTTTCTGAGAATTTTCAACACTTTGTATTCCTTTTTCTATATTCGAGAGTTTTTCTTTATATAGTCCATCATTCTTATTTGTATCTCTGAATAATATAATATAAACAAGTATACCCCACGTTACTGCGTAGAATATATTCTTAGCGTTAGAAAATAAGAATTTTTTTATGTTCATTCTTGATTTGGTTTTGTTTTCTTTCTTACTGCTAATACTTTGGACCATTTTGATTTGAACTTCTCATAAAACTGTTGGAGTTTATTAATCATCGTCAGAAACTCTTGGTCAACTTTAATTGCCGTTCCATTAACATATATTCCGCTATCCTCACCTATTGTTAAGATAAAGTCAATATCTTCGTCTATTATTTTACCTGACCACTCTACGTTGTTGGTGTACACGTTAAGCTCATTGAAGTCTACCAAGTCTGATACATCTTCAACAAACTCATCCATAGTTTCTTGGAAAGAAAGTTTTTCTTCTGAAGTTATTTCAACATCTGATTTATCTTTACCGTGCAAAGCAATTATTCCACCAGAAATTCTGTATTTTTGGACCATGTCATCTTTAGACTCCACGTTCTCAGAATCATCCGCTTTTTCAATATCTGTGTCACTTTTGATTTTGTCCTCTATACTCTTAGCAATATTATCTCTTTTTATTGAAACCTGTTCTTTCAATATTCTAGATTTATTAAGTAATGACTTAATTTGGTCGTATTTTTCATCATGGTATCTACTCATGTTCTATATTTTTTAATAATTTTTCAAAATCAAATGAAGGACTTAAGTCAGTGTACCTACTATCAATATTACTCCTAGACAAAATTCCTTCAAAATTTATAATTCCATCTATTTTGGTGTTGTGTCCTGTCACCCTTTTTTCTATGCTTGAATCATGACATATTTTAAGACATAATTCAGACAGACTATTCAACTGCACGTCAGGATATTTATCCCAAAAAAAGTAGTCTCTCCACTTTTTTTCATAGACTTCACCTTTATAAATAGTTCCTTTCCAGTTAATGTAATGAACACTTAGGGGTATTCTTTCCAACCAACCCAAATTCTCAAGAGAAACAATAATTGAATTATTGTTCATCTTTTCATCACTAAAAAAATTTGGTGTTTTGTTGTCCTGTAATAAAGACAAGACGCTACCGTCTTTTTTTATTAGATAATGTGGTATTTTATCGTACTTCTTATTATACCTAAATTTAAGGGAGACTAAATATTCTTCAGCCTCCCTTGATGTATGACACAATATAATTTGTGTCTTTTTTTTATTAGACTTATCTATCTTAAATTCTTTGTACAGACACGTTACTTGCATTCCTCTTCGTATATGATAATCTATTTATTTTTCTTTCTTCCTGTGGCTCATTTTTTACTACAGCGCTATCTAAATCTTGTTCTTCTTTTGTTTCCTCAACAACAGAATCGGTTAATATAACTGGTACTTCATTTATTTCTACTTCTTGTTCTGTTTCTTCTATCGTAGGAACCTCAATTAATTCTTGAATTACTATTTCTTCGATTGGCGGTTCTAATTGTTTTGATTCGGAAGTATCTTCGACAACAGTTTCTTCAATCTTTTCTGGTGGTTTTTGTGTTGGAGTTGCTTCTTCGATTTTTGGTTCTAAGTTTTTAAACTTATTTTCATTAATTTCTCTCAGTTTTTCTTCTAATATAGCAAGTTCTTCTTCGGTAGGTGTATACTTCTCAATTTCAGAATTAGGTGTTAATAAAATAGGTGTATTTTCATTTGTTGTTAAAGTTTCTTTCTTACCTCTATCCTCTTCCTCAAATTTAACTAACATATGAAGAAAAGATAATGATATTATGGGTAACATTCCTCCAGCGAACAAAGCTAAAAATCTTTTATGTCCAATGTAATCACCAGATTCTACGCCAATGAAACTAACCAATGGGTCAACCAAATCAACCCAATCTTTGAATGATTGCGAATCAACCTCTATATATTGGTAAGCAAAAAATATA